>Ga0075434_100000682_pt1 | contig 26436 bp, 25 predicted proteins | sample RhiMethybrSRZTD3_FD_75298 | JGI IMG/M metagenome (GOLD analysis project Ga0075434, IMG submission 75298) | Populus rhizosphere microbial communities from Tennessee, USA - Rhizosphere MetaG P. TD hybrid SRZTD3 | ecosystem: Host-associated > Plants > Roots > Rhizosphere > Soil | place: USA... | reverse complement strand
GCCGTTGCACGCTTGGCTGCCCGATGCGCACGCCGAGGGACCCACCCCGATCTCGGCCGTGCTCTCGGGTTTGCTCCTCAACGTGGCGCTCTATGCAGTCCTGCGCTTCAAGATGCTGCTCGCCACCGTTCCCATGGCAATCGCACCGGGACCGCTGATGGTGAGCATGGGTCTCGCATCGGTGCTGTTCGCGGCCTTCATGCTCTTTCGTCGGCGCGACATCAAACGCATGTTTGCCTATTCCTCCATTGAGCACATGGGCATCGTCACCTTCGCTTTCGGCATGGGAGGGGCGCTCGCCAATTTTGCGGGATTACTGCACATGACCATGCACTCGCTGACCAAGTCGGCGATCTTCTTCGCGGTCGGACATATCGCCCAAGGCAAAGGCACGCAACGGCTCGCCGAAATCCGCGGTCTAACGGAAACGCATCCCGTCCTCGGTTGGGGCCTGGTGCTTGGCGTGATCGCAATCGCCGGCTTGCCGCCGCTCGGCATGTTTATGAGCGAGTTCCTGATCGTCAGCTCAACCTTCGTGCGCGCGCCCGTGCTGGCTATCGTGCTCGTCAGCGGCCTGCTGATCGCACTGGGTGCGCTGATGTTGCGGTTGAGCGAGGTGGCGTTCGGAGCGCCTGACGGCAAGATCGCGCCCGTGCAGGCGTCCTACGTTCCGCTTTATACCCACCTCGCACTCGTGTTGCTGGCCGGGGTCTACCTCCCGGCACCCTTGGTCGCCTGGTTCCAGAGCGTGGCGCGGCTGCTCGGGTGAGGCGGGTCATGGACTGGCTGCAGCAGGCAATCGCGGAAGGACGGCAGGCACGCGCGGCGCCAGGCCAGCCGCGCGCCTTCGTCGATGCGGCCGGTTGGCGGCAAGCCGGCGCACACCTGGCGGCCGGCCGCGGCACCTTGCTCAGCCTGTGGGGGGAGGCCGATGCCGCGCATCTGTGCGCATTGGTAAATGGCGCCATTGGTATTCTGACGCTGGCATGCCCGGCGGCACGGCTGCCCTCGATCGGCAGCTTGCATCTGCCGGCGCTGCGGCTCGAACGCGCCATGCGCGACCTTTATGGCCTCCAGTCGGAGAACGCGGCCGATACCCGCCCCTGGCTCGACCATGGCCGCTGGGGCGTGCAGCATCCTCTGGGGCCGTGCCGCCCGGCGTCCCTTGGCAGCGATGCGTATCGTTTTTATGGCGCCGAAGGACCGCCGATGCATCAAATCCCGGTCGGGCCGGTGCATGCCGGCATCATCGAACCCGGTCATTTTCGCTTCACCGCCAATGGCGAGACGATCGTGCGGCTCGAAGAACGCTTGGGCTATGTGCACAAGGGCATCGACCATCTCCTCGCCGGCGCAACGCTGGAGCGCGGCGCACAGCTGGTCGGCCGCGTTTCCGGCGACAGCACGGTCGCCTATGCGCTGGCCTTCGCCCATGCCGTCGAGACCGCGCTCGGGCTTGCGCCACCACCCCGCGCGCTTTGGTTGCGCGCCCTGATGGCCGAGCTCGAGCGCATCGCCAATCACCTCGGCGATATCGGTGCCATTTGCAATGACGCCTCGTTTTCTCTGCTGCACACCCATTGCGGCATCCTGCGCGAGGGCGTGCTCCGCACCGCGGAGCGGGCTTTCGGCCATCGCCTGATGATGGACCGCATTGTCCCCGGCGGCGTGACGGCTGAACTCACTGCCGACGGCCATGCCGCCGTCGCGGCACTCGTCGCGACCATTCGGCGGCATTTTCCGGCGCTGGTCGAACTCTATGACGGCACTGCCTCACTGCAGAACCGCACGGTGTCGACGGGCATCCTCCGGCCTGAGTTCGCCCTGCAATACGGGGCAGGCGGCTTCATCGGCCGCGCCTCCGCCCGGGCCTTCGATGCCCGCAAGACCCCGGGCTACGCGCCCTATCCTGACCTCAGCTTCGACGTGCCCGTCCGCCAAGCTGGCGACGTCGACGCACGGGTGTGGGTGCGCATCGAGGAAGTGCAGCAATCACTAGCGCTAATCGAGCAAATCTTGCAAGGCCAGCCGGCAGGCGCGCTGCGGACCCAATACCAAGGACGCGGCGACGAGGAGGGCCGTGAGGGCTTGGCCCTGATCGAAGGCTTCCGCGGCGACATCCTGGCATGGGTTCGCCTCGCAGCGGGCGGCAGGCTCGCGCGCTGTCACCTGCGCGATCCCTCGTGGTTCCAATGGCCGCTGCTGGAGGTCGCGATCGAGGGCAATATCGTCGCCGACTTTCCCCTCTGTAACAAATCCTTCAATTGCTCCTATTCGGGTCACGACCTCTAGTCCTCATGCGCAAGCTGCTGCTCGAAAGCCTGCTACAGCTTCCCTTGACCGAGCGGGCCCCCGCCCCGGAGGCCAAAGAGCTCGCCGATTTGGCCCGCGGGCTGGGCACGGCCGCCCGCCGCCGCCTCGGGCGCAGTCTCGCCATTCGCGAGGTGGATGCCGGCTCCTGCAACGGCTGTGAATTGGAGATCCATGCGCTCAACAACGCCTATTACGATCTGGAGCGCTTCGGGCTGCGCTTCGTTGCCTCTCCGCGGCACGCCGACGTCCTGTTGGTCACGGGGCCGGTCAGCAAGAACATGCGCGAGGCGCTCGAACGCACTTATGCGGCGACGCCGGCGCCGAAGTGGGTGGTGGCGGCCGGGGACTGCGCCGCCGGCTGCGGTGTTTTCCTCGGCAGCTACGCCTGTGTGGGCGCCGTTGCCTCGGTGATCCCCGTGGACCTCACGATTCCCGGATGCCCACCGCCCCCCCTGGCCCTGCTCAAGGGTCTGATCGCCCTGATGGAGGCGAGTGCCGCTGCGACGCCGGCACGCTGAGACCGCGCAACGAGAGGGGGCCGGCGATGCGCTCGCCGGCCCCGTAGGCTTCCCTCGAACTCGGCTCGCAAACCACGCTGCCCGCGGGGTCCCGAGCGGGACTTTTCAAAGTCGGTTGCGCTTTTTGCGAGCGCGCCGGCGGGGTCCTGTGCCGTGTGCGCCGGGGCGGCGCGGCGGCCCGGGCCTGCGCTCCAGGACGACCAAGCTCAGGAGTATGCTACCGCCGACAAGCGTGAGCGTCGCCATGGTCAGAAGGACGAGAAAGCTGAAAGGGTCCATCGGAATGCTCTCGCGGTTGCCGTACGGCCAGCAGATGGGGTTGCCGCAGCCGCCTTCGATCACCGGAAAGGGTGAGATCGGTGCGAGCACGCCCAGGCTCAGCGCTGCCGAGGCCTCCTCAGCAGAGGCCTTGCCTGGCACCGTCGCGGCCGCAGCCCGCGTGCCCTCAGCGTGCCATCGATCAACCAATCAAGATATGCAAAGCCGTTGGCCGCACCTGCGCCTGCCCTGCGCGCCAAACTCGCAAGCGCCGCGACGACCGCCTCGCGTGGGGCTGCGGGGAGCCCGGCAGCGCAAAGGACGTGCCGCCCTCAGTCGCCGGCGTTCGGCTCGCCGAGCGCCTCGCCGCCCCGCTCCTGGGCGAGGAAGGCGTGATTGCTTTCGCGTATTTTGGCCGCCTCCTCGTCATAGAGGAACGGCAGAAAGGCATAACGGGCACCCCGCGTCACCTTTGCTACCGCATGCAGAAGGGAGCAGGAGAACACAACGGCTCCGCCCGGCGGCGGCTTGAAGCCCCGCGATCCGTACTCGGGAAAGCTGACTTCGCCGCCTTCGAACTCGGCGTTCAAATTGACGGAGGCCGCGAAACGCCGGTGCGCCGTGCCCTTGGTGGTGTTGTCGCGGTGCGGCGCGAAATGACCACTATCCTCCGCGCGATAGCATCCCACCAGAAATCGCTCCATCTGCGTCGCCTTGTACTGGTAGGCCTTTGCAAGCTCGGGGTTCACGGCGCGATTGAAGCGGCGCAACACCTGGCGGATTACCTCGTTGTCCTCGATGATGTGGTCTCTGCGCCGCTTATGCCCGTAGTCATGCAACTGCACGGTCTTGCCGCCCACATCGCGCATGAACCCAGTTTCCTCGCCGCCGCTCTTCTCATAGAGGCCGATCAATTTGGCGCAGAACTCGGGTTCGAACACGTTGGGAAGCACGAGAACCGGCGCCTGCACTTCAAAGCCTGCAAAAAGCCCGGGCGGCGGCAACGCCGCCAGATATTGCATGAGCTCGCTTGCCTCGCTGCCATCCTGCCGGAAGGGCAGGAGTTTCAGGACGCGCAAGGTTGGATCGAGAACGACCCAGATCCGTCGCAACGGCACATTGCCCTTGCCGGGCTCGGCATCGTGCGGAATGGCGCCATAGCGGCGGCTGATTGCACCATTGAAATCCCAAAAAAACCGATACCCGGGGACGCGGCCGACCACGCGTCGTTTGGCTTCGTCGGCGGGATCGATGCTGACACCGAAAAATGTGGTGCGCTGATCATCGAACAGCTGAGGGTGTGCGAAGGCGACATCGAGCGCCGCCCTGCCCTTCGTGTCGGCGGTCCCATAAAAGCACAAGACGATGTAGCGCCCTCCGACGCTATCGAGGGCAAACACATCGCGCGTTGAGGCCCGCGCCTCGAACCACGACGCAGGTTCGCCGACCCCGAGGTTTCGGTATTTGGGCATGGGCCAAGGTTTCCTTCGCAACGATCGGTGCGGCAATTCCACTGCCCGGGCAGAAGAACCTTAAAACGTTCTTCTGTCCTCAGCCATGCCTCGCAAGGGGCATGTCGGTCATAGCGAAGACCGCGGCATTGCCCAGACAATTCCGGTGCGCTGGTTAGCTGCGCCTGAGCCATGGCGCGTCCGCCGCAAGAACCGCTGGGCTGCGGCCGGCGCGGGGCCGTCAGGCCATCCACAAGCTCAGCGCACGAGAAAGAGGGGACACTCGAGCGCCGCCAACAGCGGGCGGAGGTCACCCTCCTCGGGTACCAGCAGGCCACCGTATTGCCCGATCACAAAGCCGCCGCGCAGCCGACGCAGCGTCTCGGCCATGACCGCGGCCTCGCCGCGGTCGATCTCGGCCGGTTCAATGCGCACGTCCTCGCGCCCACCAATTACCAGGCGTGCCTGGCCCTCCATTTGCGCCAGCTGATCCTCGCGTGACGCCGCCAGCAGCACGACGATGCTGCTATTGTCGAGAGCCGCCATGCGTTCGGCCGTCATCAGCATGCCGGGCAAGAGATCCGTGTCCTCGACGACGATGATGGCGGACCCGCTGCATCGCTGCGCCTTGGGCCCGACCAGCCCCAAGCCGGTGGCACCATCGATCTCAAGCATCAACTGCTTGAGAAAGCCGGCGTCGCCCGGCGCGAGCGGTTCCGCCAGAACAACAACATTCCATGGCCCCGTCTCCGCGCAGGCCACCGAGATTGCGCGCAACGGCTCGTCACGCACCACCCGCGATCTGAGGGGCACATCGGCCTGGCGCGCGAGCTTTTCGACCTGGCGGCGTGCGTCGTTGGCGGCCAGGTGCAACCCAAGCGCCATTTCGTCCCTGGACACGGTTCGCAGCCAGCGCCCGGTCAGCGAGACCTCGCGCACGAAGCTGAAGCACGTGCAATCCAAGAGCTGCTGGTTTTCCACGAAGAGACTTTCGATCTCCGATTGGAAGGCCTGTGCAATCCTGATCGCGGCGCTGAGCGCGATCGAGCTCGGGCTGCGCGAGCCGAGCTGCAGGACCACCCGGCCACTATCCTCGCCGCTGGAGGCCACATGCGCGATCACGGCGGCCCCTTTCCGTCCTCGGCGCTGGCGGCACCCGGCTTGGCAAAATTGCGGCTGCGTTCGGCGAAGGCTCTGAGTTTGTCTTCAACGAGACGATTGATAGTGCCCGCGGGGAAGCGGCCGTCGCCCTCGCGTTCGCCGGATTTGACGCCGGTCAAAATTTCGATGCCATCATCGATGCTCGCCACTGGATAGACCGAGAATTGTCCGTGCCGCACCGCTTCCACCACATCTTCGCGCAACATCAAGTGCTGCACGTTGGCACGCGGAATGATGACACCGTGTTTGTCGTTGAGCCCGCGCGCGCGACAAACGTCGAAGAAGCCTTCAATCTTCTCGTTCACCCCACCGATGGCCTGCACCTCTCCCCATTGGTTGACGGAGCCCGTAACGGCCAGCGATTGCCGGATTGGCACCTCTGAGAGCGCCGACAAGAGCGCGTACAGCTCGGCGGAGGAGGCGCTGTCGCCATCGACGCCGCCATAGGATTGCTCGAACACCAACGTGGCCGCCAGCGCGAGCGGCGCATCAAGCGCATAACGCCCGGCAAGGAACCCCCACAGGATCATGACGCCTTTGGTGTGCAGGGGCCCGCCCAGCTTGGCCTCGCGCTCGATGTCGGTGACGCGGCCCGACCCCAGGCGGGCGCGCGCCGTGATGCGGCTTGGCCGACCAAAGGAAAAGGCGCCGAGCTGCAGCACCGACAAGCCGTTGACCTGCCCGACCTGGGCGCCTTCCGTGTCGACCAGCACCACGCCACGATTGATGACCTCTTGCGCCCGATCGCGCAATCGGTCGGCACGCTGGGTTTGTTCCTCGATGGCCCGTGCCATGTCCTGTTTGGTCGTTACTTTCCGCTTGGCCTGATCCGACCAATAGTCCGCCTCGCGCACGATGTCGGCGATCCGACCGATCTCAATCGAAAGCTTCTCGCGGTCGTCGGCCAGCCGCGAGCCCTCATCCATCAGGCGCGCTACGCCGGCGGCATCGACCGGCTTCAGCCCGTGCTGCTTGACGATCGAGGCGATCAGGCGAGCATAAGCCTGATCGTTGTCGCTCGAGCGAGAGATGGTGTCGTCGAAATCGGCCTGCACCTTGAACAGGCGTGCGAAGTCCGGATCGTGTGCGGCCAAGAGATAATAAAGCTCCCGATCACCGAACAGCACCACCCTGACATGGAGCGGAATGGGCTCGGGGTTGAGCGACTGCGTGGAGATCAGGCCCGACGCCTCCATCGGCTGCTCGATGCGAGCCTCGCGCGCCTTGATCGCACGCTTCAAGGCTTCCCAGGCGAATGGAGAGAGCAGTAGCTTGCGCGCATCCAGCAGCAAATAGCCGCCGTTGGCCCGGTGCAGCGCGCCTGGCTTGAGCAGCAGGAAATCGGTAATCAAGGTCCCCATTTGCGCGATATGCTCGACGCGCCCGATCAGATTGCCGTAGGTGGGGTTGAGCTCCTCGATAACGGGTGCCCCACTCTCGGCGCCGCTGTCGCTCGAAACCATCACGTTGACCTGATAGCGCCGGAAGCGCGCATCGCGCGCTACGTCGACAGGCTGCTTGACAATGGCATTGTCCTCTTCCGTGGTGGCCAAGAAGAGCCCGACGTTGCGGATCAAATCCCGGCCAGCGGCCTCGAGGAAATCGATGGCCTCGTTAACGTCGCCGAAGGCGGCCGCAAGATCATCGAGAGCTTCGCGCACCGCGTTCTTGGCAACCTCCTCGTTGAGTTCGCTCAGTTGTGTTCTGCGCGTCTTGTCCGCCTTGGGCATTCGCTCCAGGATCCCCTGCAGCTCTTTTTGCAAGCCTTCGATCTTGAACTCGATGTCCTTGCGCATGCCCTCGGGCAGGGCGCCGAATACTTCCGGCTTGACGACCTTGCCCTCGTGCATTGGAGCCAGGGTGAACCCCGTCGGCGTGCGCAAGAGCGCGATATTTTGCCCCTGCGCCCTGGCACTGAGGGCTTCGAACGCCTCCTCCTGTCCCGACCTGAATTGTTCGTCGATGGCGCGCCGCCGGACCTGATAGTCCTCGCCCTCGAACAGCGCGGGAAGCACGACACGCAGTTCGTCGAGCGCGGCCAGCATGCCCTTGGCGAAGGCGCGGGCCCGCCCCGGCGGCAGTTGCAGGGCCTTGGGGCTATTGGGATTGTCGAAGTTATAGACATAGGCCCAATCGGAGGGTGTTGCGGACTTGGCAGCCTTCGGCCCCAGGTGCGATTTGACGGCCGTCGACTTGCCGGAGGCCGGGGGACCGAGCACGAAGATGTTAAAGTCGTGACTCTTGATGCTAGTACCGAACTGGATGGCCTTGAGCGCGCGATCCTGGCCGATCAGGCCGCTGATGGGGTTCAGCTCATCGGTGGTCTTAAAGCCGAGTTTGCCAGGGTCGACCACCCGCCGCAGGTCGGTGGCCTGCAATGGCTGCGGCCGCGCCGCGACGGTGGTGACCTCGCCGCTCCGTTTGGCTCCCGATGTGTCCTGCTGCGGACGCTTGAAAAACATGCGATAACCCACCGCTACACCACGCCGGGCGGCACCATAGGCGGCGGTGAGCCGCAAGAAAAGATCGCCGGTGCAGTCGATCGAAGCGCCCCCGGGCAGCTTGGGCCGCGCGGCGGACCTCGGAGCGGGTGGCCAGCAACGAGCTTTGCAGAGATGAAAAGCCTTGCCGCGCCTTGGGATCTGGCCAGCGACGGCCGGCAAGCCCCGCTGGCACGCGAAATCTGCCGTGGCGTTGGCCGCACCTTACAGGCTTACGGGTTTGCGCCCCTGGGCGAGGTCACCTTGGCCAGCGGGCGACGCGCCGACGTCGTGGGTCTATCGCAAGCGGCCGAGATCTGGATCGTCGAAATCAAATCCTCTCCTGAGGACTTCCGCACCGATCAAAAATGGCCCGAATACCGCGCGTTCTGCGACCGATTTTTCTTTGCTGTGAGCCCGACTTTTCCGCGCCAGGTGTTGCCCGCCGACACCGGCCTGATCGTGGCCGACCGCTACGGGGGCGACATCGTGCGTGCGGCGCCCGAGCACAGGCTCGCCGGCGCCCGGCGCCGGGCTTTGACGCTGCAACTGGCGCGAACGGCCGCGCTGCGGCTCAACGGCGTGCTCGATGCCGAGCACGTGGTGCAAAGCCTATCCCGCGCGTGAGCCTGGGGGCAAAAATTGCGCCGAGCTCAGGCCAGCGTCGCCAGACCGTTATTGAGGACGACGACGTCGCGCTCGACGACGCGTGCCCGGAAAGCGACCCGGCTGCCCTCGGGCCACATCTCCGTGCGGATCGTCTCGCCGGGAAAAACGGGCGAGGAGAAGCGCACCTGCAGGCCCCTGAGGCGCGAGGGATCATCGCCACAACAGCTTTTGACGATGGCACGCCCGGCGATCCCATAGGTGCATAGCCCGTGCAGGATCGGCATCTTGAAACCACCCCTGGCCGCGGCAACCGGGTCGGCATGCAGGGGATTTCGGTCGCCGGATAGCCGATAAATCAAGGCGGCGTTGGCGGCCACCTTCAGGTCGAGGCTCAACCGGGCCGGGCCATCGGGCAGGGCATGCGGGGCTGGTTGCGGCCCCGGCTTGCCGCCGAAGCCGCCATCGCCGCGCAGCATCGCCGCCGAGGTCATGGTGGCGATCGGCTGGCCGTCGGCCTTATCGAGGATCTGTCGTTCCACGTAGAGGACGGCGCCCTTCTCCCTGCCTTTGTCCAAAAGCTCCTTGACGCGCCCGCGACCGATCACGCTGCCGGCCGCCGGGACGGGCCGATGGATGGTCAGATACTGCTCGCCGTGCAGCACCTTGCCGTAATCGGCCGTCGATTCCTTGCTCTCGAGCCAGTTGCCCGGATAGGCGAGGACGACGGCCATGGTCGGCAGTGCCACCAACCCGCGCTCATAGACGTACTTGAGGTCGCCCGCCTCATTGGGGTCGGAGCCGCAGCCGAGCCCAAGCGCATAGAGCATGGTGTCCCGTTCGCTGTAGCTGTGCTCGACCTCCGGGAACTTCCAATTCAGGATTTTCTGCGGATCGAAGGGCATAGGACGCTTTTCCCTGCTTGAGCAATCGAAAGGGCGGCTCAGATCACCTTGGCGCGCGCAAGTTTTTCCACGTCGGCGGCGGCATAACCCAATAAGTCGGTCAATACCTCGCGCGTGTGCTGTCCCAGCGTGGGTGGCGCGGCGTAGCCCTCGAGCGGCGTGTCGCTCAAGTGCATGGCATTCTTGACGGCCTTGACGGTGCCCGCGTTGGGGTGCGGCATGGCCGCGATCATGTCGCGCGCGCTCAAAAGGTCGCCGTCGCAAACCTCCCCCACGCTCCGAATCGCGCCGCTCGGCACGCCCGCCTTGTCCATGCGGGCCATCCAATCATCGCGGCTGCGCTCTTTAATGAGGGCTCTGACGAGGGGCACCAGGGCGTCGCGATTGCGCACCCGGTCGGAGGCCCTGGCAAAGCGTGCATCCTCGGCCAAATCGGGCCGCTCTGCGCCTCGGCAGAACCGTTGCCACAGATCATCGTTGGCCACGCCCAGGTTGATCCAGCCGTCGCTGGCCTCGAACGTCTCGTAAGGCACGATGGTGGGATGTTCGTTGCCGCGCCGGCGCGGCGAACGGCCCGTGGCAAAATAGATACTGGCGTTGAAGGTCAAAAGCGCCGCCACAACCTCATACATCGAGACGCTGACATGCTGGCCTTTGCCGGTTGCCTTGGCGGCGTAGAGGGCGGCCAAAATCCCCTGCGAGGCCGTGAGCCCCGACACCAAATCGCCGATTGCCGTGCCGACCTTGTAGGGCGCCCCGTCCTGGGGACCGGTCAGGTCCATGACGCCGGCCTCGCCCTGCACAATGACGTCATAGCCGGGGCGATCCTTCTGCGGGCCCGTGGAGCCAAAGCCGGAGATCGAGCAGTAAACGAGGGATGGACGGCGGGCGTGCACGGCGGCAAAGCCGAACCCAAGCCGATCCATGGCGCCGGGCCGGAAATTCTCCACCAGCACATCGCTGACATCGATCAAGCGGCCGAGCAGCTCCTTGCCGGCCTCCTGCTTCATGTCGAGGGTGATGCTCTTCTTGTTGCGGTTGACGGACAAGAAATACGCCGCCTCGTCGCCCTGATAGGGCGGGGCGAAGGCGCGCGTATCATCGCCCTTGCCGGGCTGCTCCACCTTGATCACCTCGGCGCCGAGATCCCCGAGCTGCATGGTGCAGTAGGGCCCGGATAGGACGCGTGTGAGATCGACGACACGAAGCCCTTCGAGAGGACGCATGGACTACCTCGCAGGATCACAGGGAGGACAGCCGGCGGGCGGGGCCGGCCAAGACGGAAGTGCGGCAGGCGCCACCCCCCAACGGCCGCCGGCGGCTCGAATGCAAAGAGCGCGGTGGCATGCAGGCATCGATTGGACTTGCCTCGAACCCCGTTGGCGACCGTACGAGCCTCTACGGCTTGGGGCCCCTGCGCTGGGCCCGGAAGCGCTCGAAGGAAATTTCCGCATTGGCGTAAGCTTCTTGCAGCTCCACGCTCCAATAGCGCAGATCCGGCAGCATAATTGGCTCGCCCGTGACCGCACAGCGCACGAAGTCGCCGGGACTCAAGACTTGGAACTCGCCGTCGAGATAGCGCAGCTTGGCCTCGCCCTTCAGTCCGAGCAGTTTTTCGAATCGATTCATTGCTGTGCGATCATTGCTGTGGAAATCTCTTAGACATTCAGGAGCATACGGGTAGACGAGCATACAGGTCGAGGCTGGCCTAGGCCAGCCTGATAGCACGGGGGAGGGCAATTCCCACACTCCGTTGCAGGTGTTTGCCCCAGGACCTCAGGGGCAGGCCAGCGCGCGTCAAAAGAGCGAACCCTGGCCCTCGCCACCTCGCGCCTTGGCCCGGGCCTTCGGCCTCGGCGACAGGCGCGGCGCCGGCGGAGCCAGCGCCGTGGCGCTCCCTTCGGCCGTGGCCGCCAGATGTCCATCGGCGAGTTCGATAGCGAGGCGTTCGCCCGCGCTCACGGCGCCCACCGAGCGTATGCTGCGCCCGTTTGCGCCGCGCACAAGGGCGTAGCCCCGCTGCAAGACAGCTTGATAGCTGAGCGAGGCCAGCAGCTTGGCTGCTGCATCGAGCCGACCGCGTCGAGCGGTCAGGTCGGCCCGCCGGGCCCGGCAAAGACGGCCCGCGAAGACCTCGAGCCGCTCCCCGCCACGCCAGAGCCGCGCCAGCACGAGGCTTGGCGACAGGCGGCCGGCAACGCGCTCGAGCCTGGCGCGCTTGGGTCCGGCATTGCGCACCAGCGCCGAGGAGGTGCGCCGCCCCAGGGCCTCGAGCCGGTCGCGCGCACGCGCAAGGCCAATGTCCAAGAGTCGCAGGCGCAACCTTGATGCGGTCCGCGTCAGCTGTACGGCGTGCGCGCGGGTGTTGGCGATGAGCGCGCGCGCCAGACGCGCTTCCACTCCGTCGAAGCGCTGGCGCGGTAAAGCCAGCAGTTCCTGGCGCCGCGGCAGACCGCGCCCGGCCGCGCGCAGATGCGTCTTGAGGTCATCGAGCCGGCGCCGCGCCGCGGCCTGCAGGCGGCGGGCCATCTCGTCGACCTGCTGGGTCAATTGCACATAGCGCGGCACGGCCCATTCGGCGGCCTTGGTCGGCGTCGGCGCGCGCGCGTCGGCGGCAAGATCGATGAGCGTGGTATCGGTCTCGTGTCCAACCGCCGAGATCAAGGGGATGCGACTTTCGGCGGCGGCACGCACCACCATTTCTTCGTTAAAGCCCCACAAGTCTTCGAGGCTGCCGCCGCCGCGTGCCACGATCAACAGATCGGGGGGCGGCACCGCAGCACCTGGGCGCAGCGCATTGAAGCCTCGGATAGCGGCGGCGACTTCTGCAGCGCAGGTCGGGCCTTGCACGCGCACCGGCCAAACCAGCACGCGCACCGGAAAGCGCTCGCCGAAGCCGTGCAACATGTCGCGAATCACCGCACCGCTCGGGGAGGTGATGATGCCGATCGCACGCGGCAGGAACGGCAGGGGTTTCTTGCGCGCCGCGTCGAACAGGCCCTCCGCCGCGAGCTTCTTCTTGCGCTCCTCCAGAAGCGCCATCAAGGCGCCGATGCCCGCCGGTTCCAAGGCATCGATGACGATCTGGTAGGTGGACTTGCCCGGGTAGGAGGTGACGCGTCCAACGGCGATGACCTCAAGCCCCTCGGCCGGGCGAATCCGCAGCGTGCTCAGCGTCGTGCGCCAGATCACGGCATCGATCCGGGCTCGATCGTCCTTGAGCGTGAAATAGCAGTGCCCCGAGCCGTGCACGCCGCGGAAGCCGGAGATCTCCCCGCGCAGGCGCACGTAGGCGTAGTTGCCTTCCAGCGTGCGCCGGATGGCATTGGAGAGCTCCGAGACCGTAAACTCGGCAATATTGCCGCCCTGGCGGGCGGCGCGGACTAGCTCGGCCACGCGTCCCCCCTGGCTTTGTCGAGCGGGGCTGCAAATGCTAGATGAGAGCGCAAAGCGGAGGCCTCGTCCGTTGACGGGGCTGGCGGAGCTTGCGTGGGGTCTTGGCTGATGAACGTTCTCCTGATCGGCTCGGGTGGCCGCGAGCATGCGCTGGCCTGGGCGCTTTCTGCAAGTCCGCTGCTGCACAAGCTTTATTGTGCGCCGGGGAATGCCGGCATCGCTGCCGTGGCGGAGTGCTGCGACCTCGATATTCGCGATCACGGCGCCATCGTGCGCTTTTGTCAGGAGCGGCGGATTTTTTTGGTCGTGATCGGGCCGGAGGCCCCCCTGGTGGCGGGGCTTGCCGACGATCTGACGGCGGGGGGCATCAAAGTGTTCGGGCCCTCGAAGGCGGCCGCACGGCTGGAGGGCTCCAAGGGCTTCACCAAAGATTTGTGCCGCGACTTTAACATTCCAACCGCCAGCTACCGCCGCTTCGCCGAGCCCGAGCCTGCGCTGGCCTACGTTGAGACCCATTCCCTGCCGGTGGTCGTCAAGCTCGACGGCCTTGCCGCTGGCAAGGGCGTCAGCGTGGCCGAGACGCGCACGGCCGCGCGGGAGGCCGTGCAAGCCTGTTTCGCCAGCGGGGGCGAAGTCGTGATCGAGGAATACCTGGTGGGTGAGGAGGCAAGCTTCTTTGCCCTGGTCGACGGTACGCATGTGCTGCCGCTCGCCACCGCGCAGGACCATAAACGCGCCTTCGACGGCGATCAGGGTCCCAACACCGGCGGCATGGGGGCCTACTCGCCGGCTGCCGTGATGACGCCGCAGCTGGTCAACCGCACCATGGACAGCATCATCCGGCCGACGGTACGGGCCATGGCGGAGCGCGGCACACCCTTCAAGGGTGTGCTGTTTGCGGGCTTGATGCTGACGGAGGCGGGACCCAAGCTGATCGAGTACAACGTGCGCTTCGGTGATCCCGAATGCCAAGTGCTGATGCTGCGCCTCAAATCGGATCTGCTGGCGGCGCTGCTGGCAACCGTCGACGGCGTTCTCAGCAGCTTCGACCTGCGCTGGCACGAGGATGCCGCCCTGACCGTGGTGCTGGCCGCGCGCGGCTATCCCGGCGCCTTTACGGTCGGCACGGAAATCCGTGGACTCGAGGCGGCAGCCGCGCTGGAAAACGTTGAGGTGTTCCATGCGGGCACGGCGCGCGAAGGCGCACGGCTGACCGCCGTCGGCGGACGCGTGCTCGGCGTGACGGCGCGCGCTGCGACCGTCAGCGAGGCGCGCCGGCGCGCCTATGCGGCGGTGGCGCGGATCGATTGGCCGGAGGGCTTTTATCGCACCGACATCGGTTGGCGGGCGATAGAACGGGAGCAGCGCGGCACATGAGGCTAGAGCTCGATCTCTTTCCCGGATGGGCCGAGCGTCGGAACCCGCAGGCGATGCTGGCCGCCATCCTGCCCGTCCTCTTTGCGCAGGGAGGCCGGCGATGAGCGAGGCGACGAGGACCAACGCGCTCACGGCGCGCAAACCGGGCCCGCTCGTGCTGCGGCCAAGCATCGCCCTGGCGCTCGGCGGCGGGGGTGCGCGCGGCCTTGCCCACATCTTGATGCTCGAGGTGTTCGACGAACTGGGCCTCAAACCCAAAATAATTGCTGGCACCTCGATCGGCGCGCTGTTTGGGGCCGCCTACGCCTCCGGGCTGCCGGCGGCGTTGATCCGGGCCCACGCCGAGCAGATCTTGAGCCAGCGTCTGGATATTGCGCGGCTTCTATTTGCGGCCCGCGCCGAGCCGATCATGAAGTTTTTCAACGTGCTGCCGGTGCGCTTTGCGCTGCTGAAGCCGGAGCAGCTGCTCGAGTCCGTTTTGCCGTCGCGCGTGGCGAGGAATTTTGCGCAACTTCAGATCCCCCTGCGCGTGGTCGCCACCGACTTTTATGCCCAGGAGCAGGTGGTTTTATCGCAGGGCGCGCTGCGGACGGCAATCGCCGCGAGCATGGCGCTGCCGGCCATCTTTGCCCCGGTCGTGAGCGAGGGACGCACGCTGATGGACGGCGGGCTTGTCAATCCGCTGCCCTTCGACGTCATTCGCGCAGAAGCCGACATCACGGTTGCCATCGATGTGAGCGGCGCCTCGACCGGCCCGGGCAAACACCCGCAACCCTCCGCCTTTTCGGCCCTGATGTCGTCGTCGCAAATCCTGCAGCGCTCGATCGTGCGCGAGAAGCTCAAGGTCGATCAGCCCGACATCTATATCGACGTTGAGGTCGATGAATTTCATGTGCTGCAGTTTCACCGCTTCAGGGCCGTGCTCGAGGCCGCCATGCCGGCGAAAGACAAACTGCGCCGCCAGCTGCTGCGCGTGCTGGCCAGCCAAACCGCCGAGACGTTGCCGGCGGCGGCCGCATCGGAGGCCGAGGGCGGCCGCAAGAAGCGCTTGCCGCGCCTGAAACGCCTGGCGCAGGGGCGCCGACCCTAAGGGCCGCCGCGGCCGCGTCGGCAGGCTTGGAAAAAGACGTCCTGCCAGGCGATTGGCCGAGCAGCCTCAGTCGTGAACTGCACAATTGCCACAGCCGCACAGCTTTTTGCCTCCGTTTCGTCGATTTGCCGGTCTTACACGACCGCGCGGCGCTAGCCTCGTCGCTCCAGGTCTTGGAAGGGCTAACCCCGTGCGCCGCCCGCGGCAGAACGAAGGCTTTCACATCGACGTCGACCTCGAGCACGCTGAGAGGGAAGGCGAACGCGTGCGCGAGCTGCTGGAAGCTCTGCGTCGCCGCCATGATCTTGCACGCTACGAGTACACCCGCGTCGTGCGCATCGTGCCGGGCAGCGATACCTTCGCGCATCCCATATTGACGCTTGGCAATCGCTTTGCCGACAGCGAAGACCTGTTGCTGTCGACCTATTTGCACGAGCAGATGCACTGGTATTTGTGGCTGCTCGGCACGCCGGAGCACGATCCGGTGGCGCCGTTTTTCGACGAGCTGGTGCGACGTTACCCGGAGGCGCCGATCGGCCTGCCGGATGGTGCCCGCAACTACGAATCGACCTACCTGCACCTGGTCGTGAACTGGCTGGAAATTGCCGCCACCTCGACCTTCATCGGTCGGCCGCGCGCGTTTGCTTGCGCCGACGTGCAGCCGACGTACCGCTGGATCTACAAGACCGTGCTCAGGGATTGGGACATGTTGGCCGAGCTCTACGAACGCCACGGCCTGCTGCCGATCAGGCCGGCCCAGGATCTGCGCCGATCGAGCCTGCGCAGCCGCGCGCAAGCCCTCAACGGCGGGCCGCGAAGAACGACCGCAACAGTGCCGCGGCCCGTACCTCCTCGATCCCGCCGTACACCTGCGGCGCGTGGTGGCAGCTCGGCGAACTGAAAAAGCCGACGCCGTGCTCGACGGCGCCACCCTTTGGGTCAGCGGCCCCGAAATAAAGGCGCCTGATGCGGGCAAAGGAAATCGCTGCCGCGCACATGGCACAGGGCTCCAGCGTCACGTAAAGGTCGGCGTTGTCGAGCCGATCCGAGCCGCGGGCCGCGCAAGCCGCCCGGATTGCCAGCATCTCGGCGTGCGCGGTGGGATCGGCCAAGCTGCGCGTGCGGTTGTGGGAGCGCACGAGGATGCGGCCATCGGCCACCAGCAGGGCGCCGACGGGCACTTCCCCACATGCCGCCGCGGTCTCGGCTTCCTCCAATGCCACCCGCATATAGCTCTGATCGGCCCGAGCTGTCATAAGGGTAAGCGACTCCTCGATCGAACTCTGCGCGAGCATTGCATGCGCAAATCCCCGCCAGGTCAACGTCGCCTCGCCGCCCCGCCCGCCGCCGGCTGGCCCATGCGGGTGGCGAAGGCGATGGCGCGCGCGGGGTTGTGCTCACGGCGCGAGGCGGAGCGGTGGATCGAACAGGGGCGGGTCCGGGTCAATGGCACGCTCTTGCAGAGCCCGGCACGCGACGTCTCCGAACGGGATCACATCACCGTCGATAATACCCCCCTTCCCTCGGTAGAGCCGCCCCGCCTGTGGCGCTATCACAAGCCCAAGGGACTGGTGACGACCCACCGCGATCCGGAGGGGCGCCCCACCGTGTTCGCTGCCCTGCCCGAGCATTTGCCGCGCGTCATCTCCGTCGGCCGCCTTGACGTCAACACCGAGGGCCTATTGCTGCTGACCAACGACGGGGCCTTGGCGCGGCACCTGGAACTGCCCGCGACGGGCTGGCTGCGACGCTATCGTGCGCGCGCGCACGGCTCGGTGACGCCGGCGGCCCTCGAAGCGCTCAAGGCGGGCAGCGAGATCGATGGTTCGCGCTACGGACCGATTGCGGCGACGCTCGACAAAACCCAAGGCGCCAACGTCTGGCTCACCCTGGCGCTGCGCGAGGGCAAAAACCGTGAGGTGCGCACCGTCCTGGAAAGCCTGGGGCTGACGGTGAACCGCCTGATCCGCATCTCGTTCGGGCCCTTCCAGTTGCTCGAGCTGGCGCCCGGCGAGGTCGACGTCGTGCGTCGACGGGTGCTCGTTGACCAGTTGGGCCCCCAGGTCGCGCGCGAGCTGGGGCTGAGCCTCGAGCCGCGGCAGGGTCAGGCCAACGGCGGACCGGGCCGGTCCCACGCCGGGGCAGACCGGTCCCGCGCCGGGGCAGGCCGCCCCTACCGCAAGCAAGAGCGGCGATGAGGATTGTCGGCGGCAGGTTTGGCGGGCGGACGCTCGCCGCACCGGCGGGTGCGCTTGTGCGCCCCACCTCCGACCGCGTGCGTGAGGCCATGTTCAATATTCTCGAGCATGGCTTGCCCGGCTTTGCCTTCGACGGCACCAGGGTCCTCGACCTGTTCGCCGGCAGCGGCGCGCTCGGCCTCGAGGCGCTGTCGCGCGGGGCAGCCTTTTGCTTGTTCGTGGAGGAGGCCGCCGAGGCGCGCGCCAGCATCCGCCGCAATGTGGAGGCCCTGGGCCTGACGGGGGCGAGCAAGATCTTCCGCCGCGATGCCACGGATTTGGGGGCGGCGGGTCAGCACGGCGCAGCCCGGCTGGCGTTTTTGGATCCCCCCTACGGCAGAGGTCTGGCCGAACGCGCCTTGCGGTCGTTGGCGCGGGGGGGCTGGCTGGCGCCAGGGGCGATCGTCGTCGTCGAGGAAGCCAAGGCGACGGCGCTCGGCCTGCCGCCGGCCTACCAACTGCTCGATCAGAGAAGCTGGGGCGACACCCAAGTGCTGTTTGCCGCCTTTGTCGCGGCTTGCTCTTGACGTGGCGCGGCGCTGGCGCACCATGCCCGGCATGGCCACGAGCTCGCAGTCACCGGCCGACACCATCGACCTCGCCGAGCGCGACCGCTTTGCCGCGCTTGCGTCCGAGTGGTGGGACGCCAACGGCAAATTCCGGCCCCTGCATCAGATCGGGCCCGCTCGCCTCACCTTCTTGCGCGACGAGCTTGTGCGCCACTTCCACAGGCCCGCTGGAGGCTTACGGCCGCTCGAGGGATTGCGGCTCCTCGATGTGGGCTGCGGGGGTGGCCTGATCGCGGAGCCGCTGGCGCGCCTCGCCGCGGTCGTCACAGGGCTTGATCCGGCGCAGGAGAATATCGAGGCGGCGCGGCAGCACGCCTCGGCGCAGGGGCTGGCGATTGACTATCGTGCCGGGCGCATCGAGGACTTGGCCGGGGAAGGCCTCAGCTATGACGCCGTTATCTGTCTCGAGGTCATCGAGCATGTGCCGGACGTGAGCGCCTTCCTTGCCACCTGTGCCCGGGTGCTGCGCCCGGGCGGACTGATGCTGCTCTCCACCATCAATCGCACGCTCAAGGCCTACGCACTCGCCATTATCGGGGCGGAATACGTGTTGCGCTGGTTGCCGGTCGGCACCCATCGCTGGGACAGGTTCGTCACCCCGCAAGAGTTGCGCCAGCACCTGCGCGCCGCGGGGCTGCGCGAGCCGGTGCTGAAGGGCCTTTTTTACAACCCGCTCCGGGACGAGTGGTCGCTCGGCAGCGATACGGACGTGAACTATTTGGCCTCGGCCGGCAAACCCTCCTGACGGCGCTCCTTTACCCAATGTCCGCAACCCCCTCGCAAGGACCGGGAATTTCTGATCTGTGAACGGCATGGCAGGGCGCGTAGGCGGCAAGGCTGTGATCGTTACCGGTGCGGGCCACGGCATCGGGGCCAGCATTGCGCGCAGGCTTGCCGCCGAGGACTGGCAGGTCCTCTGCGCCGACATCGACCCCGCCGCCGCGCAGGGGGTCGCGGCTACGATCGGGGCGGCGGCCGTCCAATGCGACGTGGGAAGCGAGGTGGAGATCGAACGCCTCCTTGCCCTGGCGCGGACCCGCTTCGGGCGCATCGACGCAATCGTTTCCAACGCCGGCATCGGCAAATTCGCGCCTTTGGCGGAGACGAGCCTCGAGGACTGGAACCGGGTGCTCGCCACCAATCTGACGGCTGCCTTCCTGCTGGCCAAGAGCGGCGCGGCCGAGCTGCGCCAGAAGCGGGGAAGCATGCTCCTGATCGGCTCGACACGTGCACACATGTCCGAGCCGAATACGCTCGCCTACTCCGCCAGCAAGGGCGGACTCGTGGCGCTCGCACACGCCCTGGCGATCACGCTGGCGCCCGAGGTGCGCGTCAACGTCATTTCGCCGGGCTGGATCGATACCGGCCGGCATGGCGCGCTGAAGGCGAGCGACCACGCGCAGCATCCGGTCGCGCGTGTCGGCGAGCCCGACGACGTGGCGGCCGCGGCATCCTATCTCCTCTCCGCTGCCGCCGGCTTCGTGACGGGCGCCGAATTGATCGTGGACGGCGGCATGACGCGCAAGATGATCTACACCTGAGGTCTGCCGCGCCACCGTCAGCTCCCTCGACATTGCCGCCAAGAGGCGTCATAGGTCCAAAGTCACGAGTTGGCTCGCATGGGGACGGAGCATGGCGCAGAAGGCAGCCTCGCAGACAAGCAGGAGACGTGTTGGGGCAAAACCAGCGCGGCGCAAAAAAGCCGCGGAGCGCGTCCAGCGCCCCGCCGCCGCCGGCAACCCCTTGCTGAAGGCGTGGACCGGGCCCTTCGAGCTGCCCCCCTTTGCGCGCCTGCGCAGCGAGCACTTTCTGCCGGCGTTTGATCGGGCGCTTGCGCACAATTTGACCGAACTCGCCGCCATCGCCAATCAGCGCGCGCAACCCACGTTTGCCAACACCATCGAAGCCCTGGAGCGCAGTGGCCGCACACTGGACCGGGTCGCCTCGGTGTTCTTCAATTTGTCGGGCACCGACACGTCGCCTGAAATAGAGGAGATCGAGCGCAAGATCGCCCCGCGCTTGGCCAAACACAACATGCGCATCTATCAGGACGCCAAGCTGTTCAAGCGCGTTGCTGCCCTGATGCGGCAAGCAGCCGGCGTCGAGCTCAGTGAGGAGCAGCGCCGGGTGCTCGAGCGCTATCACCGGGCCTTCGTCAGGGCGGGAGCGCAATTGAAGGCAGGCGCCAGGCGACGGCTCGCCGCCATCGCCCAGCGACTTGCCAAGCTCGCCACCAAATTCAACCAGAATGTCCTGGCCGACGAACAGGCTTTCCTGCTGGTGCTCGCTGCCGAGGACCTTGTCGGCCTGCCCGATGCCCTGCGCGCGGCGGCGGCCGAAACGGCGAATGCGCGCGGCCTGCCGGGCAAGTACGCCATCTCGCTGGCGCGCTCCAGCATAGAGCCCTTCCTGCAGTTTTCGGCGCGGCGCGATCTGCGCGAAAAGGCCTTTCAGGGCTGGATCAGCCGCGGGGCCAACGGCGGGGAGACCGACAATCGCAGGCTCGTTGCCGAGATCTTGTCGCTGCGGGCCGAGCGGGCGCGCCTGCTTGGCTTTGACACGGCCGCGGCCGCAACGCTCGAGTTCTCGATGGCGAAAACGCCAAAGGCGGTGCGCCGGCTGCTGATGGACGTCTGGCGACCGGCGCGTGCCCGCGCCCGTAAAGAGCGTGATGTCTTGCAAAAGACCATCACCGCTGCGGGTGGCAATTTCCGGCTGGCGCCTTGGGATTGGCGCTACTACGCCGAGAAGGTGCGCAAGGAAAAATTCGACATTGACGAGGGTTTGATCAAACCCTACCTGCAGCTCGAAAACGTGATCGCGGCGGCGTTCGATGTGGCGCAGCGGCTGTTCGGAATCGTCGCCACCGAACGCAAGGACCTGTCTCTCTATCATCCCGACGCGCGCGCGTTCGAAATCAAGGATGCGACCGGTCGCCCGCTCGGCCTATTCGTCGGCGACTACTTTGCACGGCCCTCCAAGCGATCCGGCGCCTGGATGTCAAGCTGGCGCGAGCAGCAGCAGCTGGACGGTCAGGTTCGTCCGTTGGTGGTGAATGTCATGAACTTTGCCAAGAGCGCCCCGGGGGAGCCGACGCTGCTCAGCAGCGACGATGCGCGCACCTTGTTCCACGAGTTCGGCCACGCCCTGCATGGCCTATTGTCGAACGTCACTTATCCCAGCGTCTCGGGAACCAGCGTGGAGCGCGATTTCGTGGAGCTGCCGTCGCAACTTTACGAACATTGGTTGCTGCAACCAGAAGTGCTCCGCCGCCATGCTCGGCACTACCAGACCGGTAAGCCCATTTCGTCCGCGCTCATCAAACGCCTCAAGGTCGCCCGCAATTTCAATCAAGGTTTTCAGACCGTCGAATACCTGGCATCCGCCATCGTCGATCTCGAGCTGCATGTCCTACAAGATACGAAGGCCCTGAACGTCGACAGCTTCGAGCGGCAGACCCTCGACAGTATCGGCATGCCCGACGAGATCGTCATGCGCCACCGCATCCCGCACTTCCAACATATCATCGGTGGCTACGCGGCCGGCTATTACAGCTATCTGTGGTCCGAGGTCATGGACGCGGACGCCTTTGAGGCCTTCGAGGCCACGGGTGACGTCTTCGATCCGAAAACTGCGCGCCGGCTGTATGATACCATCTATTCGGCCGGCGGGCGGCGCGATCCGGCGGCAGCTTACAAAGCCTTTCGCGGCCGCGCACCGACGATTAGGGCCTTGCTCGAGAAGCGCGGGCTGGCGAGCACGGACAACATGCAACACTAACGCTCTCGGAGTTGTGGCGAGGAGACGCGCGCATGCGATCGGCACGCGCAGACGGGAAGCCTTTGATGGTCTTCGTGTTCGATGTGGCCCTGCGGGGAGGGGATTTGAGCTAGGCTGCACCTGCGGGGGAAGGGAGATAGGCCGTGTGGATGCTCATCGTCGGACTGGCACTCTTCTTCGGCGTGCATCTTGTTCCAAGCGTTCCAGAACTGCGCGCGCGTCTTGTCGCAATCGCGGGTGCCCGCCCCTATAGTGGCCTGTTCGCACTCGTTTCGGCGCTGGGGTTGGTGCTCATCGTACTCGGCTACGGCAGCATGCAAGGCCTCGGCAGGGGCAACCCGCAACTGTGGGTACCACCTGCCTGGGCAAAACACCTGACGATGCTGCTGATGCTGCCGGCGCTGATCCTGCTGGTCGCCGCCTATATCCCTTCGCGCCTTCGCACCGCCGTGCGCCATCCCATGCTGGCGGCGGTGGCGCTCTGGGCCTTCAGCCACCTGCTGGTGAATGGTGATCTCGCCTCAGTTCTGCTCTTCGGCAGCTTCTTGGTTTATGCCGGCTACGACGTCATCTCGGCGAACCGCCGCGCCGCTGTTGGCCCCTTGGGCAAGGCTCGGGGTGGTCTCGTTCAGGATGTGGTCGCCATCACCGTTGGGCTCGCGCTTTACGCGCTCCTCCTGGTCTGGGGCCATCGGGTGCTTACCGGCATCCCGTTGCTGCCGTAGCGAGGATGCGCTGCGCATCGCGCCTCGGATCCCAGCACAACGCCGGCATGGGGTAGCTGGAAACTGTCGGCGATTTTCTGCAGCTTTCGCCGGCCCTGAGCCGGGCAACCTCCCGGCCATTGCCTTCGTTTTGCCCTACGGGGCGGTCGCCCGGCTATTCGTAAGAGGGTCGGGAATGCGTCAGCCTTGCGAAGTTGCCCTACTTGACCGTGATGGTGGCGCGGTACTTGGTCCGTGCCGGGAAACGCAAAAGGCTGATCGAGCGCCATGCGTACGGCGAGTTGCAATGCTTCGAAAGTTGTGTGGCCAGCTGCAAGCGAATTGGCTATCCGAGTTACGCACGCTGTTAGGTGAACCGATGGTGCCCGACTTCCTTCCGCTCTACGCTGTAGTTGCTGTTCTTTTTTCCCTAATTTATTTCTCCCTCGCTTCTTTATCCTTCTTGCTCGTTCGGCTCGACATCCCGGAAGTATGGCGATTATTTCGTGGCCTATTCAATGTCTATTTCTGGATGGTTGGTGCCAGCTCCCTTTTGGCCACGGCGGTCTTTGCCGCAAGCGGCCGCTTGGCGTTCACGGCTGCAATGCTATTGCTCGCCGCTACGGCAATGGCTGTGCGAAAGAAGGTGCTTCAGTTGATCGATACGCAGCAGGCTGCCTGGCAATCGGGTGACACGGCAGCAATGCGTCGCCTGCGGATGATCCATTGGGGCGGCATGCTGACCAATATCGTGATCCTGTCTACGCTTGCGAGCAGCGCACGGTTCATTCTTTGACACGATCAGGCCCGCCAAGACGATTGCGTGCGGGTGGCGTGTCGCTGCGCCCCGAACCCAGCCATTCAATGGTCGGGTAGGGTCGCCTTCGCTGCCGACCTGTCCCGATGCTGCGGCCGGTTAGCTCGTCGGGAATACCGACAGATTTGCGCGTGACGGTGGGACTTGGTACTGGGCGCCGTCCAAAGCCAGGGGATGGGGCATGACAGGGTTCCGTAGAGCCACGCCAGAACGGCTCAGCGCGTTCTCAGACGGCGTTTTCGCGGTCCTCATAACGGTACTCGTGTTGGAGCTGCGCCCGCCGGAGCATCCGACTCTCGAGGCACTTCTTTTACTCTGGCCGACGTGGCTGAGCTACGCCGTAAGCTATCTGTTCATCGCGATTGTGTGGACCAATCATCACTACCTCCTGCGCTATGCTGAGGAGGCGACCCCTCGCTTGCTGTGGTTCAATTTCGCGCATCTCTTCTCGATGTCGCTGCTTCCGCTCTCCACTGCTTGGATGGCCGTGAGCCGTCTGTCACCACAGCCTGTTGCGTTTTACGCAACTGTCTTCTTTCTGGTGAATGCCACCTACATTTGTTTGATCTGGGAGCTAGTTGATCGCCTTCCCGCGCACGCAATCGCCCCGACGGTGCGCAGAGCCATGTGAATTTGGTCGGTCGCAACGTTATGCCTTTTCGGAATTGCTGCGCTTGTCGCACTCAAGTACCCGTTAGCCGGGCTGATCATCTGCAGCTGTTGCCTGATCGTGTACTTGAAGCCAGACCCGCCCAGCGCCAGAACGCAACAGACATAATGTCTGCCTTCGCTAACGGACATGAGACCGGACAACGTGGGGCTCGATCATGTCTCCCGATCTCAGTGGCGTGCGCGGGCGACATTTTTCATGCTCCACCACGGCTGACCATCGCTGCGTAACAAAGCGGCTGGTCCTCGCGCCGTCGTCGGCGGCCGTCGCCCATCGCAACGCCAAGCTCGCCGCGATGGGCACTTGAAGGCACCCTGCCTTCTGCACCAAGCGCCTCATCGACAGGATAGGCGGCCGCGACAAACGCCAACAATTTCCCGCCTTTCGTGGCCTCCGCTTTTGCCCTACACAGGCGTGAGCCACCTTGCCGACCCAAGGCTCCTCAATCATGCCCGAGCGCTGGCGCCAAATGCTGGAAAAAGCCCTCGAGGCCACCTTGTTTGCGAGCCGCCGGCTGCTGGCGCCGTTCTATCTTGGGATCGCGCTCGGCGTCGTCATTCTCCTCATCAAGTTCATGCAGGAGTTGCTCCATCTGGCGCTGATCAGCTTCAGCGGGACGGAAGCCGATATTATCCTTGGCGTGCTGTCGCTCGTCGATCTGGCGCTGACGGGCTCCTTGTTGTTGATCGTGATCTTCTCGGGTTATGAGAATTTCGTCTCCAAGATCGACCACTCGAGCCCCCGGGATTGGCCGGAATGGATGGGGACTATCGACTTCACGGCCCTGAAATTGAAGCTATTAAGTTCGATCGTGGCGATTGCCGCCATCCACCTCCTCAAGCAGTTCATGTCCATTTGCATCGGTCAGCAGGGGATGACGCCGGCCAATGAACGGGAGCCGTTCTGGTACGTCGCCATCCACGTCGTGTTCGTGATCTCGAGCGTGCTGCTTGCTCTGTCGGACCGCATCTCCGAGGGTACCGCCCACGCCGCGGCCGCCAGGGCCACGGCGCGCGAGGCCGCGAGCGGCAGCAGCACACCATGACGCGCGAACCTGGCAGCGAAACGCTCAGTGCGGCCGACTTGGAGGCGCTGGTGGTGCGGGCGCTTGTCGCCTCACGCACCGCGCCCGGTAACGCGCGCTCAGTGGCGCGCGCGCTCACGCAAGCCGAGATCGATGGCCAGAAGGGTCACGGCCTCAGCCGGGTGCCAAGTTATGCGGCACAGGCGAAAGCCGGCAAAGTCGACGGCTTCGCGACCCCCACGGCGTCGCAGCTGCGCCCCGGCACGCTCATGATCGATGTGAGGCATGGGTTCGTGTTTCCCGCCGTCGATCTGGCCGTGGATATGCTGCCGGACCTGGCGCGGCAAGCCGGCCTTGCCGCTGCGGGTTTCGTGCGCTCCCACCACTTCGGCGTGGTCGGCAGGCACGTCGAACGCCTCGCGGAGGCCGGCTTGGTCGCGCTGGCGTTTGCCAACACGCCGAAAGCGATCGCCGCCTGGGGTGGCCGCCGGCAGCTTTACGGCACCAATCCCATTGCCTTTGCCTGCCCGCACCGGGGGCAGGCGCCGATTGTCGTCGATCTGGCGCTGAGCCAGGTGGCGCGGGGCACGATCCTGACCGCGGCACAGCGCGGCGAACCCGTACCCACCAGCTGGGCAACGGATGCGGACGGCAAGCCGACCAGCGATGCCAAGGCGGCCCTCAAGGGGGCTCTGCAGCCGATTGGCGCAGCCAAGGGCGCGGCGCTGGCGCTGATGGTGGAAATCCTGGCGGCCGGCCTGACGGGCGCAACGCTGTCGCAAGGCGCCAGCTCGTTCTTCGATACCGAGGGCCCACCGCCGGGCGTCGGCCAGCTGGTGATTGGAATCGATCCGCAGGCGCTTGGCGGTGCGGAGGCCTTGGCGCAACGGGTTGGCGCGCTGGCCGCCGCCATCGAGGCCGACGGGCCCGCCCGCTTGCCGGGATCGCGCCGGCTCGGTTTGCGGGAACGCGCGGCCCGGCAGGGCATGGTGCTCGATGCCCGGCTGCTAGCCGAGGTGCGGGCAATCGCCGAGGCTGGCAGCTGAGCTGAGCCGGATACGCCGCGTCGGCAGGGGCCCG
>Ga0075434_100000680_pt1 | contig 26440 bp, 24 predicted proteins | sample RhiMethybrSRZTD3_FD_75298 | JGI IMG/M metagenome (GOLD analysis project Ga0075434, IMG submission 75298) | Populus rhizosphere microbial communities from Tennessee, USA - Rhizosphere MetaG P. TD hybrid SRZTD3 | ecosystem: Host-associated > Plants > Roots > Rhizosphere > Soil | place: USA... | reverse complement strand
CGCCAAGGCGCGCACTGCCCCATGGTGGTCCACGCCTTTGCCACGCTGTTGCCGGTAATAGGCTCGCGCCCAAACTGAGTAGCCGATGGAGTGACCAGCCCATTCATGGAAACTTCGGCGACTAGGTCGCTGTCGATTGCAGAGTGTATTCCCCCGCCCAAGCGGAGCTTGGACGGGGCACCCGGCGCTACTCTGCGGCTTTGGCGGCGAGGATTTCGACGACTGCGATGTTGGGCAACAGTTCTGGCGGGAAATTGTGACGTTCGCGTAAATACTCAGGCGTGTTGTAGCTGAGCCAAGCCTTACCGGTGGCGTCCGGCCAAATCAGGATCTTCAGGGGTAGATCGAGAGCGCTGCTGGGCGAGGCGAGCATCAGAGGCGTGCCCGCTTTGGGATTGCCGAAGATCAGCCACTTCGTGGGGGGCATCTTTAAGCCTACTTTTTGCGCTTCTCCACTGTGATCGACGAGGGCAAAGAGAGTTGACTCGCTTTGCTTGAAGGAGGCTGGAGAGGCGATCCACCGTTTGGTCGATCGCGTGATTGCTGGGGATTTGAACAATTCCCTTCTCGGTTGTCGTTCCCGTTCAAATTCATACCCTTCATGAGCGGAAAACAAAAGCCCCTGCCGATGGACAGGGGCGAATTGGCTAGCTCAACTTTCCCTTCCTATTTTGGCTGAGCGACAACTCTCAGATAGGGCTTCAGGGTCTTGAAGCCCGGATACGTCTTCTGGGCCTCATCGTTGGAAACGGCGGTCACGATGATGACATCGTTGCCCGGTTTCCAGTTCACCGGGGTCGCGACTTTGTGACGCGACGTGAGTTGGATGGAGTCGAGAACGCGCAGGACTTCGTCGAAGTTGCGGCCGGTGCTCATGGGATAACTGAGCGTCAGCTTGATCTTCTTGTCGGGACCGATCACGAAGACCGTGCGCACAGTGGCGTTGTCAGCGGGAGTGCGGCCCTCGCAGCTGTCGCCGGCGCCGGCGGGCAGCATGTCGTAGAGCTTGGCGACCTCGAGCTTGGGATCGCCGATCATCGGGTAGTTCACCTTATGGCCCTGGGTCTCTTCGATGTCGGCGGCCCACTTGCTGTGGTTGGTGACGGGGTCGACGCTCAAGCCAAGGATCTTACAGTTGCGCTTTTTGAATTCGGGCTCGAGCCCGGCCATGTAACCGAGTTCTGTCGTACAGACGGGGGTGAAGTCTTTCGGATGTGAGAACAGAATGGCCCAGCCGTCGCCGATCCATTCGTGGAAACGGATGGTGCCCTGGGTGGTTTCGGCAGTGAAGTCGGGGGCAGTGTCGTTAATGCGTATGGACACGGTAGTTCTCCTATTAATTTTCCCGGGGTTTGCTAGGACTTGCCGGTACAAAAATTCTCGCTGGGGAACGGGCGGATTGTCAAATGAGGGAAAGGGCGAAGGGTGTTGATGAGAATGAATGGAGAGTCGGGCGTCGGCGCCCGACTGGACGGGCGAGACGCCCGTCCCTCCACAGGCTAAGCGGAGCTGGCGGCTTTCAGACGGTTCAGGAATGCACCCAAATCTGTGGAGGGTGAGCTTGCCGAAGAGGAGTTGGAGGATTCGGCGGTCAGAACCGCTCTCTTTTTCGCCAGCAGTTCACGGATGACGCTCTCGAGCACGCTGCCTTTGCAGTCCAGCCAGTCGAGCGCTTCCTGCAGAGTGCGAAAGACTTCCAGATTGGGGCTGTTGGTGATGAGCTGATACATCCGGCCCAAACCAAAGGGAACTGCGTCGATAGCGACGATGGCGCGGCGAGCTTGATTAGAGAATGGGTCGCATTCCTGGTGCAGGTGATAGAGGTCGGGGAAGCGAAGGGAAATGTTGGTCGCCATGGAAAGATCGACGAGTTGGCGAAAGTCGGGATGAAATCCAGGATGGTTGCGGATAACCGAGCATGAGGAGACGCCTTCGGCAAGAGTAACTTCGCCGACACAGAGGGTGATTACAAAACGGCTGTGTGGGTCAACGAAGCTGGATACCGGCATAGGAGTCCACTGTCGTATGAGTTTAGGAATGTTACGGAAGTCCGGATGGTAGCAGAGATTTTTGTTACGAAAACGGAATAGATCGAAATATACCGAAAGCGGTAATCGGAGGAGAAACGCGTTAGCGGTGCGCGGTGAATGCGTCCACATTTGATTTGTCGACCAGGCTGCTGCCGGTATCGACGAATATGGGAACGCGCGCGAAGCTGTCTTTGGACCATGGTGCATCGAGATGCGGAGGCGGATAGTGATGGAGATCGTCGAGCATGCGCAGTCCGATCTTGGTCATGGTGTAAGGTTTTTGGGCAATGGTGGCGGCAATGACTCCCTTTCGGATCCACTCAAGGGTATCGGGATCCGTGTCCATGGCAATGACGACTTTGTTTTGCGCGTGCTGGTCGTTGATGGCAGCGGCCACTTCCCTGCCCGCCAGTGCTTCAAGGCAGACGAAAGCGTCGACCTGATCTCGCTGGCTGGCAAGGATGTCAGTGACGGTCGCGAAGGCGACCCGCGGTTTGCCGGCAATGTCTACGACGCGCACCACACGAATCTGGGGATACCGCACAAGAGCTTCGCGGTAGCCGCGAAGGCGGTCGGCCAGGTTGTTTTGTTCGGGCATCGTAAAAAAAACGACGTTGCCCTTCCCTTTGAGTTCCTTAGCCAAGCGCTCGCCTCCCAACACGCCGGCCTGATGATTATCGGTGCCGATGAAGAATAGGCGCTTGCTGGCGGGGGCGTCGGCGTCGAGAGTGATAACGGGAATGCCGGCCTCCACAGCCTGGTTGATGTCGTAGAGCAAAAGCGCCGGGGCCGAGACGTGAATCAGAATGCCGGCGGGTTTCTCGCGAATGGCCTGCTGCAAAGCCTGCTGTTCGGCTTTGAGATCATACGTCTCCGGTCCGACGAAACGGGCACGAACTTCTAGTTGGGCTGCAGCGTCATTAAATCCGGCAGCGGCCTGTTGCCAGTAAGGGATTTGGATATTTGTAGAGATGAAATAGTAGGTCTCACTTTTTGAATGGCGTTGGCATGCGATGATGAAGAGGGGAAGCAGAAGCGGGAGGGCGCGGAGATAGTTCCAACGCGTCATGGGGACTCAACTCAGAAGCACTGAGGGTTTGTGCGTCGGCGGAATTACAACGCAGTTTCGGTCATCTGTCCAGCGGTAGGGGGCAGAGAAATGCAATTTTGAACGCGAACGTCCTCTTTGGAAACTTAGATTGAGCCGGGTGAAAGGTCGGAGCGGTGAGAAATCAGTCCACCCTTCCGCGAAATGCGCGGGTAGGGTGGGGCACGCTTTCGTTCGAGGATTCGGGTCGGGCTGGCTGGCAACTACTCGTCGGCGATACCGTGCAATTCGTTGGCCTGTTCTTGGCGTGGCGCTGATGGTTGTCGTTTTTGCCTCGCACCTGCTTGTTGGACAAGCGGGCAACCGGGTTTCCGCTAACCTGGAGTCAGGGGAACAAATCTACAAGGCAGCCTGTGTGGCTTGCCACGGTCCCGACGGCAAAGGCATGCCGCAATCCATCAGCGGCTTTGAGCCTCCGCGAACCTTTCCCGACTTCACCGGTTGTGACCAAACGACTCCCGAAGACAATACCGCCTGGAAGGCGATCATCACGCACGGGGGACGGTTCCGCGGATTCTCCCAGATCATGCCGTCGTTCGGACAGGCGCTCACGGAAGATCAGATCGACAAGGTCATCGAGTACATGCGTGGCTTCTGCCGCGAACCGAGGTGGCCGCGGGGTGAGTTAAATCTGCCGCGAGCGTTGGTGACGGAAAAGGCTTATCCCGAAGACGAGGTTGTGCTCTCCACCGTGGTTAACGCTCGGGGAACGCCGGGTGTGGAAAGCCACGTCATCCATGAGCAGCGGTTTGGCAAGCGAAATCAGATTGAAGTGGACGTTCCGATCATATTCGAGGACCAGAATCACACGTGGTACGGGGGCGTTGGAGACACGACGCTAGGCGTGAAGCACGTGATGTTTTCGAACTTGCAGTCAGGGTCGATCATGAGCCTGCAGGGCAGCGTGATTTTGCCGACGGGCAACCGGACGAGGGGGTTTGGATCGGGGACGACCACGTTTGAGACTTTTGCTGCCTTTGATCAAATGTTCCGGACGCGGACGTTTGTGCAGACCCAGTTTGGCGCGGACTTGCCGCGTCATACCGACATCGCGCCGCAGTCCATCTTCTTTAATACCGCGGTCGGGCAGAGTTTTGCTAGCAATCATGGGTTGGGGCGCCAGTGGTCTCCGATGGTGGAGTTTGTCGCGGACCGGGACCTGGTCGACCATGCAAAAACGAATTGGGATGTGCTTCCGCAGATGCAGGTGACGATCAGCAAGCGACAGCACGTGCGATGCGACTTCGGCGTGCGAGTTCCCGTCAGCAATACGGCTGGCCGGCCGGTGCAACTCATGTTCTATGTGCTGTGGGATTGGCAGGACGGACGGCTGACGGAAGGTTGGTGATGAGAAGAGGATGGCTGCTCGCGGTGCTGTGCTTGTTCGTAGTGTCGCGGAGCTACGGACAAAAACAGCTGCAGCCGGAATTTCATACGTCGGACCGGTGCCTGGCGTGTCATAACGGATTGAGAACTGCCGCAGGCGAGGATGTATCGATCGGATTTGCGTGGCGTTCGAGCATTATGGGCAATTCCTCGCGAGACCCGTACTGGCAGGCGAGCGTCCGGCGCGAGGACCTCGATCACCCGGAAGCGAAGTCCGAGATTGAGGATGGCTGCGCGGATTGCCACATGCCGATTGCGCGCTATCAAGCAAAACTGAAGGGACAGCGTGGCGAAGTGTTTGCGCATCTTCCTTTTGATTTTGACTCGAAGAATGCTGAGGCGGAGGATGGGGTGTCGTGTTCACTGTGCCATCAGATTGGGAAGGAAAAGTTGGGGACGAAGGAGAGTTTTAACGGAGGATTCGTGATCGATCCTCCCAAGGCAAAGGGTGAGCACACGGAGTATGGGCCTTTTGCCATTCAAAACGGACAGGCGCACATCATGCAGACCTCGACCGGAGGCTTTCGTCCGGTGGAGGCGGCTCAGCATATCCGGGACTCGGCGATGTGTGCGACCTGCCACACGCTGTACACCAAGTCTCTAAGTCCGGATGGCAAGACGATCGGGATGTTCCCGGAACAGATGCCGTATCTGGAGTGGCTGCACAGCGACTATCCCAAGAAATCGAGTTGCCAGTCCTGTCACATGCCAGAGGTGGAGGGCGAGGCGCCGATTTCTGCAGTCTTGGGGGAGTTGCGCGAGGGAGTTCGCCGGCACTCCTTTGTGGGAGCGAACTTTTTCATGTTGCGGATGTTGAATTCTTATCGCAACGATCTGAGCGTACGCGCGCTGCCGGTGGAACTGACGGATTCGGCAGAGAAGACAGCGGAGTTTTTGCAGTCGCAGGCGGCGCGGGTGACGATTCGCGATGTGGCGGTGAGTTCCAGGGAGCTGTCTTTCCATGTGCTAGTGGAAAACTTAACCGGGCACAAGCTGCCGACCGCATTCCCTTCCCGCCGCGCATGGCTGCACGTGGTGGTCCGCGATCGCAGTGGGAAGGCGGTCTTCGAGTCGGGGGCGTTGAACGCCGACGGATCGATTCGCGGCAATGACGCGGATGCTGATCCGTTACGCTTCGAGCCGCATTACCGCGAGATCAAGAGCCAGGACGAAGTGCAGATCTACGAACCGATTCTGCGCGATTCGGGCGGGAGGCCGACAACTGGACTGGTAACAGCGGTCGGCTATCTGAAAGACAATCGGCTACTGCCGTCGGGATTTCAGAAAGAAACGGCGGATCAGGATATCGCTGTGGTGGGCGAGGCGGCGGAGGATCCGAATTTTACTTCGGCGGGAGACCTGGTTGGGTATTCCACGGCGCTAGGTGATGCTTCAGGGCCTTTTCATGTGGAGGCGGAATTGTGGTATCAGCCGATTGGATATCGGTGGGCACACAACCTGAAGGCGTACGAGGCGGCCGAGACCCGCAGGTTTGTCGGGTACTACGAGGCGATGTCGTCCGGGACGGCGATTGTTCTGGCGCAAGCGGGGACGGAGACGAAGTAGGGTGGGGGCGTGGAGATCGGGACGCTTCTCCTGCGTTCGAGTGTCCCGAGTTGTTAATTTGTGGGATAAACATGACCGTCCGATTTACCGAAAATTCGCGACCTCAGGGGTTTAGCCCTGAGGTGCGACGATTCCCCTGCCAGAGATCACAACCCCTTGTGACGGACCTCACAACCGCGCTATAATTCGAACGAACGTTCGATTAATCATGCCCCAGCCAGCCACAACCCGTGCGGGTTCGCGCTCCCGGCGGCGTGCGCATCCCGCGCAGCCGGAGACCCGCTTCGACCGCCGCCTCTCGGAAATCCTGGCCCATGCCACCGATGTCTTCGACGAAAAGGGCTACGAAGGCGCGTCCATGCGCGATCTTTCCCGTGCCAGCGGCATGTCCCTAGCCGGGCTCTATTACTACTTCGAATCCAAAGAGAAGCTGCTCTATCTCATCCAGCGGCACACGTTCACAACCATCCTCGAGCGGCTGCGCCGACGCCTGGACGGGATTAACGAACCCGAGGAACGCATTCGGGTTTTCATTCTCAATCACCTCGACTATTTCCTCGCGAACCAGAAAGCGATGAAAGTTCTCTCGCACGAAGATGAAGTGCTCAAGAACGGACACGGTACGGAGATCGCCGCCATCAAGCGCGAGTATGTGCACATTTGTGTGGATCTACTGGAGCAGTTGAAGCAAGAAAGATCTCTGGACTTCTCCAGCCGAACTGCCGCCTTAAGCCTGTTCGGCATGATGAATTGGATCTATACCTGGTACAAGCCGCGCGACGGCAATGCCGAAGACCTGGCCCAGGAGATGGGCGACATCTTCCTTCGCGGAGTTTGTTCCGGACCAAGCCGGCCTTCCAGAAAAAGGCCATAACAATTTTCTGAAACGAGACGAGGAGGAGCTAGACATGGCGACCACCACTCAGCCTGCCACCGGCGAGACCACCAAGAAGCTGATCAATTACCGCAAAGACGCTGGCGTGGCGGTCATCGAGATGTTCGATCCGCCCGCCAACACCTACACCTACGAGATGAACCGTCAGCTTGACGACGCAATTCTGCAGGCGCGCATGGATACGGACGTCTATGTGATTGTCCTGACCGGCGCGGGCGACAAGTTCTTCTCCGCGGGCGCCAACATCAAGATGCTTGCCAGCGTCGATCCCACGTTCAAGTACTACTTCTGCCTGCACGCCAACGAAACACTGCTGCGTCTGGAGCACACGCCCAAGCTGGTCATCGCCGCTCTCAATGGACACTGCGTGGGTGGCGGCCTAGAAATCGCTATGGCGGCCGACATCCGTATCGCGCGCAAAGACGCCGGCAAGATCGGTCTTCCTGAAGTGAACCTCGGCGTGCTTCCCGGCACGGGCGGAACACAACGCCTGTCGCGACTGGTCGGCAAGAGCCGCGCGATTGAACTGATGGTCACCGGCAACACCTTCTCCTTCGAAGAAGCGAAGGAACTCGGCATCATCAACGACATCTACGAGCGCGAGGGCTTCATGGAAAACGTCATGGAGTATGCGCGCCAGTTCTGTCCACCTAACAAGGCAGCGAAAGCCGTGGGCCGGATCAAACGCGCCGTGCAAACCGGGTGGGAGATTCCCATGGAGTCGGCGCTAGCCGTCGAGCGCGAAAACCAGCAGATCCTGTTCCAGAGCGACGATGCGAAAGAAGGCCTGGCCGCGTATGTAGAAAAGCGCCCAGCGACCTTCACAGCAAAGTAGCACGCGTAGGGACGGCCGCCCTCGGCCGTCCAGGCGGAGCAAAGCTCCGCAGAATTTTCGGGAGCACTGGACACCGAAAAGAGAAAATTCCTTCGTGTTCCTCTGTGTCCTCTGTGGTTGAAAGGTTTTCTTATGCCCGGCAAAGTAGCAAAAATCGGAACTTTCAGTGAATGGATCGGCCTGTTCGACGAATGGCGCAAGGAAATCGGTGTCGATCGCGACGAGATCTCCAGCTTCCACTTCGACACCCTCTATGGCGCCATCGAAACGGAAGAAATTCAGTTCGGCCACTTCAAAGGCCGCCGCAAATGGGAGAACCTGCGCCAGATTCCCACCCAGCAGATGCGCGACGCGCTCTTGAACATGATCGTCTACCAGGGCGACACCGAGTTCGCCAGCGTCGAACAACAGCGGCATCTCTTTGAAACCGCCCCCACCGACTGGGACCGACGCGCACTCACCCGTGTAATGATCGAAGAAATGCGCCACGGTTGGCAGATGTGCGCCCTATTACTTGATCATTTCGGCTACTCCGGCAAAGTCGAAGCCCAGAAGATGCTCGAGCGTCGCGCTTTCGAGAACGAACGCCTGCTGGGCGCCTTCAACGTCGACGTCGACAATTGGATGGACTTCTTCACCTACACCGACTTCGTCGACCGCGATGGAAAATTCCAGCTGCAGATGCTGAAGTACTCCGGCTTCGCGCCACTCGGCCGATCCATGTCCTACATGCTTCGCGAAGAAGCCTTCCACATGGGAACAGGCAACGATGGCCTGCGCCGCATCGTACAGGCGGGCATAATTCCCGGATGGCTGATCCAGAAATATCTCAACAAGTGGATCTCCTGTTCCTACGACCTGTTCGGAACGGATCATTCCTCGTCCGCGCACTGGGCTTACGTCTGGGGGATCAAGGGCCGCTACGACGAGCCGCAGAATCAGGAACCAGCCAAGCTAGACGAATTGAACGACTACAACCGACATCTTTATCGCGATGAAGTGTCTGGCCTCGTGACCCGTCTGAACGGCTTCCGCAAACCCGGTGAAAAAGAGCTCCATGCGCCGGACATCAAATTCAACCGTGCCATCGGGAAATTCGCCGGACAGAAGTTTCATGCCCAAACCGGAGAGCCGCTCAGCGACAAGGAATACGAGCAGCACTTGCACGAAGTGATGCCGACGGCTGAGGACAAGAAACTTCTTCTCGAACTCATCGCCAACGAAAAGAAGTGGATCGCCGAGAAGGAAGGCGCACGTGATCCCTTCGAAACCATCGGCGAACCGCGGAAGTCGGCGATCAACTTGTGATCGCCGGAACATCCGCACTATAACCTGCGGTGTCCCTTATTACGCTCATGGAGCGACGGGCGCCCTCACCCGTCGAGTCGCGAGGCGACAGAACCGCCACAATTCCTTCATCTTTCCTGTATGCTTGCGAAACACGGTGACTACCTCATCCAACCGAGTTGGCTTGCACTTCCACCCTCCGGTGGCGCGCATCACTCTCCACAATCCTCCCTTGAACATCATCGACATTCCCATGATGGAGCAACTCTCTGCCGCCATTGCCGAGTCTGAGGGGCGCTCCGACATTATGGTCATCATGCTCGCTGGCTCCGACAAAGTCTTCTCCGCCGGTGTGGACGTAGCTGCGCACACACCTGATAAGGTTCAGGAGATGCTCAGCAAGTTTCATGAAGTGTTTCGGGCGTTGATTGCTTCACGCAAAGTGTCGGTCGCGACCATCCACGGACACTGCCTCGGTGGTGGCGCAGAACTTGCGATTGTCTGCGATATCGTCATTGCCTCCGAATCATCCACCTGGGGGTTCCCGGAAGTCTCTCTGGGATGCTTTCCTCCAGTGGCCGCAACTGCGCTCGCCGCGCTCGCGGGGCAGAAGCACGCCGCGGAACTCATCCTTACCGGACGAAAGTTCGACGGCCTGGAAGCGCGCTTCCTCGGTTTGGCGAACTGGGCCGTACCCGATCATCAAGTGAAGGAAAAGCTGGACGAGGTGATTACTCGCCTGGCCAAGCTGAGTCCGACCGCACTCGCGTTGGCAAAAAAGGCTATATACGCCTGGGATTCGATGCACTTCGATAAAGGCCTCGCGCGCGCCGAAAAGATCTATCTCGAAGAACTGATGCAGACCGAAGATGCACGTGAAGGCATCGCTGCTTTCCTGGAGAAACGTGAGCCGAAGTGGAAAGCGGAGTAGGGGTGAGGTGGAATTCGCGTGTGGGTGAATAATGAAACAAACCCACCCTCAGGCGGCCAGCGATGGAGGGGCGGGCGAGGACGCCCGCCGCTCCGCATACTCAAAGCTCAGCGGACTGACAGGCGGCAAAAATTAGGAATCCTGGCAATCCTACTTGCCGGAAGCCTTTCCGTTTGCAAGTCCCATCAACTCATCGGCCAGCGCTCCGGCCCCGTAGATCGTCCGCAGCGCTTCCTGAATTCCCCGCGAATCGACATGCACGGCCCGCGCCACCTTGTCGTCGTAGACAAAGTTCCACGCCAATGACTCGATGTTCCCGTCGAAGATGATGCCTACGACTTCGCCGTTCTTGTTCACTGTTGGGCTGCCTGAGTTTCCTCCGATGATGTCGGCCGTGGAAACGTAATTGAGGGGCGTCGTCAGCTTCAGTTTAGACTTCGCCTTCAGCCAGCTCTCGGGGAGTTGATAGGGAGGTTTATTATCATGCTCGGTCGCGTGCTCGAAACCGCCCGCGAAAGTCGTGAAGTAAGGAATCTTCTTGCTGTTCTCTTCGTAGCCCTTCACCGCGCCATAGCTTAAGCGCAGCGTAAAGGTAGCGTCGGGTGGTTGGTTGAAGCCGCTTTTCGCAAACCGTGCGCGCGCGATGGCCGCGCCATCTCTCCGTTCGACCGCATCGACCTGATCGTCATATTGCTTGCGCAGTGCGCGCGCATCCGTGTCTATCGCGCGCATCAGAATGATAAGAGGATCCGTGGACTCCTGCATCGCGCTCGGTCCACCCTCATACAGTTGCTTGCGGAGTGCGACCTCCTCCAGTTTGCTGTTGGCAATCAAGTCTTTGGCAGCGTCCTCGGGACTCTTTCCGCCTAACGTCTTTTGCACCACGGGATTGTCGGTTCCCAGCGCATCCCGCATCTGTGCCAACGAGTCCGCGAGCGTTGCTGTCTCCAGCGACTTATAGAGTGGTGCCGTGGAAAACAGTTCCTGCTCCAGCGAAGGCAGCGCCGAATCACGGTACTCACGCAGGCGCTGATCGCTGGGTTTCGTCTTCTCTTCCGTGGCGCGGACGATCCATCGGGCAAAATACGCCAGCTGCGAGTTGAAGCCGCGCGTTTTTTCCACGTACGTGTAAGGAAGATAGATTTCCCGGTACACTTTCACCGCACTGGCGATCTCATCCCAGGGATTGCCAGCAGTCTTGTTCTTGGGTTCTTCCTTGAACGCCACCTCCAGCTTGTCCTCCTCTGCCTTCTTGCTGGCCATCGCGTCCTGGTCGAGCCCAGTCAAATAACCCGTGATCGCCTTAAAAGAATTCTGATAGCTGAACAGCTCTTCCTTCGCGATCCGCGCGTTCTCCTCCGACTGCGCGCCGAAGCTCTGCAATAACGCAATCCGCCGCTTGTAAGTCTCCAGCCGCGATGGATAGTCCACGTCGCGGAGGAATTCGAGCTGGGCCATCGTGCGCAGCCGTCCCGTCGATCCGGGGTGTCCCGAGACAAAAATCAGATCGTTGTCTTTCACTCCTGTCTTCGACCAACGCAGATAGTGCTCAATATGGGCGGGCTTGTCATTCTCGTAGACGCGGAAGAAAGTGATGTCGAGGTCATAGCGCGGATACGTAAAGTTGTCCGAATCGCCGCCAAAAAACGCCGCATCGAACTCGGGCGCAAACACCAGGCGGACATCCGTGTACTTCTTGTACTTGTAGAGGTTGTAGACCTCACCCGAATAGAACGTGACCACGTCGCAGCGCATGCTGGTTGAGGTCGCACAATCCTTTTCGATCTGCGACATGGCCGCACGCTGTGCACGGCCGGCGTCCGCCGTCGACAGGCCCGGCTTTACGCCGGCATTCACTTTGGCCGTGACGTCCTCAACTCCCACCAGGACATTGAGCTCGAGGTCAGGACACTTCCCCTCCTCAGCTTGGGTTTTGGCGTAAAAGCCTTCTTTGATGTAGTCGTGCCCATGGCTGGAGAGCTGCTGGACACAAACCGCCCCGACGTGGTGATTGGTGAAGGTCAGCCCGTCCGCCGAGACAAACGAACCCGAACCGCCATTGTTGAACCGCACTGAAGACAGCTGGATGTGATCCAGCCATTTTTGGCTGGGAGCGAACCCGTATTTCGCTTTCACTTTATCTTTGGGAAAAGCGTTATACAGCCACATGCCCTCGTCGGCCGCTGAAATCGTGCTCAGGGCGAAGCAAGAGAGTAGAAGGAGAGGAAGAAAAAGACGTCTCATGAGGACTCCGCGATAAGAAAATTCGGGTCGGACACAGGCTCGTCCGCGACCGGTAAGCAAACGTTTTAGTATACGCCGTGCACGCCTCGGCCCAAAGGCGAGCGGTTGGAAACTCCCCCATTTTCGGGTATAACAAAAGGTTGCGGACTCCGCTTTGGATCCCCCGTGAGCCGGCAACGGCAATCATCTCGAGCTCTTGCGAGGGAGTATGTCCAGCCTGACCACCGCCCACGCTGCGAAGGGACTTGAAGGCATCGTTGCTACCAATTCCACCATCTGCTACATCGATGGCGAACATGGCGTATTGGCGTACCGCGGCATCGATATTCATGACCTCGCTGATCATTCCACCTTCGAAGAAACCTGCTACTTGTTGTGGTTTGGACATTTGCCCAAGCGCAACGAACTCCGCGAACTGCGCGAACGCCTGGCAGAAGAACGTAAGCTCGACGCATCCATCATCAATCTTTTACGCATTGCTCCTAAACATGCCCTTCCGATGGATGTGCTTCGAACCGCAGTTTCGGCGCTTTCTTTTTACGATCCCGAGTTCCAGCGAAACGATCACGACGCTAACGTCCACAAGGCCATCCGCCTGACCTCGCAGATCGCCATGATCGTCGCGGCTTACGACCGCATTCGCAAAGGTAAAGACGTGGTAGAGCCTGACCGAAGCCTGTCGCACGCCGCCAACTTTCTGCTCATGCTGAACGGTACTCCGCCCTCGCGCACTGCAGAGCGGGCGTTAGACATCGCTTTGATCCTGCATGCGGATCACGAACTCAACGCATCGACATTTGCCGCGCGTGTCACGGCGGCCACTTTGTCGGACATGCACTCGGCGGTGACATCGGCCATCGGTGCTTTGAAAGGCCCGCTTCACGGCGGCGCCAACGAAGCCGTCTTCCATATCCTGATCGCGATTGACCGCGACGGCGTCGATCCCGTTGATTACGTCAAAGGCATGCTCGCCCAGAAGAAAAAAGTTCCCGGCTTCGGGCACCGCGTCTATCACACCGAGGATCCGCGAGCCACACACCTCCGCAAGATGTCGCGCGATTTGGGCCAATCCAGTGGCGAGCCCAAGTGGTTTGACATCTCTAACAAGATCGAAGAATTCGTGCGTGGCGACAAGAAACTTAACGCCAATGTCGACTTTTATTCCGCATCCACCTATCACACGCTCGGGATTGAAGTCGATTTGTTCACGCCGGTATTTGCCGTCTCGCGTATCAGTGGCTGGTCGGCGCATGTCATCGAGCAACTGGATGACAACCGCCTGATTCGCCCGCGGGCGGAGTATCTTGGACCTGTATATCCGTCAAAATACATTCCCACGGATGCTCGTTAGCTTCTATCGATTCCAGCAACGGCCCCTAAACCTTTCGCGCGCCCCTTTCAATGGCCTTCTCCCCACAGATAAGAAGTTCCTCGTAACACGATAGAATGACCCGAGGTAACCAATTTGTAACCGAACCCCGAACATCTCGTAAGCTTTCATTCTGCAGGTGTTGGCATCGCCCTCTCGTCCAGCGCCGATGGTAACTAGACCTTTGGTACTTGAGCCGTGGTGTGGGCGCCTATAGGCTTTGCTCAGTTGAGGTTGCAAGGGATGGGAAGGGGTAGCGTCCCGTTTGGGGTACGGGATGCCAGCGTTCCGGCAGACCAGTCGCAGCGCGGAATGGTCAGAAGATTTGAAGTACTGATTCCGAGTTTCACAACCCTCTTCCACGCATGAACCCTGTGAGGGGGTTCGTACATGACAAAACTAGGAGCGGCTCTCCACACGGCCATTCTGCTCGCAGCGCTAACCACGCTGGGCGCAGCTCAGGCGGATTATCAAGTGATCACCGTCGATAACGGCGGTACGATCGCGGGCACCGTGAAATGGTCCGGTCCGCTTCCCAAGTTGACTGCTTTGGCCATCAACAAAGATACCGAAGTCTGTGATCCGCAAGGCGAGAAGAGACGCGATCTCGAGAGGCTAATCGTAGGCGCCAACGGCGGTGTGGCCAACACCGTGGTATTCCTGAAAAACGTCACCAAGGGCAAGGCCATGGACCTCCCGGAAACTCGTCAGACATTGAACCAGAAGACCTGCCGTTACGAGCCGCACGTGATGCTTGTCCCCAGCAAGGGTACCGTGCACCTGCGAAGCAGCGATCCAATTCTGCATACCGTGCATATGTCCGGCGCTTCCGATTACAACCTGCCATTCCCCTTCGCCAACCAGACCATCACCCGCAACATGAATCGTGACGGCCTAGTCGACCTGCGCTGCAATGCCGGGCACGTATGGATGAATGCGGAAATGATGGTGGTCAACCATCCTTACTATGCCCTTACCGATGATGACGGGAATTTCCGTCTCACGAATGTTCCTCCCGGTGAATATCAGATCGAAGCCTGGCACGAAGGCTGGAAAGTCGTGGGCCAGGGCACTCTTTACGACGTGATGACGCAAGTCCGGGTCCAGCGTCCAGTATTTTCGGAACCGTTGGAATGGACGAAAAAGGTAACCGTATCTCCGAGCGACACCACGACGGTCAATTTTGTGATTTCCGACCGACGGCCCGAGCTGGCATCAAACTAGACTGCCGTATCCGAGATTCACGACAGCACGAGCCGGCGACGGAGTTTACGATACAAGAGAGAGGCAAAGAGGTGTGAAAAACGCTCCTTCCGGCACGCCATACGCTTCCTGAAAACTCCAGGGCTTTCCCCGCTGAGAAGGTCACTCGCCGCCAGCTTCGATTCCGAGTCCCAAAGCCACCTCCCATTCAACCGGAACCAAATTCGACAGTGCGATCAAGAAACTGCTGCATTCTCTGGCGGAACTCTTTCAAGACCAGTTTCGATTGACGCATCGAATCCTTTGCCGTGGAGATCAATTCTTTTGTAGAGAGCGCTTCTGCTTTTGCTCTATCGAACATGGCGCACCTATTCTGTCGAACACAGCAGAGAACTGTGGCCCAGGGGAATGGCGGAGTCTAATCTGCCTTATCTCTAGGTTTTTGTATTTTGGTTAAGGCCTCCTTTGATGACGACGATTCGAATCGAATCGGAGTTGACTGCAGCCGCCGCTCCTTGCGTTTCGGGAGGCAGAACGCGAGTGCCGGTGTGTCGGCGTTGTTCCAGAGGGTATTCGCCAAGTCGCACGCGTAACTGTTCGATATGGCGGCGTAATTCGCCCCGTAGTTTCGTGACAAGAGCCCGTTGTTGTTCGGAGTCAGATGTGGCAACAAGCTCCGCGCACAAATTTCGTATTCGATCTTCCAAACGACGGAGCATGGGCGGCACTCGGGGGAAGAGTGGCGGCGTAAACCGCATGTTATAACGCCCGTGCGTTTGTTGCCCTACAGTTGATACCGTAAGTCATTGGTTAAGCTCCTCCGCTCCGCTTCGCGTAAAATAAAGCAAGGATTGCAATTTCATGCACCGCGTGTACCTCGACAATAGCGCGACCACCCCCGTGCTTCCTGAAGTGTTTGAGGCCATGCAGCCCTACTTCGGTGAGCGCTTCGGAAATGCTTCGTCGATTCACCGCCACGGCCAGGAGACGCGTGCGGCGGTGGAAGCAGCGCGCGAGTCAGTTGCGGGTCTCTTGAGATGTCGCGCTGCCGAAGTTGTTTTCACCAGCGGGGGTACTGAGGCGGATAATCTCGCGATTTTTGGCCTGGTGAGGGAAGGCGATCACGTGATCATCTCCACCATCGAACATCACGCGGTCTTGAACGCCTGCAAGCATCTGGAGTCGGATGGCTATGAAGTGACCTACGTCCCCGTGGACGGTCGCGGGCTCGTGGATCCTGATGATGTAAGACGCGCGCTGCGCCCGAATACCAGGCTGCTATCCATGATGATGGCCAACAACGAGACCGGCGTCCTTCAGCCAGTCGAAGAGATAGGGACGATTGCTGCCGAGGCGGACGTGTACTTCCACACCGACGCCGTGCAGGCCGTCGGAAAAGTGCCAGTGAATGTGAACCAGATCGGATGCGACCTGCTATCGATTTCCGGTCACAAGATTCATGCGCCGCAAGGCGTCGGCGCTCTCTATGTTCGCAAAGGCACTCAGCTCGCACCCATGCTGTACGGCGGACGCCACGAGCGCTCGCGCCGGGCCGGGACCGAAAATGTCCCGGGCATCGTGGGTTTAGGGAAGGCTGCGGAACTCGCCCGCATCGGCCTGGCGCGTGGGGACGATGCAAAACTGGCAGCCATGCGCGATCGACTCGAATGTGCCCTGCTGCAGCTTGAGTCGACCGGTGTGAACGGCGGTGCGGCGCCGCGAGTCCCAAACACTGCCAGCATCTACGTCGACTTTATCGAGGGAGAAGCGCTGGTGATTGCGCTTGACCTGAAGGGGCTGGCGGTCTCAACGGGAGCGGCTTGCTCCTCGGGTGCAATCGAACCTTCGCACGTCCTGACCGCCATGGGCCTGCCAGCCGATCGTGCCCGGGCCAGCATCCGCTTCAGCCTGGGCAAGCAGAATACCGATGAAGATATCGATTTTGCGATCGCGCTCGTGCTCGAAACGGTGGCCAGGCTGCGGGAATTATCGCCCGTCGGGAAGTAGCTTCGAGCTACGGGCGATGAGCTCCGAGCGAATTCTATGGGGGAGCCCTCGAGGGCCTCTCGTTTAAGGGCGGTTTTTTGTTCGTACTATGCAAAGGTCGGTTGCTCGAAGCTCGTGGCTCGAAGCTCGTAGCGATAAGCGACTGAGATAAGAATTAATTGAGTACTCACACCATCGCCGTCGCCATGTCCGGCGGAGTCGACTCTTCGACCGTCGCGGCCATGCTGCGCGCCGACGGCCAGACAGTGGTCGGTCTGACAATGCAGCTCTGGAACCAGCGCCGGCTCGCCGGTCACGAGGGTATGCCTGAGGCTGTACAGGGACGCTGCTGCTCACTCGATGACGTCTACGACGCGCGTCGGGTGGCGCAGACCATCGGCATTCCGTATTACGTCGTCAATCACGAAGAGCGCTTCGAGAGGGATGTAGTCCGACCGTTCGTGCATGACTACCTTTCCGGCCGCACGCCAATTCCCTGCAGCCTCTGCAACAACCACCTCAAGTTTGACCAATTGCTGATCATCGCGCGCCAAATCGGCGCCGACACGCTGGCCACCGGCCACTATGCTCGTGTGGAATTTGACGAAAAGCGAGGCAGGTGGCTTCTCCAGCGCCCTGCAGACTTGGCCAAGGACCAGACCTACTTTCTATTTGGCCTCACCCAGGAGCAGCTCAGCCGGACGATTTTTCCGCTGGGCGGCATGACCAAGCCCGAGGTGCGTGAGCTCGCTCGCAAGCACGGACTCGCCCTGGCCGAAAAGCCTGACTCGCAGGAAATCTGTTTCGTCCCCGGTGGCGATTACAAGCGTTTCCTCGACGCATATCTCGCGGAACAGGGCGAATCGCTCCCTGACACGTCGGGCGAACTGGTCACTGCAGCAGGCGAGGTGATTGGCGAGCACCACGGCATTCACAATTTTACGGTTGGACAACGCAAGGGGCTAGGCGTAGCCACCGGGTCACCGCTCTACGTGATTCAGATCAAGGGCGACTCGAGCCAGGTGGTGGTTGGGAGCAACGAGGACCTTTTCTCTAAGACGCTTCGTACCAAACGAATCAACCTGATCGCCGTCGACGACGTCCCGGAGCCCATGCGGGTCTCTGTGAAGATTCGACATCGTCATGAGCCTGCACCCGCCACGCTCCAAAAGTCTGGCGAAGACGAGTTGCTCGTTACCTTCGATCAACCCCAGCGCGCTATCACTCCCGGCCAAGCCGCCGTTTTTTATGATGGCGATACCGTGGTCGGGGGTGGTTGGATCGTATGATTCCGTGCGACTAACTCAGGCTGCCTCGCGAGTATCCACTCATCCTGTCATCCCGAGCAAAGAGGTGAAGCCGAACGGAGTCGAGAGCCTGCCCTGAGCGGAGTCGAAGGGGACCATGTGTTCTCAAGTGATCCAAGACCTCAGCGAAGTAACTGAATCCGTAGCATCGCGTCTCACGCATATAATCTTGCGGTCATGCCATCTGCAGCCACTGCGAGCGAAGCCACCTCGGTCATCTCAAGCAAGGAGTGAAGAGCGGTGTCGCCGGACTGATTGCGTATGTGATCTACGCCACCTTTCACTTGCCGAAAGGTTACTGGGCCGTGTTCACTGCACTGGTCGTGACGCAGGCGAATTTGCTGGAAGGCTGCACTTTATCGTACAGCCGGAACCACGGCGGGCGCGCTCGCGGCGGCAGTGCTTACAGCGCTCATAGGCATCGGCCCAACTCAAACTGGCATCGTCCTCTTCCTGCTTGCGGCCTTGTTTGCCTATTTGACAACGGTGCATCCCAGCTTCAGCGCGGCAGGCTTCACGGCCGCTCTGGTTTTGCTACTTGGAGCACAAATCCAACCGTGGCATTTGGCTTGGCTGCGCGTGGACGGATTGCGGTCAGCTCTATCGCGCGGTCACCATGTTCGCATCGCAGGAGTCCTCCTGAGGAGGCAGGCTTTGACCCGCTTCGTGACACCCTTCAATCTCACTGGCTTAGTATTACGACGGCACTGGAAGAGTCGCGCAGTGAACCCTCGTTCAGTCGATTCAACGATGAAGGCTATCGCGCTTTCCTAGTTGAATTGGATCACTTGCGCCAGCGTTTGCTGGCCATGTGTCGCGAGGGCGCATTATCCTCGCCTGCCAATGTGCTTTCCACATTGGTGCCGGAGTTGCAGCAACTTGTCGATCAAACCACCCGCGCACTGAGCGGCATTGCACATGCCGTGCGCGCCGGTTCGGATTGGTTCCAGTTGACCGAATTGGTCCACGCCGAGGAGGCCGTTGACCGCCGGCTCCAGCACCTTCGGGAGGCACGCGCGACCTCGCCCTTCAGCCTCGATCGCATGCTCCCTTTCTGGGCTTTTCTCTTCAATTTGAAGGAAGTAGTGACCAGCCTGAAGTCGCTGAACGCGATGCTGGGAAGAATCAACTGACCGTTCGGCCAGAAATGCACGAAGCGGCCCTCAGGCCGCTTCTGTGCTAACAAGCTGTGATCTTAGATGAACAACTCGTCCTGGGGAACGCCAACGCCATCGCGTCCCTGCCGCCGTTTCCTTCCAAGGAAAAACTCCAGGCCGGCGGTGACACCCTGGAATAGCCCCTGCACCTGGCGAATCGGGGATACCACCGTGCGATGCACCATGTCGCTGGTTTCCTCAACCCGATCCAGCGTCCGATTGATCAATTCGTCCGCGCGAATAATCTGCAGACGCGTGCGGTCCACGGCATCGCTCACCGTCGCATCCACGCGCTCAATCTGCGAGCGCGCAACGCGAGAAGAATGCTCAACATTAGCGACAATTTCCGTGATCCGAGGCCGTAACTCCGTCAACATGGCGTTGGTGGTCTCGACTGTGGGTAAGGCTTTGGTCTTCACTTCGGAGGCGAGGGCTTCCACCTGTCCGCCGGTCTTTCGGACCACCACGAACAAGGCCACCAGGATGCAAGCCTGAATCACCACGGCGACCGCGGTTGCGATGATAAACAGAGGTACCAGATTTTCCATAAACTTGACCTCCGCTGCTGATCTAGAGGATGCCTGGCAGAGTGGAGGACCCGAAAGCTATAGGTTCTTGGCCGGCGCGTCTTCGCTGGTCGCCTCGTGATAGGCCTGACGGCCCGCATCGTACGCGGCACGGAACTGGTCTTTCTGTTGATTCAGTACGTCGCGACCGCGATCCACCCATTGCTCGGCTTGGGAACGGACTTCGCGTGCACGGTCGCGCACATAATCGCGTCCTTCTTCAGCTCTCGACCGCAACGCTTCCCGGGTTTCATTGCCCGAGCGGGGCGCATACAACACTCCCACTGCCGCTCCGATGCCCAAACCCGCTAAAAACCAGAGGAAACTGTTGCTATTACTGTCCGACATGGTCTTCCTCCTCGTTATATCCCATTCTTCGGATGGTAGCACCCGTACCTTGGAAAGACAATTCGGGCTCCCCTTGGACGCATTTTCCCCGCTCGCGGTTGTTCCCCTTCCGGCTACATTGCAGCCCTCTTGTCGTGCGCGCCAAGTAGCGAGACAATTGCAGCCCGGAAGGTAATCCCAGTGTCGGACCGCAAGTACCGCCAGCACGGCTATCAGGATAGCGGCGAAAAATCCCAGCAACGCTCCGGGGGAGGTCCATCCGATAAACCCACTCGCAAAGATACCTTCGGTCCCCGGCCCTTGCAGATGCCCGGCAAGCGCACGGTCTCGCGCTGTTCGCAATGTGGTACCGTTTTACCGACGCTGGCTGAGATTCCCGATAACTGCCCGAAGTGCGGTTTCGAATTGCATTCCTGCAAGCAATGCACCTACTTCGATCCCTCCAAGCGTTTCGAGTGCATGCAGCCCATTCCCGAACGCATCCCGCGCAAAGATGTGAAGAACAACTGCACGTTCTACTCGATTCGTGTCACCACCGAAAAAGAAACCACCACGCCCGCCACCGCCAAGCCCGCCGACGCCCGCGCAGCCTTCGATAATCTGTTCAAGAAGTAGATCCAAGAGGATTGGCTCCGAAGGAGCAAATTGAGTGTGCACTCAATTCTCCACAACTCTGTCATACCGGAGCGAAGCCGAACGAAGTCAAGGGACCTTGCGTTGTGTCTCGATCAGCAATGCGCACTCAAGATGCGACTTCCATGCCCGATTCCATCCCTAGGGTTTCATCGTCGGCCGCAGCAGAATCTCGCTGGCAAACGATTGTGGCGACTGCGTTACCAACATCGCGACGGCGTGCGCAACGTCGGCGGGTTGCAGCATACGTGACGCATCCTTTCCCTCATGCGGCGTAAGATCAGTATGGGTTGACCCGGGACAAACTACCGCTACGCGGATGTTGTGCGCGCGCAGCTCTTCCGCGACCGAATAACTCAACCCGTTCAACCCCCATTTGGATGCCGCGTAGGCCGCGCCATTGGGAAGGGCATTCTTTCCGGCGAGTGACGAGATGTTGATGATGTGCCCGCTACGCGCCCGGATCATCATTGGCGCAAACGCGCGGATCGTGTAAAACACACCACGCAGATTCGTATCCAGCACACGGTCCCAATCCGCGGGCGCAAGCTCGTGCAACGGTTTCCCGAAGCCACCAATCCCCGCATTGTTTACCAGGATGTCCACCCTTTTATGCTGACTCTCAATTCGCTTCGCCACGGCTTCTACGGAGGCGAGCGCAGTGACGTCGCACTCGGCGGTTTCCACGCGATTTTCAGGGTTCTCAATTGCACGGGCAGTCTCAATCAAGCGTGCCGGAGACCGCCCACACAGCACAGTCACGGCACCCAACCCAGCCAACGTCTGGGCGATAGCTGCGCCTATCCCGCGCCCCGCGCCGGTTACTACTGCCACTTGTCCCGCCAATGGTTTTTCACCAGTTGCCATTTGGTTGCCCTCCGCGCACACAATCTTTCGGTTTCCGACTGACCATCTAGAAGCCCTACCCTAGCATCCTAAATAAGGGCGGGAATGAGGGCGAGACCTGTTAAAGTTAGCAGCTTGCCTCCGGCGATGCGGATACTTATAATCCGCTCACCGGAAATAGAGCCTTGGCTGCCTTATGGTTACAGGCAAAGCGTAGGCAGTTCCGGATCCTGTGACATGGGCGTGCGCAGTCGTCGAATGGTCTCAAACTGATGTCAATGGCACAGGATGAAGTCGCCGATTTTCCCGAGAACTCAAGGAGCCAGCGAATGAACAAGATTCTTGTCACGATTGTGCTTGGATGTGCGATCGCGGCGGCCGCTCAGGATGCCGCTCAACCGCAAGCACAGCCGGCCGCGCCGCAAGCGCAGCCGCAGGCACAACCGGCCGCGCCACAACAGAAGAAAGAGATCAAGGACCCTGCAGAATACAACGCCTATGTGGGCGCGGTGCAGCAACAGGATCCCACGGCCAAGATCAGTGGCTTGGAAGCTTTCCTCACGCAGTATCCCAACAGCGTGATGAAGGAAGATGGCCTCGAAATTCTGATGGGTGCCTATCAGCAGAAGGGCGACGTTGCCAAGATGGGCGATGCCGCCAAGCGTCTGCTGGCAGTCAATCCCAACAATGTACGCGCCCTCGCCCTGTCGACCTTCGGCGCGACCCAGCAGCAAAATTTCCCTGAGGCCAAGGCGAACGGCGAAAAAGGTCTGCAAGCCCTCAATAGCTTCGCCAAACCCGACAACATGTCCGAAGCCGATTACAACACCCTGAAGCAACAACTGGCTGGAATCTTCCACCGGGGTGTTGGCATGGCGGCTCTCAATGACAAGGATTTCGCCAACGCCGTTACTCACCTTCGCGCCGCCGCAGACACCGCGCCGAACGATGTTACCGTCATCTATCCCCTGTCCTCGGCTTACTTGAAACAGAATCCTATTGATTACGTAAACGGCCTCTGGTTCACCGCCCGCGCCGCCAATCTGGCGCCCACTCCCCAGGGACAGCAGCAGATCGAGAAGTACGGCGCTTCGCAGTATCGGAAATATCACGGCTCCGATCAGGGCTGGTCCGATATCATGGCTCAGACCAAGACCACTCCTTTCCCGCCCTCTGGGTTCACGATCACCCAGTATGTGCCCCCGAGTCCTGCCGACCAGGCTGCTGACATCGTCAAGACCAAAAAGGTCGAGGAGATGAGTTTCGCCGAGTGGGAACTGGTTCTTTCGGAAGGTCGGCCCGAGGACGTCGATAAAGTCTGGGGTGTTCTGAAAGGCAAGCCTCTGCAGATGGTTGCGCAGGTGATCAACGTTGCTTCTCCCACAAACCTGAAGCTGGCCGGCAGCTCTGACGACATCGATGCCAAGCGCGCCGATATCGACCTGACGATGACCGCCGCGATCCCGGCGAGGCTGATGCCAAAAGAAGGAGCCGACTTCCAGTTTGAAGGAACCCCCGTTTCCTACGAGCCGAAGCCATTTGTCATGACGATGAAGGATGGCGCGATCCTGACAGCCAAAAGCACCGCGGGTCCCAAGAAGCCTCCGGTCCGCAAGAAAACCGCACAGTAGTTGTTGAATTTCCCGGTGAAGGAAGAAGAGGCAGCCAATCGGCTGTCTCTTTCTTTTTGGGCGGCGAGAGTTCTTTGGTAGCGCCGCCGTCCCGGCGGCTGTCCGGCGGGCTTCCCGCCCGCCGAGGCAAGATATCGGTCAACCCGCGAACCGGCGAAAGAGACCCCACTCAACGCTAAGAGATCGGGACGCTGGCAGAGCATGTCCCCGACTACACCACCAACTTCAACTGGCCGGTGCGGCGCTGCCGGTTCTCAACCTGCCTACCGCACCACCTTCTTCTCCATCGTGACCGGCCGCGCACTGCGTGGCGGACGCTTTACCCCGTCTCGCAACTGCCTCGCGTCAATCTTCAGTTCGCTCAAGGTCCGGCTCAGGGTATTGCGGTGCATGCCCAGTTCGCGCGCGGCACGACACTGGTTCCCCTTGTTCTCCTGCAGGACGGTTAGAATGAAGCGCTTCTTGAACTCGCGCACCGCCTCGGAATAAAGAATGTTGCTCTTGTACATCTGCAGGATGAGCGCTTCCAGTTGATCTTTCACAGTCTCTCTCTTTCTCTTTAGAAAAGTCGTTTCATCGCAAGCCAGCACCGCTACTGCGCGGGCTTGGCGGCCGGCTCATTTCCCGGCAAGGGCACTGCCTCCGGCACGCGTGCCCGATGAAGCAAGCCCAGCCCTTCATAAAACTTGCTACGTAACTGGGAAGGCGCAAGCCAAATCGCAGCCCGTCCCACAACAAGGAAGTATGGAGCCAGTCCCGATCCTTCCAGCCACTTGGACGTCGGCGTAAAGGCCGTCATCCCCATCAAAATCACCGATACAAACAGCGCGCCCTTCAACAAACCCAGCAATCCACCCAGAAGCCGATCAAACAAGCTCAGCCCGGCTTCCTTCATAACCCAGCGCGTAATGCGCCCGGCAATGCCGGCCAAAATCACTACTCCCAGAAATATCGCGACGAATGCGACGATTTCACCGAGCCACGGCGACTTCAACTGCGGGGAAAACCATTCCGCCAGCCGCCGATACTGCCAAGCGGCCAGCAGATATCCCACTATCAATCCGGCCAGACTGAAGGCCTGATGAAAAAAGCCTTCTGCGATCGCCATTACAACGGAGAAGACGATCACTCCCAGGATCGCCCAATCCGCCAGATTCATGGCTTTTTCCCACCCAACGCTGCTGGATTACACATCCAGCGCGCGCCCGGTGAGCCTCTGATATGCCTCCAGATATTTCTCGCTGGTCTTGCGGGCTACTTCTGCCGGAAGCGCAGGCGCCGGCGGTTGCTTGTTCCAGCGAATCTCTTCCAGGTAATCACGTACATATTGCTTGTCGTAGGAGTCCTGCGCGCGGCCGGGCGCGTATCTGTCTGCCGGCCAGAAGCGAGACGAGTCGGGCGTCAGAACCTCATCGGCCAATGTCACACCCTTGGGCGTGCGCCCAAACTCGAATTTCGTATCTGCAATAATGATGCCCTTGGTCCGAGCATAATCCGCAGCCTTTTTGTAAACCTTAAGCGTGAGGTCGCGAAGCTGTTCACTCAGTTCGCCCCCAACCAGCCGGGCCATCTCATCGAAAGGAATATTCTCATCGTGGCCCGTGGTCGCCTTCGTCGCCGGCGTGAAGATAGGCTCGGGCAATTGGTCCGACTCGCGCAGTCCCTTGGGCAACTCGATGCCGCAAACCTTTCCGTCAGCTTTGTATTCCTTCCACGCTGACCCGGAAATATAGCCGCGCACCACGCATTCGACGGGAAACATCTCCGCATTTATCACCAGCATCGAACGCCCTGCGAGCTGCTCGGCGTACCCCTGGATCTCGGCAGGATAGTCTTGTACGTCCGCCGTAATCAAATGGTTGGGAACCACATCCTTTAGAAACTCAAACCAGAACAGGGAGATCTGGGTCAGTACCCGTCCCTTGTGCGGGATCCCGGTCGCCAGAATGTAGTCGAACGCAGAGATGCGATCGGTGGCCACGAATAACAGCCGGTTACTGTCGATCCGATAGACGTCCCGGACTTTACCGCTGGCATGGAGCTGAAGATTTGGAAATTCGGTTCGTAGGAGAACGGTATCGAGTAGTTGGGGGCTCATGAGAAGAAATTCTACAGGTAAAAAACGTGGCGTATTCTAGCTGGCCATAATTTTTTGTCAACGATTTACGTCATGCATCAAGGCGACGCCTCCATCTCGCTCAGGCGAAAAAAGTTGACACCTGCATGGTTCCTCGAAAACGCCCGTCAGATAAGCCTTTTGGCCAATACAATTGTGTGGAAAAGCTGAGGATATAGGTGGATAAACCGACCCTTGTTCGTAAGCGAACACAACCTCCAGACCCGATGTGCATAGCACGAGTGCGCCGCCTTGCGCCAGCCTCCGGCGCCTCGGCACAATGCCTGCATGAAGTCTCCGCTGCTTGAAACCAACAAAATCTCCGGAGTCCACTACGCGCTGACCACCGATGGCCTCGAACTCCCGGTAGTCGATGTCACCCATCCTGCTTTCGCCCTCAACGTTACTGACACCGAGCAGCGCACCCTTACAGAGAAATTTCTGCAGGACAGAGGTTCTTTTGCAGGCCTCCCCGCGCCACTCCGGAATGTGCTGTTGCGGTTCTTGTTACGCGGCTCGATTCTGGCCGACGGCATCCGTAAGGCACAGGATACGTTCATGTCCGGCATGCATACCTATCTGCTGAAGTTGGGACCCAAGATGCTGGGGAGCGCCTACACCAAGCCCATCGATCGTCGTATCGCCAGTTCTTTTCCTGTTTTGGCCGTCCGATGGCGCTTGCAAGACGTCGCTCAATTGATGGCGGAAGCCCTGCTCCCTTTCTTAGTCGGGGAATCCACCCGTCCACTACATTTCCTCAACATAGCCGGCGGTCCAGCTATCGATAGCCTGAACACACTGATTCTGCTGCGCAAAAGACAACCGGAAGTGTTCGGGGAACGACAGATCTCGATCGACGTCCTGGACTTGGACAATTCCGGTCCAGCCTTCGGCGCGAGAGCGCTGGCCTCGCTCGCGCAGGAAGGCGGCCCTCTGCATGGATTGCAGGTCGCTTTCCGGCATGTCCCCTATGACTGGCGAAGGGCCGAGAACCTC
>Ga0075434_100000678_pt1 | contig 26446 bp, 22 predicted proteins | sample RhiMethybrSRZTD3_FD_75298 | JGI IMG/M metagenome (GOLD analysis project Ga0075434, IMG submission 75298) | Populus rhizosphere microbial communities from Tennessee, USA - Rhizosphere MetaG P. TD hybrid SRZTD3 | ecosystem: Host-associated > Plants > Roots > Rhizosphere > Soil | place: USA... | reverse complement strand
CGCCAGCGCGGTGCTCGTGGTGCTCATCGGCGCGATCGCCTGGCTTGCCTATCGCTGGAACGTCGCGGACGATCGCCTGGCACTCCTGCAGCAGCAGGCGGACGCGGGCTTCCTGCAGGCGCCCTCTACGAGCCGCACCGTGCGCATCGACCTGCACGCGCCCCGCGCGGTTTCGGTTGGCGGCGTCGGATTCCCCGAGCGTGTCGACCTTCTCGTCAATGCGCGCACGGACCGCTACGCGCGCTTTCGCATGAGCCTCCTGCGCGACGACGGCACGCTCATCGTTCACGTCGACCAGATGCTGCGCGACTCGAACAACGATCTTCGCCTCTCGTTCAACTCCTCGATCCTGCCGGCAGGCGCCTACCGCGTCCGCGTCGAAGGCTACCTGCGCGCGGGCGAGACGCAGTTCATGGCGGAAGCGCCTCTGACCTCGGCCGGCCGCTGAGGGCGAGCGCTCCGCTCACGATTCCCGCAGCGTGCTGATCGGCGGGTGATTGACGACGCCGCGCGCCGCGAGCGTCCCCGCCCCGCCCACGATGAGCGCGCCGGCCGCGAGGCCGATCGCCCAGACCCAGGGATCGATCGCGTACTCGAGGTCGAAGACCTGCGTCGCGAGGAGCCAGCCCGCGAGCGTCGCGCCGATCGCCGCGAGGACGCCCGCCAGCATGCCGAGCGCCGTGAACTCCGAGGCGACGCCCGCCAGCACGACGCGGCGCCGCGCGCCGAGCGTGCGCAGCATCGCGCTCTCGTAGCGGCGCTCGTCGCGCGTCGACTGGATCGCGGCGAGCAGCACGGTGATCCCCGCCGCCAGGGTGAACAGGAAGACGTACTGCACGGCAAGCGAGGCGCGGTCGATGACGTCCCGAACCTGGGCGAGGATCGCGTCGATGTCGAACACGGACACCGACGGGAACCGGCGCACGAGGTCGACGAGCATCGGCCGCTGCGGCGCCTCGAGCCGCATGCTCGTGAGCCAGGTGCCGGCGAGGCCCTCGAGCGTGCCCGGCGAGAACACGAGGAAGAAGTTCGGGCGGAAGCTGTCCCATTCGACCTCGCGGAACGACAGCACTTCGGCTTCCACGGTCTCGCCCGCGACGTCGAAGGCGAGCCGGTCGCCGAGCTTCAGCCCGAGGTCATCCTGGTACTCGGTCGCGACCGAGACGTAGTGCCTGCCGCGGTCCGCCGCGTTCCACCAGCGGCCGGCGACGATCTTGTTGTCGACCTGCGGCGTCTCCGCCCAGGACAGGTTCTGCTCGCGCTCCGCCCACTCGTGCCCGCGATCGGATTTCGGCGCGACCTTCTCGATCGGCACGCCGTTGATCGCGGTCATGCGCGACCGGATCATCGGGAACAGCTGCGGCTTCGGCAGTCCGTGGCTTTCCATGAACGCCGCGAAATCCTGCGTTTCCGCCGCGGGAATGTTGATCATGAAAAAGTTCGGCGTGTTGGCCGGCAGGCTCGCGCGCCAGTCGCTCAGGAGGTCGTTGCGCACCACCGCGAGCAGCAGCAGCACCATCAGCCCGAGCCCGAAGGCGACGACCTGCACGACGCTCTCGCGGCCGCGCCGCGCGAGGTTCGCGACGCCGTAGCGCCAGGCGACGCCTACCGCGCCGCGCAGCCGGCCGGCAAGCCACACGAGCAGGAAGCCCGCACCGTAGAGGACGGCCAGCGTCGCCGCGATCCCCGCGGCGACGTAGCCGACGAGCTTCGCGTCGCGCACCAGCCAGTACAGGACGCCGACCAGCGCCGCGACGGCAAGCCCGTACACGACGGTGTAGCGCAGCGGCGGCGGCTCGAGGTTCCGGCGCAGCACGCGCGCAGGCGGCACGCGCTTCAACTGCAGCATCGGCGGCAGCGCGAATCCGACGAGGATCGCGAGCGCCGTCGCCCCGCCGAGCACGGCCGGCGCGAGCGTCGGCGGCGGCAGATCCGCCTGCACGAGGTCGCCGAGCACGCGCGTCAGGAGCTCCTGCGCGCCGTAGCCGAGGAGACTCCCGGCGAGCGCGGCGATGAGCGCAACGAAGGCGAGCTCGATCACCGTGACCTGCAGCACGAGCCGCTGCGGCGCGCCCATGCATTTCATCAACGCGACGTTGTCGAGGTGGCGCCGCGTATAGCGGCGCGCCGCCATGGCGACCGCGACCGCCGCGAGCAGCACGGTGATCATCGCCGACAGGTTCAGGAACCGGCCCGCGCGCTGACTGGAGGACTGCACTTGGGGGCTCTCCTCGGCGATGCCCACGAGCCTCTCGCTCTTCGTCTTGCGCTCCTCGAGCACCGGCCGGAACGCGCGGATGTCCGCGGGCTTGCCGGCAAAGAGAAGCGCGTAAGTCGCGCGGCTGCCCGGGGCCAGCAGTCCCGTCGCGTCGAGATCGGCGAGGGGCAACAGGATCGAGGGCGCGAGGTCGACGAAAGCGGAGCCCTGGTCGGGCCGGTAGTCCAGCACGCGGGAAACCGTAAAGCTCGCGGCGCCGACGTTCACGCGGTCGCCGACACGCGCGCCGAGCCGCGCGAGCAGCCGCGACTCGAGCCAGGCCTCGCCGCGGCCCGGGAGCGCGTCGGTCTCGCGCGCCGGCGTGAAGGGTGCGTCCGAAATCTTGAGACGGCCGCGGAGCGGGTAACCCGGACCCACGGCGCGGACCGCCGCGAGCACCGAGTCGGTGCCGAAGAAGACGACGCTCGGGAACGTCACCGTGCGCGCGGTCGCGATGTCCTGCTTCGCCGCGAGCGATTCGTAGTCCGCCGAAATCGGCTCGGGCGATCGCAGCCTGAGGTCCGCCGCCAGCACTTCGGCCGCGCGCTGCTCCACCGCCTGGCCGATGCGATCGGTGAAGAACCCGACGCCGGTCAGCGCAGTGACCGCGACGAGCAGCGCCAAAAGCAGCACCGCCAGCTCGCCCGACCGCCAGTCGCGCGAGAGGGCCAGCAGCGCAAAGCGCAGAGCACGCATCAGCGGTTCCCGACCAGTTGCCCGGCGTCCAGCTCGATCACGCGCCCGCAGCGCGCGGCGATCTCGCGGTCGTGCGTCACGAGGACGAGCGTCGTGCCGTTCGCGGCGTTGAGGTCGAAGAGCAGCTCGATCACCCTCGCGCCGGTCGCGGTGTCGAGGTTCCCGGTCGGCTCGTCGGCGAACAGGACGGCTGGGCGCGTGACGAAGGCGCGCGCGATGGCGACGCGCTGCTGCTCGCCGCCCGAGAGCTGCCGCGGGTAGTGGCCAAGCCGCGGCGCGAGGCCGACGTCGCCGAGCACGGCGCGGGCCGCGGCGCGCGCATCGCGCCGTCCCGCAAGCTCGAGCGGGAGCATCACGTTCTCGAGCGCGGTGAGGGAGGGAACGAGATGGAAGGACTGGAACACGAAGCCGACGTGCTTCGCGCGCGCCTCCGCGCGCCCGTCCTCGTCGAGCGCCGAGAGCTCGATGCCCGCAAGCCACACTTCGCCGGCGCTCGGCTCGTCGAGTCCCGCGAGCAGCGAGAGCAGCGTCGACTTGCCTGCGCCCGAAGCGCCGACGACGGCCACCGTTTCGCCCGCCGAGACGGCGAGGCTCACGTCGTCGAGGATGGTCAGCCTTCCTTCGGGGCTGCTAACCTCCTTGCGCAAACTCCTGGCTTCGAGAACGGTCTTCCGGTCCATGGCTCGCTGGTTCTTCCTCGCGCTGATTCTCGCCGCCGCGACGCTTCCCGCGCGGTCCTCCGAACCGCCGGTGATCCTCGTCATGGGCGATTCGCTGTCGGCCGGCTACGGGCTCGCGCCCGGCCAGGGCTGGGTGACCCTGCTGCAGCAGCGGTTGAAGAAGGAAGGGTACGGACACCGGGTCGTCAACGCCAGCGTGAGCGGTGAGACGACGGATGGCGGCGTCGCGCGCATCGACCGCGCGCTCGCGACGCACAAGCCGCGCATCGTGATCCTCGAGCTCGGCGGCAACGATGGTCTGCGCGGCCTTCCGGTCGCGCGCGTCGAATCGAACCTCGGGCTCCTCATCACCCGGAGCCGCGCCGCCGGTGCCCAGGTCCTCATGCTCACCGTCAGCATGCCGACGAATTACGGGCCGAAATACGCAAGCGAATTCCTGAAGGTCTACGAAGACCTCCGCGTTCGCTACAAGGTCGGCGCGGCGGCGCTCATGAGTCCCAAGATGGCAGTCGACTTGACCAACTTCCAGGCCGACGGCATTCACCCGAACGCCCAGGCGCAGCCGCAACTCCTGAACAATGTCTGGACCCCGCTCGTGCCGCTCTTGCGCCACTAGTCAAAGGCGCGTCAAATCCGGACGATTGCCTCACAAGGTCCGCGGCCACTATTTTGCGATGCACCAATGAATGACTCGAGCCCCCCCACGGGCAAGTTCTGGCTGCGCGACTATCCGCCCGACGTTCCCGCGGAGATCGACCCCGATTCGATTTCCTCGCTGAAACAGCTCTACGAAGACGCCTGCCGACAGCATGCCTCGCAGATCGCGTTCACCAACATGGGCGTGGCGCTCACCTACGCGGAGGTGGAGGAGAAGTCGCGCTGCTTCGGCGCCTGGCTGCAGAAAGAGGCGGGACTCAAGAAGGGCGAGCGCGTCGCGCTCATGATGCCGAATGTCCTGCAGTATCCGGTCGCGATCATCGGCTGCCACCGCGCCGGCTGCACCGTCGTCAACGTCAACCCGCTCTACACGGCCCGCGAGCTCGAGCACCAGCTGAACGACTCGGGCGCGACCGTGATCGTCGTCTTCGAAAACGCGGCGGCGACGCTTGCGCAGGTCATCGCGCGCACCTCTGTGCGGCACGTCATCCTGACGGGCATCGGCGACCTGCTCGGCTTTCCCAAGGGCCCGATCACGAACTTCGTGATCCGCAAGGTCAGGAAGATGGTGCCGCCCTTTTCACTGCCGCGCGCGCTTCGCTTCAAGGAAGTGCTCGCGCGCGGCGGCTCGCACACGCTCGATCCGGTGGAGGTGGGCGGCGCGGACGTCGCCTTCCTGCAGTACACGGGCGGCACCACGGGCGTCTCCAAGGGCGCCGTGCTGACGCACCGGAACATGGTCGCGAACACGCTGCAGAGCGTCGCCTTCCTGCCCGAGCTCACGCAATACCAGAACCCGGCGGTCATCACGGCGCTGCCGCTGTACCACATCTTCGCGCTGACGACGAACATGCTCCTGTTCATGCGCGTCGGCGGCAACAACGTCCTGATCACAAACCCGCGCGACATGCCTGGCTTCGTGAAGGAGCTCTCGAAGGTCAAGTTCACCTTCATCACCGGAGTGAACACGCTCTTCAACGCACTCCTCCACACGCCCGGATTCGACAAGCTCGACTTCAGCTCGCTGAAGGTCGCGCTCGGCGGCGGCATGGCGGTGCAGGCAGCCGTGTCGGAGCGCTGGCGCAAGGTCACCGGCCGCCACATCTGCCAGGGCTGGGGGCTCACCGAGTCCTCGCCCGTCGGCACGGTGAACCTGCCGCGCACCTCGGAGTTCACCGGCTCCATCGGCTATCCAATTCCCTCGACGGAGATCTCGATCCGCGACGACGACGGCAACCCGCTGCCGGTCGGCTCGGTCGGCGAGATCTGCATCCGCGGGCCGCAGGTGATGCGCGGCTACTGGAACCGGCCGGAGGAGACGGCAAAGGTCATGCTGCCGGGCGGCTGGCTCCGCACCGGCGACGTCGGCCGCATGGACGAGCGAGGCCGGACGTTCATAGAGGACCGCAAGAAGGACATGATCCTCGTCTCGGGCTTCAACGTGTACCCGAACGAGGTCGAGGGCGTCGTTGCGCAGATGCCGGCCGTGCTCGAGGTCGCGGCGGTCGCGCAGCCGGACGAGAAATCCGGCGAAGTCGTCGCGATCTTCGTCGTCAGGAAGGACCCCGCGCTCACGGCCGAAGAGGTCATCGCGTTCTGCAAGCGCGAGCTGACCGGCTACAAGGTCCCGAAGGCCGTCTATTTCCGCAGCGAACTACCGAAGACGAACGTCGGCAAGATCCTCCGCCGTTCGCTGCGCGACGAGCTTTCCAGGGTGTGACGGGGACTGTCGCCTTTAGCCCCGCCAACGTTTCAGACGCGGGAAGGCCTTTCGCTAAAGGGGACTGTCCCCTCCTACTTCACATCCACTGAGGCACGGTATGTCGGCGGCTTTCGCGCGGCGTGCGCCATTTCGAAGGCGTGGGCGATCGCCAGGACGCGCGCATCCTGCCAGGCCCCGGCGATGAACGAAACGCCGACTGGCAGCCCGTCGACGAAGCCTGCCGGCACGCTCGCGCTGGGATACCCCGCGATGGCCGCGGGGCTCGAGCTGCAGGACACGCCCGCGTTGTCGCCATAGACGAGGTCGCTCACCCACGCCGGCCCGCAGGTGATCGTAATGAGCGCGTCGAGTCGATCCGCAGCGAGCGCCTTGTCGATGCCCAGCGGGCCGGCCAGCCGCTGGATTCGCGCACGCTTGGCCTGGTACTTCGCCGTGCTGAGCCCGCTGTCGCGCTCGGCCTGGAGGAACAGCTCCTGGCCGAACCAGGGCATCTCGACCGCCGCCTCTCGCTCGTTGAATGCGATGACGTCGGCGAGCGATTTCACCGTCGTCGTGCTGCGCTCGCGGAGGTACCCGCCGAGGTCTTCCCGGAGCTCGTAAAGCAGCACGGTCAGCTCGTCCGCCGAGTAGGCCGACGATTGCGGCAGCGCAACCGGGTCGACGATCTCCGCGCCCTGCGCCTTCAGCGTCGCGACCGCGGCGTCGAGAATCGCCTTCGACTCCTCGCCCCCGCCGCCGCCATGTTCGCGCACGACGCCGATGCGGCGTCCGCGCAGCGTCGCTCCCTCGAGGGCCGCCCGGAATCCGCTGCGCCGGGAATCGGCCTCGCGGGTTGCCTGGTCCGCCGCGTCCGATCCTGCGATCGCGTCGAGCACGATCGCGGCGTCCGCGACGCTTCGGGTCATCGGGCCCGCCGTGTCCTGGCTGTGCGCGATCGGCACGATGCCCCGGCGGCTCACGAGCCCCACCGTCGGCTTGAAGCCGACGACGCCGTTGATCGAGGCCGGGCAGACGATCGAACCGTCGGTCTCGGTACCGATGGCCGCCACGACCATGCCGGCCGATACGGCGACACCGGATCCCGAGCTCGATCCGCACGGGTTACGGTCGAGGACGTAGGGATTCCGCGTCTGGCCGCCGACGGCGCTCCAGCCGCTCGTCGAGTGCGTGCTGCGGATGTTCGCCCATTCCGACAGGTTCGCCTTGCCGAGTATCACCGCGCCGGCTTCGCGGAGCCGCCGCGCAACCTCCGAGTCGCGCGGTGCGGGGGCGCCGGTCAGCGACAGGGAGCCCGCGGTCGTCAACTGCTTGTCGCCCGTGTCGATGTTGTCCTTGAGCAGGACTGGAATTCCGTGCAGCGGCCCGCGCACTTTTCCCGCGCGGCGCTCCGCGTCCCGCTCGTCCGCCATCGCGAGCGCGTCGGGATTCGTCGCGATCACGGCATTCAGCATCGGGCCGGCATCGTCGAGCGCTGCGATCCGGGCGAGCGACCACTGCGTGATGCGTCGCGAATCGAGCGTTCCGTCCTGCATCCCCTGCTGCAGCCGCGCGATGTCGTACTCGGTGAGATCGGGCATGGCCGCCGCGGCAGGGGGCGCTTCCGGCGCATGGCCGCAACCGGCGATCGCAAGCAGAAAAACGGCTGCCGCGCCGCCGCGAATCGAGATCATGTCGAATCTCCCCGTGCCGTCACTGGCGTCAACCGTGGTAGGCAGGCGAGAGCTCGGCCACGGCCGCAACCATCGCTGCCACATGCTCCGGCTCGACGCCCGGCTGGATGCCGTGCCCCAGGTTGAAGACGTGCCCCGGCCCGCGGCCGTAACTCTCGAGCACGCGCGCGACTTCCACGCGGATCGCCTCGGGCGTCGCGAAGAGTGCGCCGGGGTCGAGGTTGCCCTGCAACGCGACCCGCCCGAAGGTATCGCGCCGCGCGGCCGAGAGCTCCGTCGTCCAGTCGACGCCGAGCGCGTCGACGCCCGTCAGCGACATCCGCTCGAGCCACGCGCCACCGCCCTTGGTGAAGAGGATCACGGGCACGCGCCGCCCCTCTCGCTCGCGGATGAGGTCGGACGCAATCTGCTCCATGTAGGCGAGCGAGAACTCGGCATAGGCCGGCGTCGAGAGGATGCCGCCCCAGGTGTCGAACAGCATCACCGCCTGCGCCCCTGCGGCGACCTGCGCATTGAGGTAGTCGGTCGTCGCGCGAGCGAGCTTCGCAAGCAGGCGATGCAGCGCCTTCGGGTTGGCGAAGAGGAGGGCCTTCGACCTCGGGAAGTCGCGGCTCGAGCCGCCTTCGATCATGTAGGTCGCGACGGTCCACGGCGAGCCCGCGAAGCCGATGAGCGGCACGCGCCCGCCGAGCTCGCGCCGGATCAGCGACACGGCGTCCATGACGAACCGCAGCTCCCACCCGACATCGGGGGCCCGCAGCGCGTCGATGTCGCGCACGCTCTGCACCGGGTTCTCGATGCGGGGACCCTCGCCTTCCTCGAACGCAAGGCCGACACCCATCGCCTTCGGGATCATCAGGATGTCGGAAAAGAGGATCGCGGCGTCGAGCGGGAAGCGCGCGAGCGGCTGCAGCGTGACTTCGCAGGCGAGCTCGGGATTCGTCGCGAGCCCGAGGAAGCTTCCGGCCTTCGCACGGGTTGCGCGGTACTCCGGCAGGTAGCGCCCCGCCTGTCGCATGAGCCAGACCGGCGTGCGGTCCACCGGCTCGCGCGCAAGCGCGCGCAGCAGCCGGTCGTTCTGCAGCGGACTCATCGCCCGGGGAACAACCCGGCGATCGTCGACTGGATCGATTCCGCTGCGGCGCGCGGGTCCGCCGCGTCGCGGATCGGGCGTCCGACGACGATGTAGTCGGCGCCATTGGCGAAGGCATCCGCGACGCCGACGACGCGCTTCTGGTCGTCGGCCGGGCGGTTCTCGACCGGGCGGATGCCGGGAGTCACGACGATCAGCCGGTCGTCGACGCCCGCGCGCAGCACTTTCGCTTCGAGGCCCGAGGAGATGACGCCCGCACAGCCGGCCTTGAGCGCGCGCCGCGCGCGAGACAGCACGAGGGCCTCGACGTCGACCTGGAAGCCGAGGTCGTCGAGGTCGCCGCGATCGAGGCTCGTCAGGACCGTGACCGCGAGGATTCCGACGCCATCGGCGGCCCCCGCGGCTGCTTCCATGATCGCCTGGTTGCCGTGCACCGTCGCGAAGGTGATGCCGCGGTTGCGCAGGTTTCGCACTGCGCCGGCGACGGTCGCGGGCACGTCGAACAACTTGAGGTCGAGGAAGATCTTCTTGCCGCGACCGACCAGCGCGTCGAGAAGCTCGAACGCGCCGCCCGACATGAAGAGCTCGAGGCCCAGCTTGTAGAAGGACACGGAGTCGCCGAGCTGGTCCGCGAGGCGGCGCGCCGCGTCGGGCGTCGGCACGTCCATCGCGAAGATCAGGCGCTCGCGCGCGGGGACGGCGGCTCGGCTCACGGGCGGTGCCTCACGATGGATTTGCGGGCGCCAATCCTAGCAGTCTCTCGTGCTCCTGGAAGGCGAAACGGTCCGTCATGCCGGCGATGTAGTCGGCCACCGCGCGCGCGCGGCCGGCCGCGCCCGATTTCGCCTCCAGTGCGGCCGCGGCATCGCGGTGCTCGGGCGGCATGCGCGCGACGTCCGCCATGAATTCCCGGAAGAGGCCCTCCAGCACCTTGCTGGCGCCGAGGCGCGTCGCCTGCATTTTCTCGTGGCGGTAAAGCCGCGTGCGCAGGAACTTCTTCATCTGGTGGTGCTCGCGGTCCCGCGCCTCGGAAAAGCCGATGAGCGGGCCCGGCTGCGCACGCACGGCGTCGATGTCGGCCGGCTTCGCGGCCGCGATCCGCCGCGCGGACTCCTCGATCAGGTCGCTCGCGACCTCGTGGATCATGCGCCGAATGACCTCGTGCACCAGTCGGCGGCCGGGCAGCTCGCCGTAGCGCGCGATGACGGCGTCGTGCTGGCGCGCGAACAGCGCGACGCCCTTGAGCTCGTCGATCGTCACGAGGCCGGAGCGCAGGCCGTCGTCGACGTCATGGTTGTTGTAGGCGATGGCGTCGGCGAGGTCCGCGATCTGCGCCTCGAGTCCCGGCTGGCGGCGCTCGATGAAGCGGCGGCCGAGCTCGCCGAGCTGGCGGGCGTTCGCGAGCGAGCAGTGCTTGAGGATGCCCTCGCGCGTCTCGAAGCAGAGGTTGAGGCCGGGAAACTCGGCGTAGCGCTCTTCCAGCTCGTCCACCACCCGGAGCGACTGCAGGTTGTGCTCGAAGCCGCCGTACTCGCGCATGCAGTCGTTCAGCACGTCCTGGCCCGCGTGCCCGAAGGGCGTGTGTCCGAGGTCGTGTGCGAGGCAGATCGCCTCGGTCAGCGGCTCCGACAGCGACAGCGCCGTGGCGACCGATCGGCCGATCTGCGCGACCTCGATCGAGTGCGTGAGGCGCGTGCGGTACATGTCGCCTTCGTGGTTGATGAACACCTGCGTCTTGTAGACGAGGCGCCGGAAGGCGTTCGAATGGATGATGCGGTCGCGGTCGCGCTGGAACTCGCCGCGGTAGTCGGCGGGCGGCTCGGGCACGCGGCGGCCGCGCGAGGTGCGCTCGAGCGCGGCATAGGGCGCGAGCCCCGCGTCCGGATCGCGTCCGCGCCTCATGTCCCGGTCCGCTCGTCCAGCAGGGCCTCGAGGGCCTTTCGCGGGTAGTCGGCGGTGACGACCGCCTTACCGATCCCGTCGAGCAGCACGAGACGGATCTCGCCGCCCTTCACTTTCTTGTCCATGGCCATCAGCTCGAGCATGCGCGCCCGCCCGAGGCGTGGCGGGTCGACGGGAAGTCCGGCGGCCGCGAGGACGTTCCGCACGCGCGTGACCTCGGCATCCGCGATCCGGCCGGTACGCGCGGAGAGCTCCGCCGCGAGCACGAGCCCGGCCGCGACGGCCTCCCCATGCAACACGTGGCCGTAGCCGCTGCCCGCCTCGATGGCGTGCCCGAAGGTGTGCCCGAGGTTCAGGAGCGCGCGCCGGCCCTGCTCGCGCTCGTCCTCGACGACGATCGCCGCCTTGATCGCGCAGGCGCGGCGGATCGCTTCCTCGACGGCGGCGGACTCGCGCGCGAGGAGCTTCGCGACGTTGGCCTCGAGCCAGCTGAAGAACGGCGCATCGGCGACGAGCGCGGCCTTCACGATTTCCGTGAGGCCGGCACGCAACTGGCGATCCGGCAGCGTCGAGAGCGTGTCCGTGTCCGCGATCACTGCGGACGGCTGGTGAAAGGCACCGATCAGGTTCTTGCCGCCCGGGTGATTCACGCCGGTCTTGCCGCCGACCGAGGAGTCGACCATCGCGAGCAGCGTCGTCGGCAGCTGCACGATCGGGATGCCGCGCTGGTAGGAAGCCGCGGCAAAGCCCGCGACGTCGCCGATCACGCCGCCGCCGAGCGCGAGCACCATGCCGTCCCGGTTGAGGCGCGCGGCGACGAGCGCGTCGATGATGATCGCGACGTTCCCGAGCGTCTTCTGCTCCTCGCCGCCCGGCAGCACGCAAGCCTCGAACGGCCGGCCGATCAGGCCCTGCTCGAGCCGCGACAACCAGAGCGGTCCGACCACATCGTCGGTCACGACGAGGAGCTTCGCCGCGCCCGCGTGCCGCGCGAGGAGTTGCGCCGAACCGAGGAGTCCCGGTCCCGCGAGGATCGGGTAGGCGCGCTTGCCGAGCTTCACTTCGAGCTGCTGCATCAGCCGTTTCCGAGCGCGCGCGCGATCTCGCCGGCCACCGCGGTCGCGGGCCGCCCGTCGGTGCGGATCGTGATCGCTGCGATCGAGCGGTAGAGCGGGTCACGCACCTTCGCGAGCTCCTCGAGGCGCAGGCGGCGGTCGGTTCCCGCGAGCAGCGGGCGGTGCTTGCTGCGGCGCGTGCGCTCGAGCTGCTGCTCGACGGTGGTGTCGAGAAAGACGACAGTGCCGCGCGCGGCGAGGCGCTCGCGGTTCTCGGGCATCAGCACGGCGCCGCCGCCGGTCGCCAGCACGATGCCCGCGGTCTGCGTCAGCGCATCGATCACGTCGCGCTCGCGGATACGGAAGCCCTCCTCGCCCTCGCGCTCGAAGATGTAGGCGATATCGACGCCCGTGCGCGACTCGACTTCCGCGTCGCTGTCGGCGAACGGCAGGCCCAGACGGCGGGCGAGCGCCCGCCCCACCGCGGTCTTGCCGGAACCCATCGGACCTATGAGGAACACGCTTTGCTTAATCGGAGGCACCAGGGGACTGTCGCCTTTGGCCCCGCCAACATTACCGATACCGCCGACCTATCGCCAAAGGGGACTGTCCCCTCCTCGTATCCCCTCCGCCGACCCCCAAAAGAAACGGCCGCCTGTCAGGCGGCCGTTTCCAGCAAGCCGGGCAACCGCCCCGCTCACTCCATCTGCGAGCCTTCGCGCAGGATCTTCGGCGTCACGAAGATCAGGAGCTCGTCGCGGTTGTTGATCTTGTTCTTCGACTTGAAGAGGTTGCCGACGATCGGCACGTCGCCGAGGCCCGGCACCTTCTTCACCGCGTCGCGGCGCTCCGTCTCCATGATGCCGCCCAGCACGACCGTCTGGCCGTCCTTGACGAGCACCTGGGTCTGGATGTTGCGCGTGTCGATCGAGGGCACGAAGCCGCCGGTCGCGCTCGGCACGAGCTGGCCGACGCTGTCCTTCGTGACGATGAGGTCGAGGATCACGCGGTCGTCCGGCGTGATCTGCGGCGTCACCTTGAGCGACAGCACCGCCTTCTTGAACTGCGTGGTGGTCGCGCCGCTGGAGGCCGACTCCTGGAACGGGATCTCGACGCCCTGCTCGATGATCGCCTCGCGCTGGTTCGCCGTGATGACGCGCGGGGTCGACTTGATCTCGCCGCGGCCCTCGTTCTGGGCCGCCGACAGCTCGAGGTCGATCAGGAAGTCGTCGAAGTCGAGGATCGACAGCGCGATGCGGCCGGCCGGGTTCGAGACCGGCATGTTGACGTTGTAGCGGTCGAACGACGGGCCGAAGGGCACGTCGACCGGGAACGGCTGGCCGGTGTTCGCGAGGTTGTCGAGCGCCGAGCCCATGATCGAGTCGGTCGCCTGCGCGCTGCCGCTGATCGCCATCAGGTCCTTGATGTCGTCGGAGACGCGCGTGAAGCCGGCGCGGACGCCGAGGTCGCGGCTGAAATCGTCGGAGACAATCACGATGCGCGACTCGATCAGCACCTGGCGGACCGGGATGTCGAGCGTCGCGACCATCGCGCGGATGGCGGTGAGGTTCTCCGCCGTGTCCTGCACGAGCAGCGTGTTGGTGCGCTCGTCCACGGTCACGTTACCGCGCTCGGACAGCATCGAGCCGCCGCCCGTCGACTTGACGAGGCGCGCGATCTCGGAGGCCTTCGCGTAGTTGACGGTCAGGAACTCGGTGCGCAGCGGCGCCAGGTCCTGGATGTCCTTCTGCGCGGCGAGCTCCGCCTTCTCCTGGGCCGCGAGCTCGGCCTGCGGCGCCACCAGGATCACGTTGTCCTTGCGGCGCATGTCGAGGCCCTTGGTCTTCAGGACGATGTCGAGCGCCTGGTCCCAGGGGACGTTCTGCAGGCGCAGCGTCACGCGGCCCTTGACCGAGTCCGACACCACGATGTTCTGCCCGCTGGTGTCGGCGAGGAGCTGCAGCACCGGGCGCACGTCGATGTCCTGGAAGTTGAGCGTCAGGCGTTCGCCCGTGTAGACCTTGTCCTTCTGCTGGACCACGGTCGTGGCGCGCGGCTTCTGGCGGACCTCGATGACGTACTGGTTGTCCGTCTGGTACGCGAGCTGCTCGAAGTCGCCCGTCGCGGTGACCGAGATGCGCGTGCTGTTGCCGAAGCGGGTCGCGTCGAACGTCGTCACCGGCGTCGCGAAGTCGACGACGTCGTAGCGCTTCATCAGGTCGTCGGAGAGGTCCGCGCCCGTGAAGTCGACGATCACGCGGTTGCCTTCCTGCTTGACGCTGGCGGGCGTCGACGGGTCGGAAAGCTGGACCACGACGCGGCCGGCGCCTTCCGGCGAGCGGCGGAAGTCGATGCCGCTGACGCTGCGCGCGCCGCCGGTCCGCGGCGCGAGGTTCGGCGCCTGCGAGACCTGGGCGCCGGGCGTCGCCGCGCCGAGCGTCACGAGGACGCTGTCGCCCTCGGCGACCGCCGTGTAGGGCACGAGCTGGTCGAGGTTGAAGACGACGCGCGTGCGGCCCGAGGCCTCGGCGGCGACGATGGTGTCGACGCCGGCGGAGCCGACGTCGATGCGCCGGTTGTCGAGCGCGAGCCCGACGTCAGGCAGGTCGACCGACAGCCGCGCGGGCTTGTCGATCGTGAAGGTGAGAGGCTGTGGCGCCGTACCGTCGGTGCGCAGCCTGACCTGCAGGGTATTGCCCTGCATCGGCAGCACTTCGACCGCCGTCAGGCGGGCCGCTCCCTGCGCCAGCGCGAATTGCCCCCAGGCGAGGGTGAGGATCGCAAGTGCGCCCCCCAGCCACCGCGAGAAGCCTCGCGCCGAGTCCATGTTCCACACCGTCCGGTTTTTGCCAGCCATCAGACTTACTCCCAGAAATCAGTCGGCAAGGGCCAGCGCCGCAGGGCGCTCGAGGTAACCGCCAAGTCCATCGGGAACGATCTCGACGAGCGTGATCTTTGCGTCCGACACGGCCATCACGCGCCCGTCGTTCTGGCCGAGGTGGTTGCCCGGCAGCACGCGGTGGATCAGCCCGTCCTTCGTCTGGACGAGCCCGAAGTTCCCGGCGCCGAGGCGGAGCGTGCCCACCATCCGGAGCGTGTCGAGCGGGAATTGTTCGAGGTACTCGCGCGGACGCTGCGCGTCCGGACGCGGCCCGGTCGGGTTCTCCCCGGCGAGGCTCTGCAGGAACGGCGAGCGGCGATCCGCCATCTGGTACTCGTAGCTCACGTACGGGCGCACTTCCGGCAGCGGCTGGATACGGCCGCCCGGGCGCTGCTTGGCTTTCTCGATGGCAGCGCGCAGGCCGTCGAGCCCGTCACCGCAACCGGTGAGCGCGAGCGACGCGGCGATGCCCGCGCCGGCCAGGATCATGCGGAAGCGTTCGTGCCTCATGTCTTCTTTTCCTGTTCCCGCTCGCGCCGCGACTTGGCGGCCGGCTTCTTGCCCTTGGCGCCCTTGGCGTCGGCAGCTTCATCGGAGCCCGCCTCGCCCTCGTCGAGGTAGCGGTAGGTCTTCGCGGTCAGGTTGAGCGTGAGGTCATCCGACGGCGCCGGCGCGCCGCGGCGCGAGCCGGCGCCCCGGTTCCCCGTGCTGCGCACGATCTCGATGTCGTGCAGCGTGACGATGCGGGGCAGCGCCGCGATGCCGGACACGAACATGCCGAACTCGTGGTAGCCGCCGGTCAGCTGGATCTTGATCGGGAGCTCCGCGTAGAAGTCCTTCTTGGTCTCGGAGCCGGGCTGGAACAGTCGCTCCTGCAGCCCAGCCGCCAGGCCGGTCTGCGAGATGTCGACGAGGAGCGAAGGCACCTCGGTTCGGCCCGGGAGCTGGCGCAGCATTGCGCCGAAGGTCCGCTCGATCTCCGCGAGCTGCTGCCGGTAGGCCTCGAGGTTCGCGGCCTTGCGCTGCTTCTCGTCGAAGGTGTTCCACAGCGAGACCTGCTCGGCGCGCGCCTTGAGCAGCTGCGGCCGGTTGCCGTTCGCTTCGCTCCACACGAAGTAGTAGACGAGCAGCATCGTGACGACGGAGAACACGACCAGCACGCCGAGCGCGCGGAACAGGAACGGCCAGCGGCCGATATCCTTGAAATCGAGCTGCCGAAGCTGTTCGACGAAGGTCATTTCCGTGCCTCCGAAACGCGCGTGGTGCGTTTCGCGGGCGCCGCGGTCGACGTGTCGTCCTCGGAGCCGGGGATCGGGCGCTGCGAGGCGTACAGGGTGAACTGGGCGCCGGGCGAGGCGTTCGAGCCCGTCTGGATCACCTTGAGCTCGGGCGACATCAGCGACTCGGAGGAGTCGATGTTGCGCATGAACGCCGAGACGCGCGTGCTCGACTGCGCCACGCCGTCGAACTCGATCTTCTTGCCGCTCTGCTTGACCGTCGTCAGGTACACGCCCTCGGGCAGCGTCGAGACGATCTGGTCGAAGAGCTTCACGACTTCGGGCCGGCTGGCCTGGAGGCGGTCGATGACCTCCATGCGCGCGATCATCCGCGACTTCTGGTCCTCGAGGGCGAGGATCTCCTCGATCGCCTTGTCGAGCTTCGTGATCTCCGCCTTGAGGAGGTCGTTGCGGCGGTTTTGCGAGTCGATCATCGAGCTGACCGTCAGGTGCACGATCAGCGTGGCGATGCCGGCCAGGATGACCGACGCCACGATCCCGATAAGGAACTCTTTCCGGCGCCGCTGGCGGAGCGCTTGCCGCCAGGGCAGTAGGTTAATACTTGGCATCGTCGTCGAAACTCCGCAGTGCCAGACCGCACGCGAGCAACAGGGCCGTTGCGTCGCGCGTGACTCCCAGTGCCTTGGCCTTCGAGGAAACCTTCATCTGTCCGAGCGGGTCGCCGCGCTCGGCCGGGATGCCCACGCGGCTCGCGATCACGTCGGCGACGCCCGGGATGTTCGCGCAACCGCCGCAGATCAGGATCTGCTCCGGCTGGCTGCGGCCGCTGCCCGACGCCAGGTAGAACTGGAGCGAGCGGCTGACCTGCTGCGTCATGTCGTCGATGAATGGGTCGAGCACCTCGGGCTGGTAGTTGGAGGGCAGGCCGCCCTCCTTCTTCGCGCGGCCGGCTTCCTCCATCGAGAGGCCGTACGTGCGCATGATCTCCTCGGTCAGCTGCTGGCCGCCGAAGGCGAAGTCGCGCGTGTACACGACGACGAGGTTCCTGAGGACGCTGAAGGTCGTCGTGCTGGCGCCGAAGTCGACGACGGCGATGGTGCGGTCCATGCCGCCGTCCGGCATCTGGTGCGTGAGCAGCTTGCACGCGTTCTCGAGCGCGAAGGCCTCGACGTCGACGAGCTTGGCGACGAGGCCTGAGGCGTTCACGGCGGCGACGCGCTGCTCGACGTTTTCGGAGCGCGAGGCGACGAGGAGCACGTCGCGCATGTCCGGGTCCTTCTCGGAGGGCCCGAGCACCTGGAAGTCGTAGCTCACCTCTTCCATCGGGAAGGGGATGTACTGGTCCGCCTGCATCTCGATCTGCTGCTCGAGGTCGGAGTCCGAAAGATTCTTCGGCATCTGCACGGCCTTGGTGATGGCCGCATCGCCGGAGATCGCCACCGCGCATTCGCGCGCGCGAACGCCCGAGCGCTTGACCGCCCGGCGGATCGCGTCGCCGACCGCTGCGGCGTCGACGATTGCCTTTTCGTTGATGGCGTTGTGGGGGGTAGGCTCGGCCGCGTAGGCCTCGACCCGGTACTGGCCGCCCGACTGGGACAACTCGATGAGCTTGATCGAGGACGTCGTAATGTCGAGCCCGATCAGTGGCGAGTAGCTCCGGCCCAGCGAAATTTTCGGCAGCTTGAGCACAGAAATTTCCTTTTCAGGTCAGGCTATTACGCGGCCAATCGCTATTCTGGGTCAAGTTAGCGAGCAACTATATAGCAAGCAACTGTTAAATTGAACGTGACCCGACTCGCAATTCATCCGCATACCGGCCCATATCCAGAGGGTCAACGGGGTCAGCCGGGGGGTTCGCCCCCGGCCCTGACCGCTGACTCCGGCCTTTCGCGCCCACGGGCCTCCGGTGCCGGACCCGCGGACGATGCTGCACGCGATCGGAATCGCCCACCGTGCCGCCCGTCACGGTCCCGGCGTCGCGGGGCGGCGACCCCGGCCCCGGACGCGTCGGACATTACTATGCATAATCGTTCCCGGTGATCACGCCCCTCGAAAGGCGGCTGCGCATCGCGGCCACCGTCATCGTGTCGATCGCTGGCCTCGTCGGCCTCGCCTTTCTCGCCACCTACTACTACCTGAAGCCGACGCTGCCCGACGTCGCGGTGCTGCGCGACGTGCGGCTGCAGGTCCCGCTCCGTGTCTACAGCCGCGACGGCAAGCTGCTCGCGCAGCTCGGCGAGCAGCGCCGCGTGCCGGTGACCTGGGAGCAGATCCCGCCCGTCGTCGTGCACGCCGTGCTCGCCGCGGAGGACGACCGCTTCTTCCAGCATCCCGGCGTCGACTGGCAGGGCATCGTGCGCGCGGTCTTCGTCGCGGCGACCACGATGCAGGCGTCGCAGGGCGGCAGCACGCTGACGCAGCAACTCGTGCGCACGACGCTGATCACGAAGGAGAAGCAGCTGCGGCGGAAGCTGCGCGAGGTCTACCTCGCGCTCTCGCTCGAGAACGAGCTCTCGAAGCAGGAGATTTTCACGCTGTTCGTCAACACGCAGTTCCTCGGGCAGCGCTCCTACGGATTCGCCGCGGCGTCCGAGACCTACTTCGGCAAGACGCTCTCCGAGGTGGATGCGAGCGAGGCGGCGCTCCTCGCCGGCATCCTGCAGGCGCCCTCGCGCCAGAACCCGGTCGCGAGCGTGGAGCTCGCGACGGAACGGCGCACCTACGTGCTGCGGCGCATGCGCGAACTCGGCTACCTCAACGACGCGGAATGGCAGGCGGCGATGGACGAGCCGGTGCCACGCGGCCTGCACGGCCCGCGCGTGCAGATCGACGCGCCCTATGTCGGCGAGATGGTGCGCGCCTCGCTCTACGAGAAATACGGCGACCGCATCTACTCGGAAGGTTTCCAGGTCGTCACGACGGTGGACAGCCGCCTGCAGCGCGCCGCGGATGTCGCGCTCCGCAGCGCCGTGCTCGAGTACGATCGCCGCCACGGCTGGCGCGGCACGGCCGGGCACGTGGACGTCAACAAGGAGACCGACGAGGCGCTCGCGGGCCTGATCGAGGCGAAGCCGGTCGTCGGCGGCCTCATTCCCGCGATCGTCGTCCGCACGACGGCGGAGGAGGCGACGGTCGTCGCGCGGAGCGGCATGCGCTACCGCCTCGGCATGGACGGCATCCGCTGGGCGCGCAAGGGCGACGTGACGCCGACGTCGCCGCGCGACGTCGTCAAGATTGGCGACGTCGTCTACATCCTGCCGTCAGGCGAGGGCGAGGCGCTGCTCGTGCAGATTCCCGAAGTGCAGGGCGCAATCGTCGCACTTGACCCGCACGACGGCTCGGTCGTCGCGCTGTCGGGAGGCTTCGACTACGACGCCTCGAAGTTCAACCGCGTGACCCAGGCGCGCCGCCAGCCGGGTTCCTCGTTCAAGCCCTTCATCTATTCCGCCGCGCTCGAGGCGGGGCTGACGCCCGCGAGCGTCATTCTCGATGCGCCTGTCGTCTACGAGGCGCCGGACGCGTCCGTCGGCATCGGCCAGGGCAAGGAACCCACCGTCGAAGGCGAGGAGCCCGAGCAGGAGGATTGGCGGCCAGGCAACGACACGGACCGGTTCTACGGCCCGACGCGCCTGCGCGATGCGCTCGCGCGCTCGCGCAACCTCGTCACGATCCGCGTGATGCGCCAGATCGGTGTCGCCTACGCGCGCGACTACGTAACGCGTTTCGGCCTGCCAAAGGACCATATCCCGGCGGACCTCACGGCCGCGCTCGGCACGGCCCAGCTCACGCCGCTCGAGATGGCGGACGGCTTCGCGGTATTCGCGAACGGCGGCCAGCTCGTGAAGCCGCACGTGATCGACCGCATCCTCGCAGCGGACGGCAGCGTCCTGGAGCAGACGGACGCGCCGGTCGAGTGCCTCGACTGCGGTAACGCGCCGCCTCCGTTCGCCGCCGCGCCCCCGGCCTTCGTCGCCGGCACCGGCGCCACGGGGGTCGTGCGCGCCGCCGACGTCGGCGGGAAGCTGCCGCAGCCGGAGGGGGAGGAAGTCGCGCCGCGCGCCATCAGCGAAGCGAATGCCTGGATCATCACCGACATGCTGCGCGACGTGATCCGCCGCGGCACGGGCCAGCGCGCCCGCGCGCTCGGCCGCGGCGACCTCGCGGGCAAGACCGGGACGACGCAGCAGGGCCGCGACGCCTGGTTCTCCGGCTTCAGCCCCGACCTCGTCGCAACGGCGTGGGTGGGCTTCGACCAGGAGCGCCCGCTCGGGAGCGGCGAGGAAGGCGCGCGCACCGCGCTGCCGATGTGGATCTACTTTATGCGCGAGGCGCTCGCGGGCGTTCCGCAGCGCCGGCTGCCGATGCCCGACGGCGTCGTGACGGCGCGCGTTGCCCAGGAGACGCCGGAGTTCGGCGAGGAAGCGCCGGCGGAGTTCGAGTACTTCCTCGCCGAACACCTGCCGCCGGGCGTGTCGGGCGAGAACACCGCCGAGGGCGAGCAGCCGGCGCAGAAATACGAAGAGCCGATTTTCTAGGCAGGAGCCCCATGGTCAAGCGTTCGGTCCGCGGAGACATGATGCGGCAAGCGATCGCGCGGGAAGCCGCGCGGCTCATGATCGAACACGGCCACGAGGATTACGGCACGGCCAAGCGCAAGGCCGCCGAGCGATTCGGCGTCACGGACCTCGCGGTGCTGCCGAAGAACACCGAGATCGAGGCCGCGCTCGCCGAGCACCAGCGCCTCTTCGTGCCGGACGAGCACGCGAACGAGCTGTCCTCGATGCGGACGACCGCGCTCGAGGCGATGCGCCTGCTCGAGGAATTCGAGCCGCGGCTCGTCGGGCCGCTCTTGTCCGGCACCGCGACCGCGCACAACGACATCACGCTGCACCTCTTTGCCGACACGCCGGAGACGGTCGCGGTCCGGCTGATGGACCGGGGCATCCCGCATGAATTCGCCGAGCACCGGTTCCGCATGCAGCGCGACGAGCTCGAGGCTTTTCCTGCCGTGCGCTTCAGCGCCGGCGAGCACGAGGTCGACGCGACCATCTTTCCGCGCGACGGCATCCGACAGGCACCGCCCGGGCCCGTCGATGGCAAGCCGATGCGCCGGGCGACCGCGGCGGAAGTGGAAGCGTTGCTGGTGCAGTAGGAGGGGTCTGACCCCCTCGGCCGCTTCTCAGCGCTTGGAGACGGGGACGTAGTCGCGGCGCGTCGGCCCGGTGTAGAGCTGGCGCGGCCGGGCGATCTTCATCGTCGGGTCCGCGATCATCTCTTCCCAGTGCGCGACCCAGCCGGCCGTGCGCGCGATCGCGAACATTACGGTGAAAAGCTCGCGCGGGATGCCGAGCGCGCGGTAGATGATGCCCGAGTAGAAATCGACGTTCGGGTAGAGCTTGCGGCTGATGAAGTAGTCGTCTTTCAGTGCGACTTCCTCGAGCTTGAGCGCCAGCTCGAACAGCGGGTTGTCGGGATTCCCGAGCTTGTCGAGCACCTTGTGCGCCATCTCGCGGATGATCGTCGCGCGCGGGTCGAAGTTCTTGTACACGCGATGGCCGAAACCCATGAGTCGCACGCCGCCCTTGCTGTCCTTGACCTTGTCCAGGAACTCCGGGACATGGCCCGCGTCTCCGATCTTCTCGAGCATGTCGACGACCGCCTCGTTCGCGCCGCCGTGCGCCGGGCCCCAGAGCGCCGACACGCCTGCCGACATCGCGGTATAGGGGTTGCAGCCGGTGCTGCCCGCGATGCGCACGGTCGAGGTGCTGGCGTTCTGCTCGTGGTCCGCGTGCAGGATGAAGAGCAGGTCGAGCGCCTTGGCGTGCAGCGAATCGACTTCGTAGGCCTCGCAGGGCACGGCGAACAGCATGTGCAGCATGTTCGCCGTGTAGTCGAGGTCGTTGCGCGGGTACATGAGCGGCTGGCCCAGCGCATGCTTGTAGGCGGCCGCCGCAATCGTCGGCAGCTTGGCGATGATCCGGTGCGAGAAGATCTCGCGGTGGCGGTCGTCGTTGATGTCGGTGGAGTCGTGGTAGAAGGCGGCGAGCGAAGCCACGATCGTCGCGACCATGGCCATCGGGTGCGCATCATGGTGGAAGCCGCGATAGAGGCGGATGATCCACTCGTTCAGCATCGTGTGGCGCCTGATCGAGTTCGTGAACGCCTCGAGCTCCTTGCGGCTCGGCAGCTCGCCCTCCTGCAGGAGGTATGAGACTTCGAGGAAGCTCGACTGCTTCGCGAGCTGTTCGATCGGGTAGCCGCGATAGAGCAGGACGCCTGCATCGCCGTCGATGTAGGTGATCGCGCTCGAAGCCGAGGCGGTCGCCATGAAGCCGGGGTCGTAGGTGAAGACCCCCTGCTCCTTGTAGAGCGTGCTGATGTCGAGGACGTCCGGGCCTACCGAGCCCGAATGGACCGCGAGCTCGCTCGAACGGCCGGATTCCAGGTTGGTGAGCTGGTACTTCTTATTCGCCATGATTTTCCCGCGACGCAGACTGTCATGCTGCACCGCAAGAATCAAGGCTTGACGGGGGCTTGCGCCTACAATCCGGCATGCATTCGCCGATCGCGATCTACGTGCACCTGCCCTGGTGCGTGCGCAAGTGCCCGTACTGCGATTTCAACTCGCACGTGCGGCCCGAGCAGCTTCCGGAGGCGGACTATGTGGCGGCGCTCCTCGCCGACCTCGACGGGGATCTCGACCTCGCGTCCGGGCGCACGGTCTCGAGCGTCTTTTTCGGCGGCGGCACTCCTTCGCTCTTCGGCGTCGATGCAATCGCGGCGCTGCTCGAGGGATTCGCGTCGCGCCTGCCTTTCGCGTCCGATGCCGAGGTCACGATGGAGGCGAATCCCGGGACGGTCGAGCACGGCCGCTTCGCGGGCTATGCGGCGGCCGGCATCAACCGCGTGTCGCTCGGTGCGCAGTCCTTCGACGCGGCGGCGCTCTCCGTCCTCGGGCGCATCCACGGTCCTGGCGAGATTGAGTCCGCCGTTGCCGAGCTCGCCGATGCGGGCCTCGACAACTTCAACCTCGACCTGATGTACGGCTTGCCCGGCCAGACGCTCGAAGGCGCCCTTTCGGATGTCGTCCTGGCGCTCGCGCTCGAGCCCGCGCATCTCTCGCACTATCAACTGACGCTTGAGCCGGGGACCGCTTTCTTCCACCGCCCGCCGGTGCTTCCGGATGACGAAAACATCTACGAGATGCAGCTCGAGTGCCAGAAATTGCTCGCTGACCGCGGCTACGCGCAGTACGAGGTCTCGGCCTATGCGCAGCCGGGACGCCAGTGCCGGCACAACCTCAACTACTGGCGCTTCGGCGACTACCTCGGCATCGGCGCGGGCGCACACGGAAAGGTCACGGCGGCATCCGGAATCATCCGCACCGAGAAGGCGCGCTCGCCGCGCGCGTACCTGGAGGCGCGTGGTCGCTCGGGCACGCGGCGCACCGTGCCGCCTGCGGAGCTGCCGTTCGAGTACATGCTGAATGCCCTCCGCCTGGCCGATGGATTTCGGACAGCGGAACTGGAAAGGACTACGGGCCTTTCGGTGGAGACCATCCAGCCTACTCTCGCAGCGCTGAAGTCTCGCGGCCTGCTCGAATCGACCGGCGATCATTGGAAACCGACCGAACTCGGCTTCCGGTTTCTCAACGATCTGCAGGCGGCGTTTCTTCCCGCAGCACCGGGCGAAAGGCCATCGAATGTCCGGCCGCCGCAGGCTCGGGCGTCGGTATGAACGGTAGGAACCTGGCCCAGGTCGTTTCCGAGGAAATATTGGAGCGCCAACCCCGAAAGTGGTCCCGGCGAGTTGTACACAGCGCGGTGCGGGGTCGTGTCAGATAGGGACTTTCACCACTTTGTTAGCGAGGTGCGTTAACTGATGGGTGATAAGCCATTGAGCAGTAATGGGAATATTGCCTGCTCAAAATTTAATCAAACCGTCATTAATGCATGAATGGTCGGAAAGGGGTCTCCGTGTAGTCCTGCGGTCCACAGAGTTATCCACACATTTTGTGGATAAGAAAAAAATTCCAGCAAATACGGTACCTTAGAGACGTCACCCCTCGCCAGCCGGGGCGACCTTGAATGCGCGGCACACTGCCTATATTCTTCGCCGCCCGCCATGCGCCACAGCCCGGGAGAGACACCATGAAAGAAGGTATTCATCCCAAGTACACCGAAATTACGGTGACTTGCAGCTGTGGGAACACGTTCAAGACGCGCTCGACGCTCGGCCAGAACCTCGAAGTCGAGGTCTGCTCGAACTGCCACCCGTTCTACACGGGCAAGCAGAAGATCGTGGACTCCGGCGGCCGCGTCGACCGCTTCCGCAAGAAGTACGGCCTGAAGTAAAGCCGCCCCCGGGCGGCCTCCCGGCGCGTCAACTTTCGGGAAGCCCCCGCATCTAATCCGGGACCGGTACCCTTGGGGCCGGATGCCGGAGCCCGCCATGCGTCCATGGACTGCCAAGCTCGCCAGCCTCGCCGCGTGCGCCGCGATGACCGTCATCGCGGGCGGGCCGGTTTACGGCGCCGAAGAGAAGCCAAAGCCGCAGAAGGACAGCAAGGAGGTTGCGACCGCCAAGAAGATGCACCTCATGTTCACGCAGCAGATGGGCGTGCACGACGATTTCGAGCTGCAGCAATACGTGCAACGGGTCGGCGAGAAGCTCGCGGCGGTCAGCGAGCGGCCGGAGCTCGAGTGGCACTTCACGATCGTCGACACCGACGACGTGAACGCCTTCGCGACCATGGGCGGCTACGTCTACATCTCGCGCGGGATCCTGCCCTACTTCGAGAACGAGGCGGACCTCGCCGCGGTGCTCGGCCACGAGATCGGCCACATCTCCGCCCAGCACCTCGTCAAGCAACAGCACAAAGGGACGCTCGCCGGGCTCGCGAGTGCGGCCACCGCCATCTTCACCGGCATGCCGGCGCTCGCCGACCTCACGAACATGGCAGGCCAGGCCATCATCATGGGCTACGGCCGCGACGCCGAGCTCGAAGCCGACCGCCTCGGCGCCCGCTACCTCGCGAAAGCGGGCTATGACCCCAAGGCGCTCATCCACGTCATCTCGACTTTGAAGGACCAGGACACTTTCGAGCGCGAGCGCGCGCGGCTCGAGAACCGCGAGCCACGCATCTACCACGGCGTGTTCGCCTCGCATCCGGACAACGACACCCGACTGCAGCAGGCCATCGCGGGCGCGGGCCAGAACGCGGCCCAGGCGACGGGCAACATCCAGAATTCGGAAGGTTTCCTGCGCGAGATCGAGGGCTTGCCGATCGGAGCGAGCGGCCACCAGGGCATCGTCCGCGGCAACCGCTTCTATCATTCCGACATGCAGTTCACGCTCGCCTTCCCGCAGGGATGGCAGGTCGTGAACCAGCCGGACAAGATCCTCGCGGTCTCCCCGCAGAAAGACAATTACATGGAGATCCGGACGCAGGCGCCGCCCGCGGACCTCACCGACCCGCGCGCGTTCGCGACGCGCGGACTCGCGAACCGGCGCGTGGATCACACGGAGACGATGGACGTCAACGGGCTCAAGGGCTGGACCGGCATTGTCCGCGGCGACCCGTCGCCGTTCGGCCAGTCGACGAGCGTGCGATACATCATCATCTACTACGCGAACCTGATGTGGGTGTTCAAGGGCGCGAGCCGCTCCGGCATGGAAACGCCGTCCGGGGACCCGTTCTTCCTCTCGACCGCCAGCACTTTCCGGCGTTTGCGCGCCAACGAGTTCGCACTCGCCGAGCCCGACCGCCTGCACGTCATCAAGGCGACCGACGGCACGACGATGGAAGAGCTCGCGAAGGAGAGCCCGATCAAGCAGTACCCGCTGCAGCAGCTGCGGCTCTTCAACAGCCTCTACCCCGACGGCGAGCCGAAACCCGGCGAATACATCAAGACCGTCCGGTAGCCCCTCACCACCCGGCCGACTTCATCCGCGCCGCGAGCGCGACCAGCGCCTGGCCTCGGTGGCTCACGCGGTTCTTGTCCGCGGCCGGCATCTCGGCCGCCGTGAATTCCTCGCCCGCAACGATGAAGAGCGGGTCGTACCCGAATCCGCCGGTGCCGCGCCGCTCGAAGCCGATTCGGCCTTCCCAGGCCGCTTCCGAAACGATGGGCGAGGGATCGTCCGCGCCACGCACGAAAACGATCGCGCAGCGGTAGCGCGCGCCGCGACGCTCAGCGGGCACGCCCGCGAGCTCGGCGAGGAGCTTGTCGTTGTTCGCGTGCTCGTCCGTAACCGGCCCCGCGTAGCGCGCCGTATGGATGCCCGGCCGTCCGCCGAGCGCGTCCACCTCGATCCCCGAGTCGTCTGCGATCGCGGGCAGCCGCGCGACCTTCGCAGCGTGGCGCGCCTTGATGAGCGCATTCGCGACGAAGCTGTCGCCGTCCTCAACGGGGGACGGGATGCCCAGATCGGACTGCGCGACGACCTCGAGGTGGTGGCCGGCGAGGATTTCCCGCATCTCGCGCAGCTTTCCCGGATTGCCGGTCGCAAGCACGACCCGGCGCGTAGATGAAAAGGGGACGGTCACTTTTAAAGGGGACGGTCACCTTTAAAGGTGACCGTCCCCTTTAAA
>Ga0075434_100000676_pt1 | contig 26498 bp, 29 predicted proteins | sample RhiMethybrSRZTD3_FD_75298 | JGI IMG/M metagenome (GOLD analysis project Ga0075434, IMG submission 75298) | Populus rhizosphere microbial communities from Tennessee, USA - Rhizosphere MetaG P. TD hybrid SRZTD3 | ecosystem: Host-associated > Plants > Roots > Rhizosphere > Soil | place: USA... | reverse complement strand
CACGATCTTCGTGTTCACGCTGTTCGGCACGCCGGGCATCCTGTGGCGGCTCGTGTCGCGGGTGATCGCGATCCCGATCATCGCGGGCGTGGCGTACGAAGCGCTCCGCCTGGGAGCCAGGTTCCCCGGATCTCCCGTGATGCGTGCGCTGATGGCGCCGGGCATCTGGCTGCAGCGGATCACGACTCGCCAGCCCGATCACGGCCAGATCGAGGTCGCCGTCACCTCGTTCAAGGAGGTGCTCCGCCGCGAGGCCGAAGCCGCGGGCGCGCCCTGAACGGCGGCGGCCCCGGCCCAGTCGTTGCATCCCGGCGCCAAGATGCCCAAGATGGTCCATCTGACCGACCGGCCGACCGACCGAGCGGCATGAACCGCGAGCGCTGAGGGGGACCCCCGATGACCGGCAACATGAAGAACGACCTCGACGTTCCGTTGCTGCCGAGCGCCGAGCAGATCCGCAGGCGTGAGTTCGCGACGGTTCGTCGCGGGTACGACCCCGACCAGGTCCGCGACTACCTCCAGGGCGTCGCCACCCAGGTGGAGACGCTCGAGCGCGAGCTGCGCGAGCGGAAGAAGACGCCGGCGCCCGCGCCTGCTCCTTCGCCGGGAGAGACCCTCGCCGCGAAGGTCTCGGCGAGCCAGCCCGAACCTGCGGTGCCGCCGTCCGACGCGTACGACGAGATCGCGAAGCGGTTCGCGGGCGTGCTCGAGACGGCGGACAAGGAGGCGACGGCCGCCGTCGCCGCGGCGAAGGCCGAGGCGACGAAGATCGTCGAGGACGCTCGGGCGGAAGCCGACCGGATCCAGGTCGACGCCCAGGCGCGCGCGGAGGCGGCCAAGCAGGAGGGGACCGACTCCCTCGCGAGTGCCAAGCTCGAGGCGGACCGCATCCTCGGCTCGCTCACCGACCGCCGCGAGAGCCTCATGACCCAGATGCACGACATGCAGGCCAAGCTGCTGTCGGTCGCGAAGGAGTTGGAGAGCTCGATCGACGACCCCCTCGCCGAGGTCGCGAGCGCGACGCCGGCACCGGAGCCCGTCTCGCCCGACGACGACGCGGTCGATCCGCGCTACGAAGACATGTGGGTGCTCCCGAAGGGCAAGCACATGGTCGACATCCCGGACCTCACCTCGCTCGACGTCGACTTCGACGAGGAACGTCGCACCGACTGAGCAGCGGCCGGCGCCTCCGCGTCCTGCGACGATAGGTCGCATGACGTCGCAGATCGAACCCCGCCTCGACGAGATCGAGCAACACCACGAACGGGTCGCGGCCGAGATGGCCTCCCCGGAGGTGGCGAGCGACCCCGACCGGCTACGCGACCTGGGCCGTCGATTCGCCGAACTCGATGCCGTCGTCGTCCCGTACCGCGAGTACAAGGCGGCGCGTGCCCAGGCGGAGGAGGCACGGGAGCTGGCCTCCGTGGAGCCAGATCCGCAGATGGCCGCGTTCTTCTCCGACGAGGCCGCCCGGTTCGATGCGCTGGCGACCGAGCTCCGCGGCCGGCTCGAGCTGTCGCTCGTGCCGAAGGATCCGAACGAGGGCAAGGACCTCATCGTCGAGATCCGCGCGGGCGCCGGCGGACAGGAGGCGGCCCTCTGGGCCGGCGACCTCTTCGAGATGTATCGGCGGCTCGCGGAGCGCCACCGCTGGAAGACGGAGGTGATCGCGTCCTCGCCCTCGGACCTGGGCGGTTTCAAGGAGATCTCCCTCGAGGTGCGCGGCCGTGACGCGTACGGCAGGCTCAAGCACGAGGCCGGCGTGCATCGGGTGCAACGCGTTCCGGTCACGGAGTCCCAGGGCCGGATCCACACGTCGACCGCGACGGTCGCCGTGATGCCGGAGGCCGAGGAGGTCGAGATCGACCTGCGGCCCGAGGACCTCAAGATCGAGGTGTACCGCTCGAGCGGACCGGGCGGGCAGTCGGTCAACACGACCGATTCGGCGGTTCGCATCGTCCACCTCCCGACCGGTATCAAGGTCGAGGTGCAGGAGGAACGGTCCCAGCTGCAGAACCGGGAGAAGGCGATGAAGTACCTCCGCGCCAGGCTGTACCAGCAGGCGCTCGACGAGGCGCAGGCGAAGGAGGCCGCGACGCGACGCGCGCAGCTCGGGACGGGGGAGCGGTCCGAGAAGATCCGCACGTACAACTTCCCCGACGGTCGCGTCACGGATCATCGGATCAAGCACACCTCGCATCAGCTCCAGGACGTGCTCGCGGGGGGCGAGGAGCTGGACGGCTTCGCCGACCGGCTCCTCGCCGCCGAACGGGCCGCGCAGCTCGCCGACGGCGAGGCCGACGACGAGGATGGCTGACCGGATGCGACCCGCCGAGGTCGTCCGGCGAGGCGCCGAGTACCTGGAACGCCACGGCGTGGATGCCCCTGGGGTGAGCGCCGAGGAGCTGATGATGCGCGTCCTCGACTCGGACCGCGCCGGCGTCTACGCGCGCTCCGAGGGGCTCAGCGCGGCGGAGGCGCGCGCGTACGGGCGCTCGCTCTGCCGCCGATGCACGGGGACGCCGCTGCAGCATCTGACGGGTGAGCAGGGGTTCCGCCGGCTCGTGCTGACGGTCCGTCCGGGCGTGTTCATCCCGCGACCCGAGACGGAGATCCTCGTCGACGTCGGGCTCGAGGCGCTCGAGGGCATCGAGGCCCCCGCCGTCGTCGATCTCTGCACGGGATCGGGCGCCGTGGCGCTCGCGATCGCCGACGAACATCCGGGAGCGCGGGTGTGGGCGACGGACCGCTCGGAAGACGCGATCGCACTCGCGAAGGAGAACGCCGTCCGGCTCGGGCTGCCGATCGACCCCGTGCTCGGGGATCTCTTGGAGCCGCTCCCGGTGGAGCTGCGCGGTGCGCTCGACCTGATCGTCGCGAACCCGCCGTACCTCGCCGAAGCCGACGAGGCCGGGTTGCCGGCCGAGGTGCGCGCCGACCCGCCGGACGCGCTGTTCGGCGGACCAGGGCTCACCCGGCGTCTGTTCGAGGGAGCACGGTCGTGGCTGCGCTCCGGAGGCATCGTGGCGATCGAGATCGGCGAGGACCAACGGGACGCGACCGTCGCCCTCGCGAGCGCGTCCGGGCTCGTCAACGCGCACGTCCGGACCGATCTCGCGGGGCGCGATCGCGTCGTCGCGGCGCGGGTGCCGTGATCGACGCCGCCGCGATCGACGCGGCGGTCGCCGCCGTCCGGCGAGGCGAGCTCGTCGTCCTGCCGACGGACACCGTCTACGGGATCGCGGCGCGGCCCGACGATGCGCGCGCGACGGCCGCGATCTTCGAGGCCAAGGGCCGGCCCCGCGACCTGACGCTGCCGGTCCTCGTGGCGACCGAGGGGGAGGCGCGTCGCGCGGCCGTCTTCGACGGCCGCGCGACGCGCCTCGCCGCCGCGATCTGGCCGGGACCGATCACCCTCGTCCTGCCTCGGAACGAGCGCTCGCGCGGATGGGACCTGGGAGGCGACGGGGCGACGATCGGCGTTCGCGTTCCCAACGACCCCGTCGCGCTCGACCTCCTCGGCCGGACCGGCCCGCTCGCGACGACGTCGGCGAACAGGTCCGGGGCGCCGCCGGCCCGCGACGGGGATGCGCTGCGGGCCTCGTTCGGCGATCGCGTGGCCGTCTACCTGATCGCGGACGCGCCGCTCGGCGGGTCGGCGTCGTCGGTCGTGGACCTCACCGGACCCGAGCCGGTGATCCTGCGTCGGGGCGACGTGGATCCGGCGGTCATCGCCGATCTCGCCGGCTGATCCCGCGCTCCCGGTCCTCGGTTCTCGGCGGGAGGAACCCCGCTGCTAGACTCGCCCGTCCTGACCGTTGCGGAGGACCGACGTGCGCATCGTGGTGGCCAGCGACCACGCCGGCTTCCCGCTGAAGGAGACGCTGAAGCCGTTCCTCGCGGGGGACGGGCACGACGTGACCGACGTCGGGACGGACTCCGAGATCCCGGTCGACTACCCGATCTTCTGCGCCGCCGCGGCCCACGCCGTGGCGCGCGGCGACGCCGAGCGCGGGATCATCTTGGGGGGCTCCGGCCAGGGGGAACAGATCGCCGCGAACAAGGTCGACGGTGTCCGCGCGGCGCTCTGCCACGACGTGTACCTCGCCCGCTTGTCCCGTCAACACAACGACACGAACGTCCTGAGCATGGGCGCGCGGATCGTGGCTCCGACCCTTGCGGAGGAGATCGTTCGGGTATGGCTGTCGACGGTCTTCGAGGGAGGCCGCCACGTGCCGAGGATCGAGGAGATCGCGGCGATCGAACGAGGGGAGCTCTGACCGATGCGTGAGTACGCGGCCGATTGGGAGGCGCTGAAGCGGACCGACCCCGAAGTAGCGGAGGCGATCGCCGCAGAGCTGCAGCGCGAGCGGACGACGCTCCGGCTGATCGCGTCGGAGAACTACGCGAGCCCGGCGGTCCTGGCGGCCGTCGGCTCCACGCTCAACAACAAGTACGCCGAGGGGTATCCCGGACGCCGCTACTACGGCGGGTGCGCCAACGTCGACGTCGTCGAGCAGCTCGCGATCGATCGAGCGAAGGAGCTCTTCGGCGCCGAGCACGCGAACGTCCAGCCGCACGCGGGGGCGACGGCGAACATGGCCGTGTTCGGGGCGTTCCTCCAGCCGAAGGACGCGTCCTCGAAGGTGCTCGGGATGGTGCTGGCCCACGGCGGGCACCTGACCCACGGCTCGCCGGTGAACGTGTCGGGCATGTGGTTCAACTTCGTCGGCTACGAGGTGGATCGCGAGACCGAGCAGCTCGACATGGACCGGATCCGCGACCAGGCGCTGCGCGAGCGGCCGCGCATCATCCTCGCCGGCTACACCGCCTACGCGCGGACGATCGACTTCGCGGCCTTCCGGCAGATCGCGGACGAGGTCGGAGCGCTCTTCTGGGTCGACGCGTCGCACTTCATCGGCCTCGTCGCGGGCGGGTCGTTCCCGAACCCGGTCCCGCACGCCGACGTCGTGACGTTCACCACGCACAAGGCACTCCGTGGACCACGAGGCGCGATGATCCTGTGCACGGAAGAGCACGCGAAGGCGATCGACAAGGCGGTCTTCCCGATGATGCAGGGCGGTCCGATCGAGAACAACATCGCGGGCAAGGCGGTCGCGCTGAAGGAGGCGATGCAGCTGGAGTTCCGCGACTACGCCGAGCGGATCGTCCGCGACGCCCGCTCGCTCGCGGCGGGCCTCGCGGACGAGGGCCTCCGCATCGTGTCGGGCGGGACCGACTCCCACCTCGCGCTCGTCGACGTGCGGCCGGTCGGCGTGGACGGCAGGTCGGCGGAGACCGTCTGCGACGAGGTCGGCATCACGCTGAACAAGAACCAGATCCCGTACGACCCGAACCCGCCCTCGTCGCCGTCGGGGATCCGTGTCGGGACCCCCGCGTGCGCGACGCTCGGGATGGACGAGCCCGAGATGCGTGAGATCTCGGGGATCATCGGCGACGTGCTCCGCCACCCGGAGGATGACGGTGTCAAGGAGAAGGCGCGCGCGCGGGTCCGCGATCTGATGCAACGGTTCCCGTTGTACGCCTGACCGGGAGGCTTGCGGGAGGCTCCCGGGCATGTCCACACTTCCCACGTCGTGAACGGGTTCATCGCCGACCTGCTCAGCCCGGCCTTCTACGCGTACGGGAAGCTCTTCATCACGGCGTTCGCCGTGACGTTCGTCGCGACCCCGCTCGTCCGGCGCTTCGTGATCCGCGCCGGCGCGATCGATCATCCATCGGACCGGCGCGTGCATCCGAAGGCCACGCCCACGATGGGGGGCCTCGCGATGTACGCCGGGTTCCTGGCGGCGCTGGCGTTGTCTCGCTTCATCCCCTTCTTCGGCGAGGTCAACAAGCTGTATCCGGAGCCGCTCGCGGCGTTGATCGGGTGCACGCTGATGGTCGGGCTCGGTGCGATCGACGACACCCGAGGCACCACCCCCGTCTCGAAGCTCACCGCCCAGATCTTCATCGCGGGCGTGATCGTGCTGCTCGGTGAGCAGTTCGCCTACTTCTTCATCCCGGGGAGCTGGCGGATCGTGGTCCTGTCGGGGGACCTCCCGGTGATCCTGACGATCGTGTGGGTCGTGCTCGTCTCGAACGCCGTGAACCTGGTCGACGGCCTCGACGGTCTCGCCGCGGGGATGGTGGCGATCGCCTCGTCCGCCCTGTTCATCTACATCGTCCGGAGTCCGAGCCTGCTGGGCGACGCCTCGCAGGCGGCCCTGCTGTCGGCGATCACGGCCGGCATCTGCCTGGGGTTCCTGCCCTGGAACTTCTACCCGGCGAAGATCTTCATGGGCGATACGGGGTCGATGCTGCTCGGGATGCTGCTCGCCATCGCGACGATCTCCGGCATCGGGCGGAACCCGATCCCGCCGTCGACCGACGATCTCGTGGCGATCGCCGGCAGCGTCGCCGTCCTGCTGCTGGTGCTCGCGGTCCCGTTCCTCGACGTCGTCCTCGCGGTCGTGCGACGAACCTGGCGAGGCCAGGGGATCGGGCACGCGGACAAGGAGCACCTCCACCACCGGCTCATGGACATCGGGCACGGGCACCGGCAGGCCGTGTTGCTGATGTACCTGTGGAGCCTGCTGATCTCGGGGTGCGGCCTCGTCGTCGGGCTCATCACCGGCCGGTTCCTCGTTGGGGTGATCATCACGGGCGCGATCGTCCTGTTCGTCGCGACCGCGTTCCCGCGGCTCGCACGTCCCCGGAACGGCGCCCACGTGGCCGTGCTGCCCAACGCATCGCGGAGCCGCTCCGGGCCTGATCTGACCGTCGTCCCTGACGATGATCCACCGCCCGACCGCCAGGAAGGCACCACCGGCGGGTTCCCCCCCGCGGCACCCTGAGAACCCTCCGCTTGTCCAACCCGTACAACGTGTGGAAGGAAGCTTCGCGTTGAAGGCTGTTCAACCTCGGCGCGATCATGTGATGATCGCCGCCATCGCGTAGCCCGGCCTCGTCCGGCGCGGCCCGATCCGGGGAGGAGGTGGATGTGACCGAGATCGACGTCCGGTTGGAGCGCGTCTCGAAGTTCTTCGGGGACATCGCGGCCGTCGACGATCTCTCCCTGGACATCGCGGAGGGCGAGTTCTTCAGCATGCTCGGTCCCTCCGGATGCGGGAAGACGACGACCCTCCGGATGATCGGGGGGTTCGAGGACCCCTCGGTCGGCACGGTCTACCTGGGCGGTCGCGACGTCACCGATCTCCCGCCGTACCGGCGCGACGTCAACACCGTCTTCCAGTCCTACGCGTTGTTCCCGCACCTGAACGTCTACGAGAACGTCGCCTTCGGGCTGCGACGCAAGAAGGTCGACAAGGGCGACATCGAGCAGCGGGTGCGTGAGGCGATGCGGCTCGTCGACCTCGAGGGGTTCGAGGAGCGCACGCCGTCCGCGATGTCCGGAGGCCAGCAGCAGCGGGTCGCCCTCGCCCGGGCCCTGGTGAACCGCCCGAAGGTGCTGCTCCTGGACGAGCCGCTCGGTGCGCTCGACCTCAAGCTCCGCAAGCAGATGCAGCTCGAGCTGAAGACGATCCAGGAGGAGGTCGGCATCACCTTCATCTACGTGACGCACGACCAGGAAGAGGCCATGACGATGTCGAACCGGTTCGCCGTCATGCGCCACGGCAAGATCGAGCAGATCGGCCCGCCCGAGACGGTGTACGAATCGCCGGCGACGGAGTTCGTCGCGGGGTTCCTGGGCGCGTCGAACCTGCTCGACGGCGAGCTCGCCGGGACGAGCGGCGACGTCGCCACCGTCCGGCTCACGAGCGGCCAGTCGATCCGCATGCCGGCGTCCAAGGTGCCCTCCGACGTCGACACGGTGGTCAAGGTCGGCGTCCGCCCGGAGAAGATCAGCATCGAGGCCGACGAGGGTGAGCCACCACCCGACGCCAACTGGGTCTCGGGCCTCCTGCGGATGTCGACCTATATCGGCGTGAGCAACCAGTACAAGGTCGAGGGGCCCGGCGGGGCCGAGCTCACCGTGTACGTGCAGAACCTCGGCGCCGACGAGACGCCGGCCCCCGGGCGCAAGGTCCGCCTCACGTGGCGTCCGGAACACACCTTCGTCGTCCGACCGTCCGTCCCGCTGTCCCCGGAAGAGGAGGAAGAATGACCGAGCACCAGCCGATCGACCCCGCGTTGTGGCGAGGTCTCACGCAGTCGCGCACCTCCCGTCGGAGCTTCCTCCGCGCGGCCGGCGCGGGTGCCGGCGCCGTGAGCCTGTCGTCGATCCTCGCGGCGTGCGGGACGAGCGGCGTCAGCACGAGCTCGGCGTCGGAGAACGGCGTCGGATCGGCGACGTGGTGGAGCCAGCAGCAGGAGACGAAGACCCTGAACTATGCCAATTGGCCGTACTACATCGATACCTCGCACGGGAAGCACCCCTCGATCGAACAGTTCACGCAGCAGACCGGCATCGACGTGAACTACGACGAGCCGATCAACGACAACACCTCGTTCTTCACGAAGATCCGGGGGGACCTCCAGGCCGGCAACTACATCGGGTACGACGTGATCGTGATGACGAACAGCGATCCGCCGTTGGCCGAGCTGATCGGTTTCGGCTGGGCGGTGCCGCTCGATCAGTCGCGCATGAAGAACTTCAAGCAGTACGCGAGCCCGCTCGTCACCGACCCGTCGTGGGATCCCGGCAACAAATACACGATGGCCTGGCAGTCCGGGTACACGTGCATCGGCTACAACACGAAGTACATCACCGAGCCCATCACGTCGATCCAGTCGCTCTTCGACCCCAAGTACCAGGGCAAGATCGGCATGATGGGGATCTCGACCGAGCTCGGCAGTGCCGGGCTGCTCGCGATCGGCGTCGATCCGGCCGCGTCGACGCCCGACGACTGGAGCAAGGCGGCGGACAAGCTCAAGGAGCAGCAGGGCCTCGTCCGCTCCTACTACGACCAGGACTACATCAAGGCCCTGAAGAACGAGGACATCTGGATCTCGATGGTGTGGTCGGGGGACGTCTTCCAGGCGGCCACCTATCAGGGTTTCGACACCCTCAAGGCGGTGATCCCGGAAGAGGGCGCGATGTTCTGGACCGACAACCAGTTGATCCCGGTCGGGGTGCAGAACCCGGTGGCGGCGATGGAGTTCATGGACTACGTCTACGATCCGCAGGTCCAGGCGCTGATCGAGGACTACAACGCGTACGTGTGCCCCGTCCCGGCCGCGAAGGACATCATCCTGAACGACCTGAAGGATCCCGCGGTCGCGAACAGCCCGACGGTGTTCCCGGACGCGGCCCAGGTGGCCCTCTCCAAGCCGTACTTCCAGTTCCAGACCGCCGACCAGATCAAGCAGTGGAACGACACCTTCCAACCGATCTACGGGGCGTGAGCGCACCACCCGAACGACGCCGCCACACGCGTCTCGGGCGCACCCTGAGCCCGTACCTGCTCGGGGCGCCCGCGACGCTGTGGCTGCTGATCTTCTTCGTGATCCCCCTGGTCACAATGCTGTCGCTCTCGACCCAGACGTGCGACGTGATCACGCTCGCGTGCAAGCAAACGTGGCACTTCGCCCAGTTCCCCGAGGTGCTGGACAAGTACGGGGCGACGTTCGTCCGGTCGCTCGTCTACGCGGGTCTGGCGACGATCGGGGCGCTCGTCGTCAGTTTCCCCGTCGCCTACTGGATCGCCTTCCGGGCGAGGCGGAAGAACTTCTTCCTCGTGATGCTGCTCGTGCCGTTCTTCGTCTCGTTCGTGATCAGGACCACGGCGTGGTACACGCTCCTCGCCGACAACGGGGCGATCCTCACCGCCCTCAAGCAGCTGCCGTTCGTGCCGGAAACCTTCCATGTCCTCGCGACGCCGGTCGCCGTGATCTCGGGTCTCGCATACAACTACCTGCCGTTCACCGCCCTGCCGCTCTACGTCGCGCTCGAACGGATCGACCGCAGGGTGCTCGAGGCGTCCCACGACCTGTACTCGACCCGGCGCGCGAGCTTCACGCGCGTCGTGCTCCCGCTCTCGATCCCGGGCATCTTCGCCGCGTTCCTGCTCACGTTCGTCCCCGCCGCGGGTGACTACATCAACGCCCAGATCCTGGGCGGCACGAACACCGTCATGATCGGTTCGGTGATCCAGAAACAGTTCCTCGAGGCCGCGGACTATCCGACGGCCTCGGCGCTATCGGCGATCCTGCTGGTGATGATGCTGATCGGGATCGCCCTCTATGCGAAGTTCCTGGGCTCCAGGACGATCGAGGAGTACGTGTGAGCACCCTCGCGCACGAGGTCCCGGTCCCGTCCGCGAAGGAGCTCGCGCCGGTCCCGAGGGAGCGGCGGCGACGGTGGACCTACTACGTGCTCCCGGTCATCTCGACCGGGTTCTTCCTGTACCTCCTGATCCCGATCGCGTTCATGATCGTGTACAGCTTCAACCAGTCGCACTCCGCGCTCCCGCAGGTCACGTCGAAGTGGCAGGGATTCACGACCCAGTGGTATCGAGAGTGGAACGGTATCCCCGGGCTCGGCCCCGCCTTCTTCCTCTCGATCAAGCTGGCGCTGCTCGCGACCCTGATCTCCTCGGTGCTCGGCACGCTCTTGGCGCTTGCTCTGGTGAGGTATCGGTTCCGCGGCAAGGGCGCGACGGAGCAAGTGATGTTCGCGAACATCGCGGCGCCGGAGATCGTCCTCGGGGCCTCCCTGCTCGGCTTCTACATCACGATCGGCCTCCCCACCGGATTCGGGACGCTCTTGATCGCGCACGTGATGTTCTGCGTGGCGTACGTCACGATCACCGTGCGAGCGAGGCTCTCGGGGTTCGACCCGATGCTCGAGCAGGCGGCGCAGGACCTCGGTGCCACACCGTGGGTGACGTTCTGGAAGGTCACGCTCCCGCTGATCTTCCCCGGCATCCTCGCGGGCGCTCTCCTCGCCTTCGCGCTGTCGATCGACGACTTCGTCACCTCCAACTTCGTCGCCGGTCAGAGGATCACGTTCCCGCTGTGGGTGTACGGCGCCGTCAAGGTCGGGATCCCCCCGCAGGTGTTCGTGCTCGGGACCGCGATCTTCCTCGCGGGCCTGACCCTCGCGATCCTCGCGCTCGTGTTCCAGGGCCGGGAGAAGAAGGAGCGACAGCAGCCGGAGCCCGCGTGACCTGGGTCGCTCGTGAAAATTTTCACAAGCGGCGCCTGCATGGGCTCTGACCTGCGGAAATGAGCCGCGACGACTTTGACGTGATCGGAGGGCGCCGCCTATACTGCCCGCGCTCATGACCGGGGACCAGCGCCGAGACAGCGCCTGGTCGGGCTTGGGCACCGGGTGGTCCATCACATCGACCCTGATCGCGGGGATGCTCGCCTGGGGGGGCATCGGCTACCTCGTCGACCGGCTCGCTGGGTTGCACCAGGTGTTCCTGCCGATCGGGATCATCCTCGGCGGGGTCGGCGGGATCTACATCGTGTATCTGCGGTACGGGAGGGGCAACGGTGGGGAGCGTTGAGCCGGAGCGCGAGGCGATCCGCCGACTGCTCCCGTTGGCACCGGTCGCGCTGATCGTCGCGACCGTCGTGGCCGGACTGATCGGCGGGAGCGATGCGGCCTGGTCGGCCGGGGTCGCCGTGGCGATCGTGTTCCTCAACTTCGTCGCGGCCGCCCTCTCGGTCGCGTGGGCCGCGCGGATCTCTCCGATGATCCTGTTCGCGGTCGCGATGGGTGGCTTCGTCGTCCGCCTGATGATCTACACGATCGCCCTGGTGCTCCTGAACACGCTCGAGTGGTTCTCGCCGCTCGCGTTCGCCCTGACGCTCGTCCCGGTGACGATCGGTCTGCTCGTGATCGAGGCGAGGACGCTCTCCGGACGGCTCCAGGCGGACATGTGGTCGTTCGAGGGAGCCGCGCGTTGATCCCGTCGACCCTGGCGGCGACCTTCGAGGCCCCGAGCACGAAGGACTTCGTCTACGGGTGCTGGGGGGGCGGCGTCAAGGTCTTCGGCTTCGAGCTCTGCCTGAACTTCGTCACGTTCCTCGTGATCCTGACGTTCGCGCTCATGTTCGTCCTGTTCTACCTCGCGTTCCGCAGCCCGACCGTCGTCCCGAGCAAGCTGCAGACGGCGATGGAGCTCGGGGTCGCGTTCGTCCGCGAGCAGATCGCGATCCCCGTGCTCGGACAGGACGGGGACCGATTCCTGCCGCTCCTCGCCTCGCTCTTCTTCTTCATCCTGATCGGCAACCTGTTCGAGGTGATCCCCGGGTTCAACTTCTCGGCGAACAGCCGGGTGGCGTTCCCCCTCACGCTCGCGATCATCGCGTGGTTCACGTACAACATCGTGGGGATCCGCAAGCACGGGTTCTTCGGCTACTTGAAGCACACCTGCATCATCGACGAGGCGCCCTGGTGGCTCCGGTACACGATCCTGATGGTGATCGAGTTCGTCTCGAACATCATCATCCGGCCGATCACCCTGACGGTCCGTCTCACGGCGAACTTCCTCGCGGGCCACTTCCTGCTCGCGATCTTCTTCCTCGGCACCGTGTTCTTCCTGGAGAACGGACCGAAGACCTGGCTCCTGGCTCCTGTCTCGTTCGTGTTCTCCGTCGGACTCGTCGGCTTCGAGATCTTCGTCGCCGTCCTGCAGGCGTTCATCTTCGCGATCCTCACGGGCTCGTACATCGCCGGCGCACTCGCCGAGGATCACTAGGAAAGGGAGGCAGTGATGGTCCATCTCCTCGCACAGGCCGCGGACATCACCCCGGGCCTGAAGACGATCGGCAAGGGTCTGGTGATCGGCCTCGCCGCGATCGGTCCCGGGATCGGCCTCGGGATCCTGATCGGCAAGTCCGTCGAGGCGTCGGCGCGGCAGCCCGAGTACGCGAACCAGGTCCGGACGACGATGTTCATCGGGATCGGCCTGATCGAGGCGCTCGCGCTGTTCGGCATCGCGTTCTCGTTCATCATCTGAGGAGGACGAACGGTGCTCGGGTCTATCTCCGTCCTCGCCCAGGAAACGGTCAGCGACAAGCAAGACCTCTACCCGCACGCGAGCGAGCTGATCGTCGGGGCGCTCGCGTTCGCGGTCCTGTTCGTCTTCATGTGGAGATGGGTGCTCCCGCGGGTGAACGCGCTCCTCGAGGAGCGACGCCAGCAGATCCAGGGGCAGCTCGAGGGCGCCGAGCAGACGCGCCAGCAGGCCGAGCGCGAGCTGGCCGACTACAGGGCGCAGCTGGCGAACGCGCGCGAGGAGGCGAACCGCATCATCGAGGAGGCTCGAGCGACCGCGGACCAGATGCGACGTGACATGGAGCGGCGGGCGGACGAGGAGGCGGGCAACATCGTCGCGCGGGCCCAGGACGAGATCAACGCCGAGCGAGACCGCGTCTTCAATGAGTTGCGCGCACAGGTGGCGGACATCGCCGTGGGCCTCGCCGGCCGTGTCGTCGGCGCCGAGCTCGACACGAAGGCCCATCAGCGCCTGATCGACGACTACATCGAGCAGGTCGCCTCGGGTCGCGACGGGCAGAACTGAGGCAGGCGTGCCCGACCTCCTCGACCGCATCTTCGGCCGCGACGACCGCGTCCGCGGCTACGCCACGGCGCTGGTCGCCGTCGCGGACGCCGAAGGCGTCCTGGACCGCGTCGCCGACGAGCTGTTCGCTTTCGCGAAGGAGGTCGAGCGGGACGACAAGCTGCGGGACGCGATCACGGACAAGGCGCTCCCGCTGGAGAACCGTCGCGACCTGATCCGCGACATCCTGGGAGGCCGGGCCCACGACGTCACGGTGACGGAGGTCTCGTTCCTGATCGAGTCGGGCCGCGCCCGCGACATCGGCAAGATCGCCGACGGGGTGGTCGCCCTTGCGGCGGAGCGGCGCGAGCAGGCGGTCGCCGAGGTCCGGTCCGCGGTGCCGCTCAGCGACGCGCAACGCAAGCGGCTGGAACAGGCGCTCTCACGCGCGACCGGCCGGACGATCGAGGCGAAGGTCGTCGTCGATCCCACCGTCGTCGGCGGCGTGGTCGCGCGCGTCGGCGACCTCGTCTTCGACGGCTCGATCGCGGGCCGGCTCGAGGACGCGAAACAGGCACTCGGGAGCTGAAGCTGATGGCACTCAACCTGGATCCCGCCTCGATCGCCGAGGCGCTGCGCAAGAACGTCGAGAGCTGGACGCCGTCCGTCGAGCGGCAGGAGGTCGGCCGGGTGATCGAGTCCGGCGACGGCATCGCCCGCGTCTCGGGGCTTCCGCAGGCGATGGCGAACGAGCTGCTGGAGTTCCCCGGCGGACTGATCGGGCTCGCGTTCAACCTCGACGAGGACGAGATCGGCTGCATCATCTTCGGCGACGCGTCCCCGATCGAGGAGGGCGATCCGGTGAAGCAGACCGCCCGGATCCTCTCGGTCCCCGTCGGCGACGGGTTCCTCGGTCGCGTGATCGATCCGCTCGGTGAGCCGCTCGACGAGAAGGGCCCGATCACGGCGGATGCCAACCGGCCCCTCGAGGTCCAGGCGCCCAACGTCGTGTCGCGCCAGCCGGTGAAGGAGCCGCTGTACACGGGGATCACCGCGATCGACGCGATGACGGCGATCGGGCGCGGCCAGCGCCAGCTGATCATCGGCGACCGGCAGACCGGCAAGACCGCCGTCGCGCTCGACACGATCCTGAACCAGAAGCAGTACTGGGGGACCGAACGCGCCGTGAAGTGCATCTACGTCGCCGTGGGACAGAAGGCGAGCACGGTCGCGGAGGTCGTCGAGACGCTCCGAGAGCAGGGCGCGATGGACTACACCGTCGTCGTCAACGCGAGCGCGAAGGACCCGGCGCCGTTCCAGTACATCGCGCCGTACTCGGGCGCGGCGATCGGCGCGCACTGGATGGAGCAGGGCGACAGCGTCCTGATCGTCTACGACGACCTCTCGAAGCAGGCCGTCGCGTACCGCGAGATCTCGCTCCTGCTGCGCCGGCCGCCGGGCCGTGAGGCGTATCCGGGCGACGTGTTCTATCTGCACTCGCGTCTGCTCGAGCGTTCGGCCAAGCTCTCCGACGAGCTCGGCGGAGGATCGATGACGGCGCTCCCGATCATCGAGACGAAGGGCGGCGACATCTCGGCATACATCCCCACGAACGTGATCTCGATCACGGACGGGCAGCTGTTCCTCGAGTCGGAGCTGTTCTTCTCGGGCGTCCGCCCGGCGATCAACGTCGGCGTCTCGGTGTCGCGCGTCGGTGGTGCCGCACAGGTGAAGGCGATGAAAGACGTCGCCGGACGCCTCCGACTGGACCTCGCGCAGTTCCGGGCGCTCGAGGCCTTCGCGCAGTTCGGGTCCGAGCTCGACCGTGCCTCGCAGCAGCAGCTTTCCCGCGGCGCGCGGGTCGTCGAGGTGCTGAAGCAGCCCCAGTACGACCCACAGCCGGTCGAGCGCCAGGTCGTCGCGATCTGGACCGTCACCGGCGGACACCTCGACCCCTATCCGGTGGAGGACGCCAAGCGCTTCGTCGAAGGGTTCCTCGCTTCCCTCGAGGCTCGTCACCCCGAGGTGCTCCAGACGATCCGCGAGACGGGCAAGCTCGAGGACGAGACCCCGGACACCCTCGGCCGCGCGATCGAGGAGTTCGCGGCGACCTTCGCCCCGACCGGCGGCGAGCCCGGATCGGAGTCGGCGATCGGCCGCACGACGAAGAAGGACGAGGTTCGCGAGGACGTGGGGTGGGACCGCATGTCGTCCGCCGACGACGACGGAGAGACGTCGGAGACGCCCGAGAGCGGGTAACGCGTGGGCGCCAAGCTCCGCATCGTCCGCCGGCGGATCCGCTCGGTCCAGTCGACGAAGAAGATCACCCGGGCGATGGAGCTGATCGCGTCCTCGAGGATCGTGCGCGCCCAGCAGCGGGTGGAGTCGTCGAGACCGTACGCGGAGGAGCTCACGCGGGTGATGGAGGACGTCGCGTCGAGGTCGGCGTCGCTCGACCATCCGCTCCTCGAGGAGCGCGAGTCGCCGGCCCGGGTCGGCGTCCTCGCGGTCACGTCGGACCGAGGCCTCGCCGGCGCGTACAACGCGAACGTGCTGAAGGTGACGGAGGAGCTCCTGCGGAGCGTCCGTGGCCGTGGCCTCGAGTCGGTCCTCTACGTCGTGGGGAAGAAGGGGGTCGGCTACTTCCGCTTCCGCGGCGTCACGATGGAGGCGTCCTGGCAGGGGTTCAGCGAAGTGCCGCCGTACGACAAGGCGATGGAGATCGGACGGCGGCTGATCGATGACTTCGCGGCGCGCACGATCGACGAGCTGCACTGCGCGTACACCGACTTCCGCTCGGCGTTCACGCTCCGGGCGACCTCGAAGCGGTTCCTGCCGATCGCGCCGGAGGAGGTCTCCGGGGGCGGTGCCGGGACGGTGCCGCCGGAATACCTCTTCGAACCGGAGCCAGCGCAGATCCTCGATCACCTGCTGCCGCAGTACCTGATCACGAAGGTGTACGCGGCCCTGCTCGAGTCGGCGGCGTCGGAGAACGCCGCGCGCCGACGTGCGATGAAGGCCGCGACCGACAACGCGGACGAGCTCATCAAGATCCTGACGCGCCAGGCGAACCGGGCGCGTCAGGACGAGATCACGACGGAGATCCTCGAGATCGTCGGCGGCGCGGAAGCCCTCGCCGCCACCCGGGAGGAGTAGAGATGCCGAACGACCAGATGACCGAGAACGGTCACGCGGACGGCCGCGTGGTGCGGGTGATCGGACCCGTCGTCGACGTGGAGTTCCCGCCCAACCAGTTGCCCGAGATCAACACCGCCCTCACGGTCGACGTCACGCTCGGCGAGGCGTCCACCACGATCACGCTGGAGGTCGCGCAGCACATCGGCGACTCCCAGGTGCGAGCGATCGCCCTGAAGCCGACCGATGGAACGATCCGCGGCACGCGGGTGCACAACACCGGCGCGCCGATCACGGTGCCGGTCGGCGAGGGGGTGCTCGGTCACGTCTACAACGTGCTCGGGGAGCCGCTCGACACCGATGCGGAGAGCATCCATGCCGCGGACCGCTGGCCGATCCACCGCGAGGCGCCGCCGTTCGCGGAGCTCGAAGCGAAGAAGGTCATGCTCGAGACCGGGATCAAGGTGATCGACCTGCTCGAGCCGTACGTGCAGGGCGGCAAGATCGGGATGTTCGGCGGTGCGGGCGTCGGGAAGACCGTCATCATCCAGGAGATGATCCGCCGCCAGGCGGAGCAGCACGGAGGTGTATCCGTGTTCGCCGGAGTCGGCGAGCGCACGCGCGAGGGCAACGACCTGTTCCTCGAGATGACCGAGTCCGGGGTGATCGAGAAGACCGCGCTGGTGTTCGGTCAGATGGACGAACCACCGGGCGTCCGGCTCCGCGTCGCCCTGTCGGCGCTCACGATGGCTGAGTACTTCCGCGACGTGGAGCACAAGGACGTGCTGCTGTTCGTGGACAACATCTTCCGCTTCACCCAGGCGGGATCCGAAGTCTCGACGCTGCTCGGGCGGATGCCGTCGGCGGTCGGCTACCAGCCGAACCTGGCGGGGGAGATGGGCGACCTGCAGGAGCGGATCACGTCGGCTGGCGGCCGGTCGATCACGTCCCTTCAAGCGATCTACGTGCCCGCCGACGACATCACCGACCCCGCCCCCCACGCCGCGTTCGCGCACCTGGACGCCACGACCGTGCTGTCGCGAGACATCGCGTCCCTGGGGATCTATCCGGCGGTCGATCCGCTCGACTCCACGAGCCGGATCCTGGACCCCCGCTACGTCGGTGAGGAGCACTACGCGGTCGCGCGCCGCGTCCAGGAGATCCTCCAGCGGTACAAGGACCTCCAGGACATCATCGCGATCCTCGGGATCGATGAGCTCTCGGAGGAGGACAAGGTGATCGTGTCGCGCGCCCGGAAGATCCAGCGGTTCCTCTCGCAGCCGTTCTTCGTCGCGGAACAGTTCACGGGGATCAAGGGCGAGTACACCCCGATCGACGAGACGATCGCCTCGTTCCGCGGTCTCTGCGACGGCGAGTACGACCACCTCCCGGAGCAGGCGTTCTTCATGGTCGGCGGGATCGAGGCGGCGGTCGAGCGATCGAAGAAGCTCGAGGGTGCGAGCGCGTGACCGTCGAGGTCCACCTCGTCACGCCGGAGCGTGAGGTTTGGACGGGCGACGTCCAGATGCTGATCGCCCACGGGGTCGACGGCGACGTCGGCATCCTGGGGGGTCACGCGCCGCTCCTCGTGCAGCTCGAGATCGCCCCGCTGCGGTTGCAGCTGGAGGACGGGAGCTGGACGCGGGCCGTGGTCGACGGCGGCTTCCTCCACGTGTCGACGGACGCCGGCGCGACGCGCGCCGACGTCCTCGCGACGTTCGCCGAGCTCGCGGAGGAGGTCGACGTCGAGGCCGCGCGCGAACGCCTCGCCGAGGCGGAGCGCGCGGCATCCGACGACGACAGCGCGGCGTTGGCCGAGATCGCGAAGGCACGGGCGCGGATCGCCGTCGCGGGCTGAGCGCCGCGGCGGCCGGCGTGCCCTACCATCGAGCGATGGACCGTCTCCTCGTCACGGGCGGCGAACCGCTGCGCGGCTCGGTCCGGGTCGCAGGCGCGAAGAACTCCGCGCTGAAGCTCATGGCGGCGGCGATCCTCGCTCCGGGATGCAGCGTGATCCGGAACGTTCCGCGGATCCGCGACTGCGCCGTGATGGCGGAGCTCCTGGGGCACTTCGGCGTCGGCGTCGAGCTCCACGGCGACACCGCCGAGCTCGACGCCACTGACGTTCGCGGTTCGGAGGCGCCGCACGAGCTGTTCGGGCAGATCCGGGCTTCGATCGTCGTGCTGGGCCCGTTGCTCGCGAGGACGGGGAGGGCGCGTGTCTCGCTGCCGGGAGGTGACGAGATCGGCGCTCGTCCGGTCGAGCTCCACGTCCGGGGCCTCGAGCGGATGGGCGCGGCGGTGCGGTCCGAGCACGGGTTCCTGGTGGCCGAGGCGCCCGCACTCCGCGGGGCCGCGATCACCCTCGATTACCCGAGCGTCACCGCGACCGAGAACCTGTTGCTGGCGGGCGTCCTCGCGACGGGGACGACCGTGATCGATAACGCCGCCCGCGAGCCGGAGATCGCCGATCTCGCCGACTTCCTCGTGTCGATGGGCGCGCGGATCGAGGGCGCCGGCAGCAGTACGGTGCTCATCGATGGTGTGGACGGTCTGCACCCAGCCGATCACGACGCCGTCCCCGACCGGATCGAGGCTGGGACGTGGGGCGCCGCGGCGGTCGCCACCCGTGGGGAGGTGACGATCGAGAACGCGCGGCCCGAGCACCTCGATCTGTTCCTCACGAAGCTCGAGGACGCGGGCGCCGAGGTCACGCGTGGCCTCGACGGGGGCGCGGGGCTGCGCGTGCGGCAGCACGCGCAGCCCCGCGCCCTCGACTTCGTCACCCTGCCGTACCCCGGCATCGCGACGGACTTCCAGCCGATCCTGCTCGCGATGCTCGCGGTCGCGGACGGCACCAGCATCGCGACGGAGAACGTCTTCGAGGGCCGGTTCACCTACGTCGGCGAGCTCCAGCGGATGGGCGCGGACATCAGCACGCAGGGTCACCACGCCGTGATCCGTGGCGTGCCGCGCCTTTCCGCCGCCCCGGTGCGGGCGCCGGACATCCGCGCCGGCGCCGCTCTCGTGATCGCCGGCCTGGTGGCGGACGGCGTCACCGAGGTGGACGACGTCCACCACATCGACCGCGGCTACGAGGACTTCGAGGCGAAGCTCGCCGGTCTCGGCGGCCGCGTCCGTCGCCGCGGCGGGCCGCTCGTGATCCCCGACCCCGCGGAGCTCGGGTGACCCTCGAGCTCCCACCACCGCCGCCGCCTCCGGACACCCACGCGACGGCGCCGCACGGGCTGTTGCCCGTCGCGTGGGGCTTCTGGCGGGCGATCGCCGTGTTCGTCCTCGGCGATCTCGTGCTGGGGCAGTTCGTCGTCGGCTCGATCGTGCTCGTCGCCATGGGCGTCGCCTCCGGGGAGCCGATCGAGGGGCTCCCGCAGATCGCCGCGTCGGTCGGCGCGGACCTCGCGTTCCTCGCCGCGATGCTCGCGTGGCTCTCGTGGCGTTCGCACGACTGGCCGCGGAGGATCGGCGTGATCTTCGGATCCCGTGGCCTGCGCGACGCGGTGGTCGGGTTCGGGCTGGGCCTCCTGCTCTACGGCGTGGTGGCCTACGGCGTCGGCGTGCCGTTGCTCCTGCTGTTCCGCGCCCTGTTCGGCTCGCAGGTCAGCCCTCCGGAGCAGATCCCGGCCAACCTCTCGGCGAACGCGAAGATCATCACGGCGGTGTTGGCGCTCGTGATCGCCCCGGTGACGGAGGAGCTCTTCTACCGCGGGATCCTGTACCGGGGCGTCCGCGACCGGCACGGCGTCGGGCTCGGTGTCCTCGCGTCGGCTCTGCTGTTCGGTGCCTCCCACCTGGTCGCGGCGCCGTGGCGCGACGCGCTCTTCCTGCAGACGATCATGGTCTTCACCGGCGCCGGCCTGGCGCTGATCTACGAACGGCGCGCGAACCTCGTCGCCGACGTCGCGGCGCACATGGCCTTCAACGTGATCGGCCTGCTGTTCATCTTCGGCAGCCGGTAGACCCGTATCCTGAGCGGCGATCGAGGAGGATCGCGTGCCGACGTTCCCGACCGACGAATGGTTCCAGGCCTTGGTCACCCTGATCAACGCCTCCGAGGAGTACCGCGACGCGGCGGCCGGTTGGGAGGGCGACATCGCGTTCCAGATCCTGGCCGAGCCGGACCGAGGGTTCCCCGAGACGGTCTGGGGCTATCTCGACCTGTGGCACGGGACCTGTCGCGGCGGCGGAGTCGTCTCCGACGCGCAGGCGGCGAGCGCGGCGTACACGCTGACCGCCCCGTACACGCGTTGGAAGGACGTGGTGCTCGGGGAGCTCGATCCGGTGAAGGGCATGATGCAGGGGAAGCTCCGCGTCCGAGGCGACCTGCCGCGGATCGTCCGAGAGGTGCGCGCGGCGAGCGAGCTCGTCCGGCTCACGGGCGAGGTCGACACGGTCTTCGTCGACGAGGTCTGACGATGCGAGCCGTCGTCTTCGACGACATCGGGGTGGTCCGCGTCGCCGACGTGGCCGACCCTGCCGTGCAGCGGCCGACGGATGCAGTGATCAGGGTCGAGCGGAGCGCGATCTGCGGCAGTGATCTGCATTTCTTCCACGGGAGGACGCCGATCGATCCGGGTGGCGTCCTGGGTCACGAGGCCGCCGGGACCGTGGAGGCGGTCGGCGAGGCCGTCGCGAGCGTCCGTCCGGGCGATCGCGTGGTCGCGTCGTTCCACGTGGCGTGCGGTCGGTGCTGGTTCTGCGCGCGCGGCCAGACGGCGCTGTGTGAGGATCACGCGATCCTCGGCGCCGGCCCGTTCGGCGGCGACCTCCCCGGGGCCCAGGCCGAGCGCGTCCGGATCCCGTCGGCGGACGTGAACCTGCTCCGGATCCCGGATGCCGTCGACGACGATCGAGCCGTCTTCGTGGGGGACGTGCTGACCACCGGCGTCTACGCAGCGTCGATCGCCGAGGCCGCGCCCGACGACGCCGTCGCCGTGATCGGCATGGGTCCGGTCGGGTACTGCACCGTCCAGGCGTTGCACGCGCTCGGTGTGGAGCGGGTGTTCGCGATCGATCTCGATCACGACCGACTCGCGCTCGCGGCCGAAGCCGGAGCGACGACGATCGACGCGAGTGCGACGAACCCCGAGATGGCGCTCGCCCGTGCGACCGGCGATCGCGGGGCCGACGTGGTGATCGACGCCGTCGGCGCACCCGATGTCTACGAGTCGGCGCTCGGGATCGCCCGGCGGGGCGGCCGGGTCGTCGTCGTCGGCACGTACGCCGGCGAGATCGTGGACGTCCAGCTCGGCGTGTACTGGGCTCGCGCGCTCGACGTCCGTTTCGCCGGTCTCTGTCCCGTCCACGCGTACTGGGAGCAGGCCATGAAGCTGCTCGCCGACGGTCGCGTCGATCCGCTCCCGGTCGTCAGCCACCGGCTGCCGCTCGAGGAAGCGCCGAAGGGGTACGAGCTGTTCGACCGCCGAGAGGCGACGAAGGTCCTCCTGCGGCCGTGACCGATCCGGATGCCGGTGACGGGGGACTCGCGGGCCTCGTGATCGGACTCATCGAGCAGAACCTGGAACGCGATCCGTCGCGGAACGGGCTGCTCCGCGGCGGGACCGTCGTGATCGGCGCCACGGACGCAGGCGCCGCGGTCCGCGTCGAGCTCGTCCCCGAGCTTCGTTGGGAAGCGGGCTGGCCGCTCGAGGCGCCCGTCGAGGTCCGTGCGCCGTCGGTCGAGCTGATGGCGCTCGCGGCCGTGCCGTTGCGGCTCGGACTGCCCGACGTCCTGACGTGCGATGGCCGCGGGATCGTCGGCGCGATCCTCCGGCGCACGATCCGCGTCCGCGGGCTCGTGCGTCATCTGCCCACCGTGCGCCGCCTTACGATGCTGCTCTCGGCGCGCTGAACGCGGGCCGTCGTCGATCGAAGGAGGGCCGCGCGCATGTCGGGCGATCGTCTGGCGGCCGAGCAGATCGAGCGGGCGCCGTCGGGGCCGCGACGATGGCTCCCCGTCCTCGCCATGGTGGCGGTGATCGCGATCGTCGCCGGGGGCGGGCAGCTGGCGGCCGCGGCGGGGAACGCCGCGACCGCCGGGACCCAGGAGCTGGGGGCCGCCGTGCGGGTCCGGCCGCTGCCCGGATGGGCAGCGGCGACGCCGCCCGGCGCGCCCCTTCCCGAACGGAGCCTGACGCGTGGATCGGTCACGCTGCTGGTCGTCGCCGTCCCGCGCTGGAGCGGGTCGCCGGAGGACCTCGCGCAGACGTACCTCGACCGGACGCTCCGGCCGCGCTTGGACGATCTGAAGATCGGGCAGTCGTCGTCGGGAACGCTCGCCTCGGGCGCCCCCGCGGTCCGGTTCGGATACGTGGGCGTGGCCGACGGGGTCACGATCGAGGGGGCGGCGACCGTCGCGACCGGGGCCACGACCGGCGCGATCTTCGACGCCTTCGCCCCGAAGGGGGACCTGGCCTGGGTCGCGTCCGACGTCGACACGATGATCGAGGACGCCGAGGTCGGCTGAGGTGGACGCGCAGGACGCGCGCCGTTCGCTCGAGCGTTCGCTGTTCCAGCCTCGCGAGCCGGCGTTCTGGGTCTACCTCGCGTTCGTCGCCTACGGCGCGTTCCGGATGGTCGGGGCGCTCGCCGAGCTCTCGCAGATCTCGCGCAGCGGATGGGCGTTGTCCTGGCTCCTCGTCTCGGTCTACGCGCTGCCCCTCGGCGTGTTGATCTACCGGCTCGATCTGTACGAGCGGGAACCCATCTCGCTCGCGGTCGGGGCATTCGTGTGGGGCGCGGTCGCCGCCACGGCGCTCGCCCTCGACGCCTCGGGCTGGGATCAGCTCCTGGCGCGAACCGTCGGCCAAGACGTCGCCGCGAGGTGGGGGCCCGCGCTCACCGCTCCGTTCATCGAAGAGCTCCTGACGGCGGCCGGGGTCGTCCTGATCGCGCTCATCGCTCGCGACGAGGTCGACGACGTGATGGACGGCTTCGTGTACGGCGCGCTCTGCGGACTCGGCTTCGCCGTCGTCGAGGACGTCCTGTACTTCATGGCCGCCTTCGGCGGAAGCCCCGCGGGCGTGCTCGAGGGTTTCTACGTCCGCGTCGTCTCGAGCGGGCTCTACGGGCACGTCCTCTACACCGGTCTGACAGGCATGGGGATCGGCTACGCGGTGTCGCGCCGCGACGAGGTCCCGACCGCCAAGCGCGTGGGCGTCGCGGTCGCGCTGTTCCTCGCCGGCGTCATCGGTCACGCGATCTGGAACGCGCCGGTGCTGGATCTAGCCCCGACGCGCCCGTACGACCTCGCCGACCGCCTGCTCCTGCCCATCGACCTCGCGATCAAGGGCCTCCCGCTGCTGCTCGTCGTCGTGATCGGTCTGACGCTCGCGCGCGACCGCGAGCGCCGGTGGCTCGACGGCGCGCTCGCACCCGAGATCGGCGGCGAAGGGATCTCCGCCGAGGAGTTCCGCACGCTCCGAAGCCCGAAGCGGCGACGCCGCGCGATCGCCGGCATGCGACGCCGGGCGGGCAGGCCCGCGGCGCGGCTGCTCCGCCGGCTCGAGCGCGAACAGGTGAACCTCGCGATGCTCGCCTCGAGGGCGACGTCGCCTGACGATCCAGCCGTCGAGATCCAGCGCGAGTACTGCCGATCGCTCCGCGACGCGCTCGCGGCGATCCCGGGCGCGGCGCCGGCCGACGCGCTCGTGGAGCCGCCCGTCGGCGACGGGTAGGCTCGCCGCCCATGGAGGCCGCCGGCGACGTCGAGGCGCTCGTCGCCGGTGTGCTCGCGGGCGAGCGACGCGCGGTCGCGCGCGCGATCTCGCTCGTCGAAGACGGACGTCAGGAGCTGGAGGCGCTCTCGGCCGGGATCTACGCTGCGACCGGGCGCGCCACGACGATCGGGATCACCGGCGCGCCGGGGGTGGGGAAGTCCACGCTGGCGGCGGCGCTCGTGGGCGCGGCCCGCGCCCGCGAGCGCCGGGTCGCCGTGCTGGCGATCGATCCCACGTCTCCCTACACCGGCGGGGCGCTCCTCGGTGACCGTGTCCGGATGCAGGAGCACGCGACCGATCCCGACGTGTTCATCCGTTCGATGGCCACGCGCGGCCATCTCGGCGGGATGGCGCTCGCGGCGCCGGAGGGGGTCCGGATCCTCGATGCGGCCGGCTACGAGCTGATCATGGTGGAGACGGTCGGCGTGGGACAGGCGGAGGTCGAGGTCGCCGCGGCGACCGACACGACGCTCGTGGTCCTGGCGCCCGGGCTCGGCGACGCCGTCCAGATGGCGAAGGCCGGGATCCTCGAGGTCGCCGACGTCTTCGTCGTGAACAAGGCGGATCGGGACGGGGCGGGGGAGGTGGCGCGAGAGCTCCGGCAGATGCTCCACCTCGGGCCGGCGCGGGAGCACGACCCCCCGGTGCTGAGCGCCGCGGCGACGCTCGGTGACGGCGTCGACGAGCTCTGGGACGCGATCGAGGACCACGAGGCCTGGGCGCGGGCGTCGGGCGCGCGGGACGCCAGGCGTCGCGCGCGCCTGCTCGCCGAGGTCGAGTCGCTCGCGGCCGAGCGCTTCCGCGTCGCCGTCGCGTCGGCGCTCGAAGCCGACGCACGGCTCGCCGGCGACCTCGCCGAGCGCCGCGTCGACCCCTACGGGGCCGCCGCGGCGCTCGCCCGTCGAGCGTCCCCGTAGCGGGTACGCTCGACCCACCGGCCATGGTCGAAACGAGACCCCGAACGAGCGACGTCCCCCGTGGCGAGCGCACCCACTCCACACGCTCCGGGATCCCGCTGCAGCCCGTCTACACCGCCGAGGACACGGCCGGATCGAGCCCCGAGCGATCGCTCGGCCGCCCGGGCGAGTACCCGTTCACGCGCGGGGCGTACGCGTCGATGTATCGCGGGCGGCTGTGGACGATGCGCCAGTTCGCCGGGTACGGGACGCCCCGCGAGACGAACGAGCGGTTCCGCGTGCTGCTCGAGCGCGGCCAGACGGGCCTGTCCGTCGCCTTCGACATGCCGACGCTCATGGGCTTCGACTCCGACGACCCGCGCGCCGAGGGCGAGGTCGGGCGGTGCGGGGTCGCTGCGGACTCTCTCGACGACGTCGTGACGCTCTTCGACGGGATCCCGCTCGGAGAGGTGACGGTCTCGATGACGATCAACGGGCCCGCGCCGTGGCTGTTCGCGTGCTACCTCGTCGCCGCCGAGCGCCAGGGCGTGGATTGGTCGACCCTGGACGGGACGCTGCAGACCGACATCTTCAAGGAGTACACCGCGCAGAAGGAGTGGCTCTTCCCGCCGCGTCCACACCTCCGCCTGATCGGCGACCTGATGGCCTTCTGCGCCGAGCGCGTCCCGAAGTATCACCCGATCAGCGTGAGCGGATACCACATCCGTGAAGCGGGGTCGACGGCCGCGCAGGAGCTCGCGTTCACGCTCGCGGACGGATTCGCGTACGTCGAGCTCGGGCTCGACCGCGGGCTCCCGATCGACGCGTTCGCCCCGCAGCTGAGCTTCTTCTTCGACGCGCACATCGACTTCTTCGAGGAGATCGCCAAGTTCCGCGCCGCGCGGCGCATCTGGGCCAGATGGCTCCGGGACCGTTACGGGGCGACGGATGCGATCGCCCAGCGGCTCCGTTTCCACACGCAGACGGCAGGGGTCTCCCTCACGGCTCAGCAGCCCATGAACAACGTCGCGAGGACCACCGTCGAGGCGCTCGCGGCGGTGCTCGGCGGCACGCAATCCCTCCACACGAACGCGCTCGACGAGGTGCTCGCCTTGCCAACCGAGGCGGCGGCCACCCTCGCGCTCCGGACGCAACAGGTGATCGCGTACGAGTCGGGCGTCCCCGACGTCGTCGATCCGCTCGGCGGTTCCTATTACGTCGAGTGGCTCACCGACCGGATCGAACGGGAGGCG
>Ga0075434_100000674_pt1 | contig 26554 bp, 25 predicted proteins | sample RhiMethybrSRZTD3_FD_75298 | JGI IMG/M metagenome (GOLD analysis project Ga0075434, IMG submission 75298) | Populus rhizosphere microbial communities from Tennessee, USA - Rhizosphere MetaG P. TD hybrid SRZTD3 | ecosystem: Host-associated > Plants > Roots > Rhizosphere > Soil | place: USA... | reverse complement strand
AAACAGGAGAACTGAAATGGCGATGTTCACCGAGAAAGGGCAGGGCCCGCTGGACTCGGAAGCCGGACTGTCCATCATCGGAACCGGAATGCGCGTGGTGGGCGACATCACGGCCGACGGCGTCGTGAAGATCGAAGGTACGGTGGTGGGTACCGTCCGTGCGGGCCGGCAGGTGCTCGTGGGGAAGGGCGGTGAGGTGGAAGGAGACGTGATCTCCCGCGAGGCCATCATCGGTGGGGAGGTGCGCGGCAGCATCCGCGCCGACGAGCGCATCGAGATTCAGTCCACCAGCGTCGTGCATGGCGACGTCGTCGCAAAACGGCTGCTGGTACAAGAGGGAGGCGAGATCAACGGCGTGGTGCGCATGGGCGAAGGTGCGCTCGAGGCGGAGACCGTCGAGAAAGCGGGGGCGCAGCGGTCCTACTAGACGTGCGAGATATCCACACGCTCGCCCTTCCGCGTGTGGATTGTTTATCTCTATATGCTGTAGCGCTTTAGACGACAGTGTGCCATGGGAATCTCATGCCACTGTCGATAATCTGGTGAGATAATGTCTCCATTCCGCCGGACGTGACAGCCTCGATCGAGCTCACGGCCCTGGTCTCGTACTTGGATGGCTACCTCCGAGTCGCCCAGGTACCGGACGCTCCCCATGCGTTCAACGGGCTTCAGGTCGCGAATTCGGGGACGGTGAACCGTGTTGCGGCGGCCGTCGATCTGTGCGAGGCGACGGTGCGCCTGGCGGCGGAGCAGGGGGCCGATTTCCTGCTGGTGCACCACGGCCTGTTCTGGGGCGGGCTTCAGCCGCTCACCGGCCGGGCGCATCGTCGGGTAGCAGGCCTTATCGCGAGGAACATCGCGCTGTACGGTGCCCATCTCCCGCTCGATCTGCATCCCGAGGTCGGCAATAATGCGGTGCTCGCCCGACAACTGGGGATCTCACTGCGCGGCGAATTCGGCGAGGAATACGGCGTGCCGATCGGGCGTTGGGGAGAGGTCGACGTCGCTCGCGAGGCTCTCGAGCGCCAACTGACGGCCCTCACGGGAAGCGCACCGCGGCTGATGGCGTTCGGCCCGGAGCGGGTGCGCCGCGTCGGGGTCGTGACGGGGGCGGCGGGCTCGATGATCGCGCAGGCCGCCGCCGCCGGCCTCGACACCTTCGTAACGGGTGAGGGTCCGCACCACACGTTTTTCGACGCCGAAGAGCTGCACCTGAACGTCTTCTACGCGGGGCACTACGCCACCGAGACGGTGGGTGTCAAGGCGCTGGCCGAGCACCTCCACGTCCGCTTCCACCTGCCCTGGATGTTTCTCGACCACCCGACCGGTTTGTGAGCGCACGCCGCGTGCTGGCCGTGCTCGCGGCCTCGCAGCTCGCTGCCATGGCACCATGGTTTTCCGCAGCCGCCGTCACGCCCGCGCTCGCGAGTCTGTGGCGGCTCGGCACCGCGGGCGCGGCGTGGCTCACGATCTCGGTGCAGCTCGGCTTCGTCGCGGGGGCGCTCGTGTCGGCGCTGCTCACGCTTTCCGACCGCTGGTCTGCCCGCCGCCTGGTCGCGGCCTGCGCGTGGCTCGCTGGTCTCGCAACCCTCGGCGTGGCGTTCGCGCCGGGCCCCGGAACGGGCATCGCGCTGCGGCTGCTCACCGGCGCGGCGCTCGCGGGCGTGTATCCCCCTGGTATGAAGATCGTCGCCGGGTGGTATCGCGATGGCCGCGGACTCGCGATCGGTGTCCTCGTGGGCGCGTTGACGCTCGGCTCGGCACTTCCTCATCTCGTTCGCTGGGTGGTCCCGATCGAGTCGTGGCGGCCCGTCCTCATCGTCGCTGCGGCGGGGGCGTTTGTCGGCGGGCTCGTGGTGTTGCTCGTGCCGCACGACGGCCCGTTCGCTGCACCGGCACCGCCGCTCAGCTGGCGGGCGGCGCCGCGCATCCTCGCGAACCGTGCCGTGTCGCTCGCGAACCTTGGCTACTTGGGCCATATGTGGGAGCTGTACGCGATGTGGACGTGGTTGGCGGCGTTCGTCGCGGCGAGCGAACAGGCCCGCACCGGTGGCGACCCGGCGCGGAGCGGGACCCCGGCGCTCGTCACCTTCGCGGTGGTTGGAAGCGGCGCCCTGGGTTGCTGGCTGGGCGGGAAATACGGTGATCGCTGGGGTCGCACGCTGATTACCAGTGTCGCGATGACGTTGTCGGGCGCGTGCGCGCTCGCGGTGGGCATCGTGTTCGGGCGCCCCCTCGCGGTCTTGGTGCCGCTGCTCTTGGTCTGGGGCATCACCGTGGTCGCGGATTCGGCGCAGTTCTCGGCCGCGGTGAGCGAGTTGGCCCCGCGCGAGCTCGTCGGGACCGCGCTCACGCTCCAGACGAGCTTGGGGTTCCTGCTGACCTGTCTCACGATCTATCTGTTGCCGTGGGTGGCGGCCCGGGCGGGATGGCGCTGGAGCATGAGCCTCCTGGCCCTCGGACCGGCGTGCGGGGTGTGGGCGATGCTGGCGCTGCGCCGGCGGCCCGAGGCGGCTGCTCTCGCCGGCGGGAGAGGTTAGGGCACGGCGACGATCCCCACGTCGCCGCCGAACTCATCCTCGGCCCGCGGCATTCCCGCCGGTGCGATCCAACTCCCACCGTCGATCCGCACGTTGACCCGGTGCACGCCGCTGGGAATGTGCAGCACGCCCTCCCACACGTCGGCGCCCGTCCGGCGCAGCGCGACCGGTTGCCAATCCGTGAAATCGCCGGCTACCTCCACCGTCGCCGCAGCGAGAGCGTGGACGACGACCCGCGCGGAGCCATCGAGTGTCGGCTGCACTTCGAGTTGTGCGGTGAACCCCGCGCCACCGTCGCCCGAGGCGAGCGAGCGGCTTGGCAGCCGCGGATCGCGATCGGCACGCGGTCGCAGCAGCGTCGTCCGCAGGCGCAGTCCGGCGCTCACGTACCGCCCGGCCACGCTGCCGCTGACCGGATCGGTTGGATAGCGACCGCCCGAGGCGAAAAGGGCCGCGCGCTGTCCCAACGTGAATGCGGCGCTCGCTTCCCCGTACACACCATGACCGGCGCCCCGACTGGACACCCTCGCGGCGACCGTCCCGTCGAGCTCGAAACGACCCCGGCTCGCATGGGCGTTGGACCCGATGTCGCTATAGGCGGTATCCCCGACGATCGATCGGGTAGCGGACGCCGCGACCGTCACCCAGGAGCGCCGCACCCACACGCCGGCGCCCACCACCGCGACGGGGCGCGGAGCGTGGCCGTACGAGGTGCGCCCGCCAGTCCCGCCGAGCCACGCGCCCCGGCTTCCCTCGACCAGATGCAGCCTGGCCTCGGCCGTAGCGTGCCAGAAGCTCGCGAAGTGGGCGTAGCTGCTCCCACCCGCCGAAACGGACAGCTCGCCGCGCCAGCGGTGTGGCAGCAGGCTCGGCGGTGTGAAAACGGAAGCCGCTACCAGTGCTTGCAGACTCCGGCGACCGCTCTCGAAGCGGAGGTAGGTGCCGCGAGCTGTGATGGCGGTGCCGGGCCGCTCCCACGTGAGCGTTGGCGTGAGGGACGCGGCGCCTGACCGGAGAAAGCCATCGTAGCGGACGGTGGAGACGCCGATGTCGACGGTCCCGGTTGTCTGCGCCGCGGACGTGCGGACACCGAAGAGGGACGTTACCGCGGCGAGGGACGCGGTCCAAAACTGTCGCGCGGCCGCCGCTGGCCGCACGGGGTTAGGGGCGGCCGGGGCGTTGCTGGCGGGCCCCCGCGTTCACGTCGACGCTCTGCGCCGTCGCGGTCGCCGCCGCCGCCGTGGCAGCCGCGGGAGGCGCTCCGAGCGCGATATCACGCTCGACGGCGCGCCGGAACTCGACCAAGTCCGCGTCTCTGGCCCGCGCGGCGAGGCCGAGCACGGCAGCGGCAGCGCTGTCAACGGGGACTCCGCTGGCCACCAGATCGGCAAGCACGGCGAGCGGCACGGTGAGCGGCTCGCGCCGGGCGTGGCGGAGCTGGGCAAGGGTCGCTTGGGACGCCCCGGCCCGGAGCGCCGCCGCCCCGGCACTGAGCTCGGCGGGCGAGGCCGTCGACCCGAGCGCGTCGCGGGCGTGGCCCAGGTCCACGGCGAGACGCCGCACGGCGGCCACGATCGCCTCCCCCGAGGCGCGTTTCGTCGCGCCTTCGAGCGCGCGCTGCACGAGTGGCTCCGTCGGGAGCATGGCTGTGCGTGCCGAATCGACGAGCGCTGCAACGGTCGGGCGCGTGGCGGTGTCCAGTCGCTCGAGGCGCGAATCGGTCTGCTGGGCGGTGGCCCGTCCCGCGACCAGCATGGCCGCGAGCAGAGGGACCGCCGCCCGCGCGTAGGTGGACGTCACGAGCCCCCTCCCACCGTCAGCACCGAGCTGGGTTCGCCATAGTCGTCATCGCGCGCCACCGGCGCCGAGGGGTCGGCCAGCCAGCGTGAGCCGTCCACGAAGAAGGCGTAGTGATACCGGCCGGGTACGAGCGGTACCACCGCGGTCCAGGGCGCGTCGCTTCCGATGCGCCGCATCGGCGTGCGAGTCGCGTCCCAGTCGTTGAAGTCCCCGACGAGCGAGACGTGCGTCGCGCGCGGCGCGACGAGGATGAACTGAAACGCACGAGAGTCGATCTGCCCAGGAGCGGGCGGCGTGGACGGCATCCGGGAGAAGAGCACGACGACCGCGACAGCGGCGACCGCCGCGAGGCCACCAAGCGGCGTCAGGGTGAACTGCCGGGGGCGCCTGAGCCAGCGCCACGCCTTCCCCAGCGGCGCGGTGCCGCCGGGTGTCGGGAGCGCGGTGATCTCGCGCATGACCCGTGCATCGAGGGCCGGGTCGATCTGCACCGGCCGCCGAAGATGCCGCGCGATGCGCTCGATCAGGTCGTCCACCGGGTCAAACACGCTCGGCCTCTTTCAGCATTGTCTGGAGCTGCTCCCGCGCCCGCTTCACGCGCATCTTCAGTGCGGAGATACCCGCGCCGGTGAGCCGGGCCATGTCCTCGTACTCGAGCTCCTCGACGTGCTTCAGGAGGAACGCTTCCCGCGACTCGGGCGGGAGGCGGGCCAGTGCCCACCGGACGGTGTCGCCCCACTCGGTTCGCCCATCCGGTCCCGCCTGGGGCGCGGTCTCGAGCGCGGCCGGGTCGTGTACAAAGCGACGCGCCCGGCGCGAGGCGCGCGCGCCGGCCGTGCGGCACCGGTTCACGAGAATGCCGTACAACCACGCGCCGAAACGCTCGGGATCGTCGCAGCGCGCCAGCGAGCGATAGGCGCGGACGAAGGCGTCCTGCAGCACCTCTTCCGCGTCCTCCCGATTTCCGAGCATGTGCAGCGCGTACCGGCCCAGGCGATCGCGATACCGCCCGACGAGATCGGCGTAAGCACCGGTGTCGCCGGTCTGTACACGGCGCACCAGAGCGGCGTCGCTCGTCCCCACGCTGTGTATACCCATTGAGAGGACCCTCGCGTCACAGTACCCCGCAGGTGTGACCTAGGCCAGGGGAGCCGGGGTATCTTGGGCGGAGCCCCCGCCACTCCCCAAGGAGCCAACCATGTCGAAATCTGTCGCCAGGACCCTCCTTGCCGCGGTGCTGCTGGTCGGCGGTGCGTGCTACCAGGACGATGGCGGCCCGAGCGGGCTGCCCACCAACAAGCCGGTCGCCAAGGTACTCCTGACCGACGCGCCCTTCCCATACGACTCGGTAGCGAGCGTGAATATCTACGTGGTGAGCGTCGCCGCCAGCACGGATCCGGACACGACCGGGGACGCCGGATGGGAAACGATCGCTCAGCCGGGGAAGGTGTTTGACCTGCTGGCGCTCCAGCAGGGGACGACGGTGCTGCTGGGTGAGGGCGAGTTGTCGGGCCGGTTGTACCGCGCCATCCGGGTCATCATCGACGCCAATGCCTCGTCCGTCCGGTGGAAAAACGGTTCCGCGGCGCGCGTCAATTGGCCGTTCCCGGGCAGCGGCCTCATCGCGTTGCACGCGCAGGTGGAGGAGCCGCTCGCGTTGATCACCGATGCGAGCCAAGTCGAGATCGTGATCGATTGGGACGTCGGCCGGAGCTTTCTCTACAACTACTACGACGCCACTGGCACGTTCACGCTGATTCCCTGGCTGCGGGCGGTGCACAAGGGTTTCACGGGAACACTCGCCGGTATCGTCACGAGCGATTACAGCGGCGCCACGCAACCGATCGCCAACGCAAACGTCAGCGTTTACGGTGGCGACCCGAACCGGCCGGCCTCGACGTGGTACCTGGTGGCCACGGGGCGGAGCGATGCCGCTGGTTTCTATCGGGTCGCCTTTCTGGGCTCCGGGACCTACATCGTACGCGTGGAGCAGCCCGACTACCCCTTCCTCGCGGCGTCGATCACGCCTGCGGTGGAGATCGTGGCGGGTGACACCACGAACGTGGCGGTGTCACTCACCGAGGCGGGGGCCGGCGGCGCCTTCCTGCAGATCACCGGACCAACGTCGGTTGGAGTAGGGGGGAGGATTACCCTGTTTGCCGCGGTGGGCGGCGCGGGCGGCGCGCCGGTCCCGAACCCGTCGGTGTCGTGGACGAGCAGTGACCCGGCGGTCGCCGAGGTGCTGGGCATCGGTGACACCGCCTCCGTGACCGGGCGCCAGCCCGGTTTCGCGACCATCATCGCGACGAGCGACACGCTGAGCGACTCGCTCACGATCGAGGTGACGGGGACGCCGGCCTCCGTGGCGGACGTCACGGTGCAACCGGCGAGCGCCAACCTCGCGGTGGGCGACAGCGCGAGCTTCACCGTCGTGCTGCGCGACTCGGTCGGGAACGTCCTGTCCGGCCGGCCGGTCTCGTGGTTTTCGACCGACTCGGCCTTCGTGATCGAGATCTCATACGGTACCGCCATCGTGGGACGCGGGCGGCGGGTGGGAAACGCGCTGCTGCAGGCGACGAGCGAAGGCAAAACGGGCCAGGCGACCATTTCCGTGCACTGAGTTCCGGCCAGGGAGCGGGGGAGCGGGGGGGGGCGGGGGGGCGGGGGGCTCCCCCCGCGCGCCGCAGTCTCGTAGCTTGCGGTTCCCCGTTCCCGTCCGGAGGTCGTTTGCGCTTCGTTTGGCTCCTGGCGCTGAGCTTAGCAGTCTCCTGCGCGCGTCCACCGCGCGCCGCGCCGCCTCCCCAACCCGGCCTGATGGGCCCCTCCTCGCAACCCGTGCTCTTGCCCCCCCGGCTGGCTGAGCCGGACGTGCCCCGCACGGACGCCCAGTGGCGTGCCGTGGGCAAGGAAGCGGCGGCGCTGTTGTCGCAATACGTCGCGATCAACACTACCAATCCGCCGGGCAACGAGCTCAAGACGGCAACCTGGCTGAAGGCCGTGCTCGCGCGTGAAGGGATCGACGCACAAGTGTTCGAGCCCCGACCCGGGAAAGCGAACCTCTATGCCCGACTCAAAGGAGAGGGCAGCGCGCGGCCGCTCATTCTGCTCAACCACATGGACGTCGTGCTTGCGAGCCCGGAGTACTGGAAGGTCGACCCGTTCTCCGGCGCCGTGCAGGACGGGTACGTGTGGGGACGCGGGGCGCTCGACATGAAGGGCGAAGCGATCGCGCAGCTCATGACCGTGCTCACGCTCAAGCGCGCCGCTGTGCCGCTCAAGCGTGATGTGATCTTCCTCTCGACGGCCGACGAAGAGATCGGCGGCGGCGTGGGTGCGGGCTGGTTCGTCGAGCAGCACCGCGACCTGGTGCAGGACGCCGAGTTCCTCCTCAACGAGGGCGGCACGATCCGCACGGATGGCAGCGGGCGGGTCGAGTACTACGGGGTGGGTACGACGGAGAAGTCCCCCTTCTGGTTGAACCTGACTGCGCACGGTACCCCGGGCCACGGGTCGCGCCCCACGCCGGACAACCCCGTCCATCGGTTGGTACGAGCCTTGTCGCGCGTCGCCGCCTATCAGACGCCGCTGGTCGTGACGCCCGCGGTGGAGCGGTATTTCCGCGATCTGTCCACCATCGAGACGGACCCCGCACGGCGTGACGCGTTGGCGGATGTACGCGCGGCGCTGCGCGACACCGCCGCGGTTCGCTTCCTCACCGGCGACCTCACGTACAACGCGTTGCTCCGGAACACCATTTCGATCACCGGCCTGCAGGGCAGCGACAAGACGAACGTCATCCCGCCCCTGGCGCGCGCCGCCCTCGACGTGCGCCTCCTGCCGGGCCAGGACCCGCAGGCCTTCCTCGCCGAGCTGGTGCGGGTCGTGGGTGACTCGAGCGTCGAGATCACCCCACAAGGGCCGAACTGGCCCGCCACCGAGAGCCCGACCGAGACGGAGCTGTTTCGCGCCATCGTCGCCGCGGCACGCGAGCGCACGCCGGACGCGCTCGTCACCACGCCGCCGCTCACCGGCTTCACCGACAGTCACTATTTCCGGCGCCTGGGTATCGTGAGCTACGGTCTGTCGCCGTTCCCGCTGAGTCAGGCCGAGTCCCGCGGCGTGCATGGCAACGATGAGCGAGTGAGCCTCGACGATCTCGCGTTCGGGGTGCAATTCATGTACGACGTCGTCGCGCACATCGCGGCGAAGTGATCGGGCTGTTCCTCCATCCCCGCCGCTACCCGCCCGCGCGGGAGCGGCGCCCGCCGCTGTTCGAGCGCTACACGAAGCGACCACTCGGATGGGTGGCCGAGCGGCTGGCGCGTCCGTTGATGCGCTGGGATCGCGCCCGGCTCGAGACACCGGACATCGCGGTCCCCGTGACGGGCCTCCCCCCCGGGCTCCTGGGCTACCGCCTGGCGCTGGTCACCGATTTACACCACGGTCCCGCCGTGCCCGCGTGGTGGCTCGAGCGCATGGCGGACCGGGTGCGGGAGCTCGACACCGATCTCGTGGTGCTGGGCGGCGACTTCGTCAGCCACGCCCGCAGCGACATGGTCGGCCTTGAGCGGATCCTGGCACGCTTCCACGGGCGTGACGGCGTGGTGGCCGTGCTCGGGAACCATGACCACTGGGTGGACCCTGACCAGGTCGGGGCCGCGGTCGAGTGCAGCGGCGCGACGCTACTACACAACAGGCACCGGCTCATCCGTCGCGGAGCAGGGGTCTTGGCGGTGGGCGGAGTGGACGACTTCACCCACGGAGCCGTCCGGCTCGACGAGGCGTTCTCCGGTGTGGCGCCGGACGTGCCGCGTGTGCTCATTTCGCACAATCCCGATCTCATCGAGTACCTGCCCCCGGGCCTGCGGGTGGACGTGATGCTGGCGGGGCACACCCACAACGGCCAGGCGCACCTGCCGTTCCTCGGCCCGATCACCGCGCCGTCGCAGTTCGGCCGGACGTATCTGCATGGGCTGAAGCGCGTGGGGGAGTGCTGGCTGTATGTCTCGGCGGGCGTCGGCAGCGCGTGGATCCCGCGGTGGGGCAACCCTCCCGAGCTTCCTGTGATCCGGCTGACGACGGCTACTTGAGGGAGACGACGAACCGCACGAGCACGGTTTCCGCGGTCTGGGGGGCGACCGTGCAGAAGCAGTCCACGCCGATCAGGCGCTTGACGCCCAAAACCTCCGCGTCGGCGATCCCCGGCACGTCGCGGTAGGTGATTTCGAGCGTCGTGCCGTCGATGATGCGGTAGGCGACGGGCCGTCCGAGCAACCGATGGTGCGGGTCGATCCTGCCGAGCCCCTCACTGAGCCGGTGCTGAATCGCGGCGGCCTGCGCGCGCTGCGGCGCGGGAACCTCGATCATGGAGGCGCCCGGCGGTGGTTGGCGAGCACCGCAGTGGCGTTGCGGCGCATCCCGGCGACCCCGGGGCGCTCGAACGGCGTGTCGCCGAAGCGACGTTGAAACGAATCCGGCTTCCCGTCGAGCAGCGCCGTGAGATCCGGTTCTGCGATCTCGGGGCGCACGCCGAGCTCGGCGTCGCGCGTGGGGCGCGCGAACTTCACGTTCCACGGGCAGACGTCCTGGCACACGTCACACCCGAACAGCCACTCGCCCACGAGCCGCTGCTCCGCGTCGTGGAACTCGGCGGTGTGCTCGATGGTCAGGTACGAGATGCAGCGCCGCGCGTCGAGCACGTGCGGTGCGACGAATGCGCTCGTCGGACACGCGTCCAGACAGGCGCGGCAGGTACCGCACCGGTCCGCCTCGAACGGCAGATCGGCGGCGAGCGCGGCGTCGGTCAGCACGACGCCGATGAACGTGAACGAGCCCCGGCCCGGATCGATCAGCATCATGTTCTTGCCGATCCAGCCGAGCCCGGCGCGCTGCGCCAGCTCCCGCTCGGGGACTGGTCCAGCGTCGACGTAGCAGCGGGCTTTCGCGCCGGGAGCGATCTCGCGAACCGCGGTGGCCAGCCGCTCCAGACGGCGGCCGAGTACGCGGTGGTAGTCGGCGGACCACGCATACTGGGCAACCCGACCTGCCTGTTCCCCGGGCTGGCGCCCGGGGTCAGTCGAGCCGTGGAAGTAATTGGTGAGGGTGACGACTGCGACCCGCGCGTCGGGCATGATGCGGGCGGGGTCTTTTCGCTTCTCCGCTTGGCGATGCAGGTATGTCATGGTGCCCGCATATCCGGCGCTGAGCCACTGATCGAGCTCGCGGGCGTGCGCGTTCGCCTCGAGCGGGGCTATCCCGACCGCGTCGAACCCCAGCGCGATCGCTCGACGTTTCACCTCGACGGTGTTGCGCGACGTCTCTGCGCGACGTCGTTGCTCGACGTTTTTTTTCACAGGTGCATGGTCTCTCGTCGCCACTTAGCGAAGCGGACCACGTCCTCGAGCGGCGGCACCGCATCCTCGTCGCCGTAGGCAGTGAACATGCGCCAGCGCACGTAGTCGCGCGGCGGCAGCGGCAGGAACGGCGGGCGCCGGTACCAGTCCCGCGCCCGAAAGCTCCAGGTGAGGCGGACGAGGTCGAGCGCGAGCCGCGGGTTTACGAGGGCCCGGAGTGCGAGGCGCGCGGTGAGTGTCGGCCAGCCGGCGGCGGCTCTCATGGGTGTGAATTTACTCGCGAGGCGTGCCCAGCGCGCTTTTCCTCCTGTATATTGACCGCCTATGACACTCGCCAGCGGCCTGAACGCCGGCGCGTCCGCCGGGGCTCACGCGCTCGCCCGCTATCGGAGCGAATTCCCGATCTTCCGGCACGCCGTGTACCTGAATACCTGCTCGCTCGGTGCGCTCGGCGAGCGCACGCGCCGCCGCGCCGCGGAGTTCTTCGACTTGTGGCAGGCACGCGGGGCGTCCGCCTGGTACGACGTGTGGTGGGCGGCCCTCACGGAGCTGCGGACGCGCTACGCGAGGATCGTCGGCGCGAGTCCGGAGGAAATCGCGCTCGCGCCCAGCGTTTCGGTTGCCCTGTCCGCGGTGGCGGAGGCCCTGGACTACCGGCGCCGCCCCAGGGTGGTCATCACGTCGCTCGACTTTCCCACGGTCGCTTACCAGTGGCTCGCGAAGCGGGCCCGCGGCGTGGAGCTGGTGGTGGTCGAGAGCCCGGACCAGGTCTCGGTGCCCGTCGAGGCGATCGAGCGCGCGCTCGATGACCGGACCGCGCTCGTCGCGACGTCGCACGTCTACTTCACGAGCGGGGCCATTCAGGACATCAAGCGCGTGGCGGATGCCGCACGCCGGTGCGGCGCGTTGACCCTGGTCGACGCCTACCAATCGGTGGGACAAGTGCCCGTGGACGTGACAGCGGCAGGTGTGGATTTTCTCACCGCGGGCGGGCTCAAGTGGCTGCTCGGCGGGCCGGGGATCGTGCTGCTGTACGTGCGCCACGAGGTCGCACGGCAACTCGCTCCCGGGATCGCCGGCTGGTTCGGTCACCAGAACCAGTTCGCGTTCGACCCCCGCGTGCTCGAGCTGCACGACGACGCCCGGCGTTTCGAGCTCGGCACGCCGGCGCTCGCGGCGGTGTATGCGCAGCTCGGGGGCCTCGACTACATCGACGAAATCGGCGTCCCGGCCATTCGTCGGGTGACCGCGGCGCTCACGGAGGACCTGATCGCGCGGGCGCGCGACTACGGCTTCCGGCCCAAGGTGGCTTCCCGCCCGGAGCAGCGATCGGCGATCGTAATGCTCCCCGCGGCCGACCCGGCGGCGGCCGTGCGACATCTCGCCGCCGGCCGGATCATCGCGGATGCCCGACCGGGACACGTCCGTCTCTCTCCTTACTTCTATAACCTGCAGGACGACCATGTCTCAGCGCTCGAGCGGCTCGCAACGCACACCGGTCACTGAGGACGAACGCCTCCTCGCCCAGGGTCCCCGCGAGCGGCGGGGGTTCGTCAAGACGGATTCGTGGCGGGTCCTGCGGATCATGGGGGAGTTCGTCGAAGGGTTCGACACCCTGTCCGACGTGTACAACGCCGTCACGGTGTTCGGATCGGCGCGCACGCCGCCGGGCGACCCCTACTACGAGAAGGCCGTGGAAACCGCGCGCATGCTGGCGGAGGAAGGGTTCCCCATCATCACGGGCGGCGGCCCCGGGATCATGGAGGCCGCGAACCGCGGGGCGCAGGAGGGAAACGGCCTGTCCATCGGCTGCAACATCGAGCTGCCGTTCGAGCAGGGGCTCAATCCTTACGTCGAGCGCGCCATCAACTTCCGCTACTTTTTCGTGCGCAAGACGATGTTCGTCAAATACTCGACCGCGTTCATCGTCTTCCCCGGAGGTTACGGGACGATGGACGAGCTGTTCGAAGCGCTCACGCTGATTCAGACCGGGAAGGTGAAGCACTTCCCCGTGATCCTGTTCGGTGAGGAATACTGGGCCGGCCTCGCGGAGTGGCTGCGGGAGCGCGTGGCCGGGGAGGGCAAGATCGCCACCACCGATCTCCGGCTCTTCACGGTCACCGACAGCCCGCGAGACGCCGTCGCAACCGTACGGGAGGCACGGGAGCGCCGCAGCAAAGCCCTTCCGGTCGAGAGCCGGCGTGACGCGGAGGTGCCATGACCACACGCAAAGACTTCTTGCGCGGCCAGCGCATCGATCCGAAGCCCATCACCGGCCGGGAGACGGTCCCCGAGCTGGTGGACAATGCGTTCCTCGCGTACAACTCGGGGCGCCTGGCCGAAGGGTGCCGCCTGTTCACGGAGCTGATGCTCGAAGACGACGTCACGGTCGGTATGAGCCTCACCGGCGCCATGACGCCCGCGGGCCTCGGCATGTCGACCATCATCCCGCTGCTCGAGGCGGGGTTCATCGACTGGATCGTCTCGACCGGGGCGAACCTGTACCACGACGCCCACTTCGGGTTGGGCCTGACGATGCACCGGGGAACGCCGTTCGCAGACGACGTGGAGCTGCGCGAGGAAGGCGTCGTGCGCATCTACGACATCTTTTTCGACTACGAGGTGCTGCTGTCGACCGACGCCTACATCCGCGAAGTGTCGGCGCGCCCTGAGTTCCAGCGTCCCATGAGCACGGCGGAGTATCACTATCTGTTGGGCGGCTACATCCTCGAGCGCGAGAAAGCGCTGGGGATCTCGCGGAAGTCGGTGCTCGGCGTGGCGCACCAGTGTGCCGTGCCGATCTACACGTCGTCTCCGGGGGACTCGTCCATCGGGATGAACGTGGCCGAGCAGGCGCTCACCGGGTCGCAGCTGCGGTTCGACCCCAGCGCGGACGTGAACGAGACGTCGGCGATCGTGTTCGACGCCAAGACCCACGGCGGCAAGAGCGGTATCCTGATCATCGGCGGCGGCAGCCCGAAGAACTTCGTGCTGCAGACGGAGCCGCAGATCCAGGAGGTGCTGGGCATCAGCGAAAAGGGACACGACTACTACCTCCAGATGACCGACGCGCGCGTCGATACCGGCGGCCTGTCCGGGGCGACGCCGGCGGAAGCCGTGAGCTGGGGGAAGGTGGATCCCGACAAGCTGCCGGGAACCGTGGTGTGCTACCTCGACAACACCGTGGGCTTCCCCATCCTCGCGGCGTACGCGCTGGCGAAACGGAAGAAGCGCCGGCTCCGGCGGCTGTACGACCGGCGCGAGGAGATGATGCGGCAGCTCACCGAGGCGTACCAGGAGGCAAAGGCGGACCGCGACGCGCGCGCGGAGGCGACGACTGTCGGGCGCAGACCCTGAGCGCGCTGGCCCTCCTCCCGTGGGCACGTCCCGGGCGTACGCCGCGTACGCTCTGGGACTCCTGACGCTCATCAATCTCCTCAACTACACCGACCGGAACGTCGTCTTCGCCCTGTTCGAGCCGATCAAGCGGGAGCTCGTCCTGTCGGATCAACAGCTCGGCTGGCTCGGGTCCGCCTACGTGATCGTCCTGTCGCTGGCCGCGCTGCCGCTCGGCGTGCTCGGGGACTTGAAGTCCCGACGCGCCGTGATCGCGTTCGGTGTGGGGCTGTGGAGCGCATTCACGGCGCTGGGGGCGACGGTGAGCCGCTTCTGGCAACTCCTCGCGTGCCGCTCGCTGGTGGGCGTGGGGGAGGCGGGCTACGGGCCGGCGGCGCAGGCGTTGCTCGCCGAGTTCTTCCGGGGCAAACGCCGCGCCTTTGCGCTCGGGATCTACTCGGTCGGGATGGCGTTCGGCGGCGTGCTCGGGATCTGGCTCGGTGGCGTGCTCGCCGAGCGCTACGGATGGCGCGTCGCCTTCGTCGTGCTCGGCGCCCCCGGTTTCCTCCTCGCGCTGCTCGCGTCCCGGCTGCGCGAGCCGCGCCGGCGTCCACCGCCGCCGATCCGCGCTACGGTAGCGACATGGTACGCGCGCGGTCGCGTAGGAGCCCGCCAGGCGCTTCGGCTGGGCGCCCCGCTCATGTGGTTGACGCTCGCGGGTGCGGCGCTGTCCGGCGCACTCGATCTGTTCGAGGGACTGCCGCGGGGTCTCGACACCGCCGTGTTCTCCGCGTGCGTGAGCCTCGGCATCGTGTGGACGGTGTTCCGGCTCGTGCCGGTAGCGGTCCGTGGCACGACCGAAGCGACCGAGGTCGCGGCCACGGCCTTCGGCGACTTCCTCCAAGCCGCCGGGACGGTGCTGCGCACGCCGACCTTGATCTGGATGTTCGTGGGGGGCGCGCTCGTCACCTTTGCCGTGAACGGCCTGATCGCCTGGGCGCCGAGCTTCCTGGAGCGCACCCACGGCCTCCCGGTCGCCGCCGTGGGACGGCAGTTCGGGGTGTGGGGACTCGCCGGCGGCGCGCTGGGTGCCCTGTTCGGCGGCCGGACGGGGGACTGGCTGTTGTCGCGCTGGAGCGGCGGGCGGGTCGTCGTGTCGGGCGCGGGATTCGTGCTGGGCGGGCCCGTGTGCGCCGCGCTCCTCTTGATCGATGAGCTCCGGCTGTTCGTCCCGCTCCTGTTCGGGACGTTCTTCCTCTATTCGTGGTACAACGGTCCGCTGTCGGCCGTGATCCTCGACGTCGTGCCGGGGGCCGTCCGCGCGTCGGTGCTCGGCGCCTACGTGCTGTTCTCGCACCTCGCGGGGGACGCGATCGCACCGCCGCTCATCGGGTATCTGTCCGACCGGATCGGCCTGCGGCCCGCGATGCTGCTGCTGCCGACGGCCGGCGCGGTGGGAGGGTTGGTGATCCTGATCTCGCTCAGCACGGTTGGGCGGGACATGGCGCGGGTGAAAGTATGAATGCGGGACATGGCGCGGGTGAAAGTATGAGTGCGGAGTGCGGAGTGCGGAATGCGGAATTGCAGTGGAAGGTCGGTCGGCGAGCGACACTCGTCCCCCCACTCCGCAATCCGCATTCCCCATTCCGCATTGGGCGGGGAGGGGCGGGGCGGTGAAGATCGCCGTCGTGTTCGACACGCTCCACCCGGACTGGGAAGACGCCGACTACAGGAAGGAAATCGACGCCAAGGTCGAGGAGGCGGAGTACGACGTGGCCCGCGCGCTGCTGGCCCAGGGACACGACGTCCTGATGGTCGGCGTCGCCGACCAGCTGGCGCCGGTGCTCGAGCGGCTGGCCGCATTCCAGCCGAAGCTCGTGTTCAATGGGTGCGAGTCGTTCCGCGGGCACGCCCGACACGAGTACGCGCTGGCTACGGTGTTGGAGATGCACGGCTATCGCTACACGGGGTCGTCTCCGACGGGGCTGCTGGTCGCACGCAACAAGTCGCTCACCAAGAAGATCCTCGCGCACCACGAGATCCGGGTGCCGGCGTTCGCCGAGTTTCGCCCGGGGGAGAAGCCGATCCGCCCGTCGGAGCTGCGGTTCCCCCTCATCGTGAAGCCGTTGCTGGAGGACGCCTCCGTGGGGATCGCCCAGGCCTCGGTGGTGAAGGACGACGAGGATCTCGGCGCGCGGGTGAAGTTCATTCATGAGAAGTTCCACCAGGCGGCGATCGTCGAGGAGCTGATCGAAGGCCGGGAGCTGTACGTCGGGCTGATCGGCAACGACACCCTGCAGGTCCTGCCCATCGTGGAGCTGACGTTCGGCGAATCCGACGGCGAGCATCGCATCGCGACGTACAAAGCCAAGTGGGACGAAGAGTACCGCAAGCGGAAGAAGATCAAGAACGTGTTCGCGAAGGGCCTGTCGGACGAGGTCGCGGCCAAGATCGCGGACAGCTGCACCACGGCATTCCACGCCCTGTGGCTGCACGACTACGGGCGCGTGGACCTGCGGCTGACGCACGACGACGCCGTGTACGTCCTGGAGGTGAACCCCAACCCGTTTCTCGCGCAGGAGAACGAGATGGCGGACGCGGCGGAGAAAGCGGGCATGGGCTACAACGCGTTCATCCAGCGGATCGTGGACGAGGCCCTGGCACGTGGCGCCGCGTAAGCGCGAGATCCCGACGCCCGAGCTGCGCTGTCCCACCTGCGCCGCGGAGCTGCAGCGCTTCTGGGCCAACTGCTCGAACTGCGGCCGCCGGCTCGAGTGGCGCGACACCACGAAGGAGACCGGCGCGGAGTGCTTCTACTGCGGCTGGGTGGTGTCGGACAGCTTCTCGTTCTGTCCCTGGTGCGGTCGCGACATCGCCGACCGGGATTCCAGCCCGGAGCCGCTCAAGGCGCCCAAGGGCTTCAAGTACCACCGGCGCTGCCAGTGGGGCTGCGGCGGCGGCGTGATGTACCCGATGCGGTCGTGCCCGTGGTGCGGGCGCCCGCAGAAATGGCGCTACCAGGAGTTCCAGAATATCTGCCCGCATTGCAACAAGGGCGTGAACGACTGGATGGACGTGTGCCCGTGGTGCGGCAAGGACGCGACCGGGCGCGACTTGATCCGCCAGGCCCTGCGCCGCGTGCGGCAGCTGCTGGTCGTCGGCCGCTTGAAGGGTTGGAACTACCGGGTGCTGTTGCGGCCGGGCGTTTCCGGCGTGACGCATCGCACGCCGAAGATCATCGAGATCGAGCGCCGCTACGTGACCGGCAAGCGGCGACGGCGCGACGAGATTTCGTGGAACATGCTGAGCGGGCTGATTCTGCACGAGCTGGGGCACTCGTTCCTCTACCACAACTGGTCGTTCACCCGCACCGGGCGGTTCCGACGGGCGTTCGGGGAGGTGCGCAAGGCGTACCGCGTGTCCGACTCGAAGTGGGTCGACTTCGAGCGCCGCGGCGTCACCACCACGCTTCCGAACTACGTCACGGCGTACGCCGCGACGCACCCGCAGGAAGACTTCGCCGAGACGTTTCGGTTCTATGTTTCGCGGCGCGGGCGGCTACGGGAGCTGTTCGCCGAATTCGGGCGGAAGCGCAAGGGCGTGCCGGTGTTCGAGAAGTTCCTCGTGCTGCACGATTACATCCGGAGCCTCAGGGGGTGGAGCTGACCGCCGCTTCCTTGGCAAAGGCGCGGGACCGCTCCACCAACGCTCGGTACGCCGCCACCTCCTCGGCACGGCGCGTCGCGTCCCAGCCGAGCGGCTCCGCCAGCCATTCCCCCACGGGGCTCGCCGCGGGTACCCCCTGATCGCTGGTCGCATAAAACAGGTGGAGCCGCCGCACCAGCACGTCCGACAGGCGGACCGCCATCTCGCGCTCCACCGCGTGCGCCACCTCGGCCCACAGCGCCGGCCGCCCGGCGACGATGGGCCGCCCCAGCGCGCGGTCTCGGTCCACGAGGTTGAGAACCGCGGCCGACTCACTGCCGTAGCGCGCGACCAGGTGGCGGGCCGTCCGCTCCGATGCGCCCCGCTCCATGGCAGCCTTAACGAGTCCTTCCAGGTCGGCCGTCTCGCCTCCCGGAAGCGGTAGCCGGTCCGTGGGCACGCGGGGGGCGCGGGGGCGGCCGTCCAGCGCGCGCAGGCGGGCCGCGACCCGATCCACCACGTCGCGAGCCATCACACGGTAGGTGGTGAGCTTGCCGCCGGCGATCGTCAACAGACCGCTCGCGCTCTCGACCAGGCGGTGCTCGCGCGAGGCCGCCGACGGCGCGACGTCGCGCGGCGGTCGCAGTAAGGGCCGCAGACCGGCCCAGCTGGCGATGACATCCGCCGGGGAGAGTCGCGCGTGCGGGAAGAACGCGTTGACCGATCGCAGCAGGTAGACGACGTCCTCCGCCGTCGCGCGCACGTCGTCCGGTGAGGCCTCTTCGTCCGTGTCGGTCGTCCCGATATAGCTCACATCGCCCCACGGCAACACGAACATCACGCGCCCGTCGATCGGCGACGTGAGCGTCACCGCCCCCGTGTGCCCGATGCGTTTGCGGGGCACCACCACATGGACGCCCTTGGTGGGCCGGAGCAGGGGCTCCGCTCCGACATCGTCCAGGGACCGCACTCGGTCGACCCACGGCCCGGTGGCGTTCACGACCACGAGCGCCCGGACCGTCCAGGCGCGACCTGTCAGTCCGTCTGACACCGTCACGCCGCCCACCCGGCCGTCCGGCTTGAGGAGCGCCATGACCTCGGCGTAGTTCGCGACCAGGGCCCCCGCCTGGGCGGCGCTCCGCATGGTGGCAATCACGAGCCGGGCGTCGTCGGTCTGCGCGTCGTAGTACAGGGCCGCACCCTTCAATTCCTTGTCGCGCAGGCCGGGCTCGAGACGCTGCGTCGCTTTGCGTCCCAGCCAGCGGTGCATCTTCACGTTGTGAAAGGCGGCGAGCAGATCGTACAGCCACATCCCCGCGCGGAGCTTCCAAGCGGGAACCCGCGCTCCACGGTATACCGGGAACAGGAACGGCAGGGGATGCACCAGATGCGGCGCGATGCCCAGCAGCACACGACGTTCGCGGCTCGCCTCGAACACCAGGCGAAACTCGCCTTGCTCCAGATAGCGGATCCCGCCGTGGATGAGTCGTGACGAAAGCGACGACGTGCCACCCCCGAGGTCGCCCTTGTCCACGACCGCGGTGCGAAAGCCCCTGAGCGCCGCGTCGCGGGCGATCCCCGCACCCGTGATCCCGCCCCCGATGACGAGGAGGTCCACCGGCTCGGCGGCCATCGATGCGAGCGCGGCGGCGCGCGTGCGATGCGAAAAGGGCGTCTCGCTCGTCGGCGTCTCCAGCTTGGCCCGGCAGCAGGCTCGGGGTAGGTTTCGTGACTCCACCACCGACAGGGGTGGGGTCCAACGTCGAGGAGAATGTAATGCCAGCTGCCAACGGACGGCGCGTGGCGGTGATCGCCGGTTGCCGCACGCCGTTCTGCAAGTCGGGAACGGTGCTCAAGGACGCCCGGGCCGTAGACCTGGCCCGCTTCGTGGCGCGGGAGCTGCTCGAGCGCACCAACTTGGACGGCGCCGACGTGAACGCCGTGATCTTCGGGCAGGTGGTCGCGTCGGCGCTCGTCCCGAACGTCGCCCGCGAGGTGAGCCTCCTGCCGCAGTTCCCCAAAGAAATCCCCGCCTACTCCCTGAACCGCGCCTGCGCGTCCTCCGGACAGGCCGTCGCCAACGCGTACGACGAGATCGTGCTCGGCGATGCCGAGGTCGTGCTGGCGGGCGGGGTCGAGTCGCTGTCCGACATCCCGATCCTCGCCTCGCGCCGCCTCGCCGACATCCTGGTCGACGCGAGCAAGGCCCGGTCGCTCGGTGCGCGGCTCCGCACGCTGAGTCGGATCCGGCCGCGGGACCTGATCCCCGTGTCCCCCGCCATCGCCGAACCGTCGACCGGGGAGTCGATGGGCCAGTCGGCCGAGAAGATGGCCAAGGAGAACCACATCTCGCGCGTCGCGCAAGATCGCTGGGCGCTCCGGAGCCACGAGCTCGCGGCGCGCGGGGCCGACGACGGACGCGTCGCTGCCGAGATCGTCCCCTGGTTCGGGAGCCGGAGCGAGGTCGTGGTCACGGCCGACAACGGGATCCGCCGCGATACCTCCCTCGAGCAGATGGCCAAGCTCAAGCCGGTCTTCGACCGCCGCTACGGCAGCGTCACCGCCGCCAATTCCTCGCCCCTCACCGACGGAGCGTCCGCGGTGCTCCTCATGAGCGACTCGGCGGCGCGCGCGCTCGGCTACACGCCGCTCGCCTACGTCCGCTCCTACGCCGTCGCGGCCGTGGATCCGGGCTGGCAGCTGCTCCAGGCGCCCATTTTCGCGGTCCCCAAGGCGCTCGGGCGGGCGGGAATCGAGTGGAAAGACCTCGGCCTGATCGAGGTCCACGAAGCCTTCGCGGCGCAGGTGCTCTCGAACCTCCAAGGCTGGGCCGCGAAGGGTTGGGAGATCAACGAGGACATCATCAACGTGATGGGCGGGTCCATCGCCATCGGCCATCCGTTCGGCGCGACCGGCACGCGGCTCGTCACCACGCTCGCAAACGAAATGACCCGTCGGGACGTGCAGTTCGGCCTGCTGTCGATTTGCGCGCAGGGCGGGATGGGCTTCGCCATGGTGCTGGAGCGCCGCTGATGGCTCCGGGCGCGGCGCTCACCTGGGAGCTCGCCGACGACGGCGTCGCCGTCGTCACCTTCGACCTGAAGGGCGAGCCGGTCAACAAGCTCTCGGCCGCGGTGAAGCAGGACCTGCTCGCGACCTTCGAGGCGTTGCAGAACGACGCCGCCGTACGGGCCGTCGCCTTCTTTTCCGGGAAGCCGGAGAACTTCATCGCGGGCGCCGACATCGAGGAATTCGTCCGGCTCACCACCGCGGCGGAAGCCGAGCGACTTTCGGCGGATGGGCAGGAGATGCTGGGACGGGTGGCCCGCTTTCCCAAGCCCATTGCCGTCGGGATCCACGGCGCCTGCCTCGGTGGTGGTCTCGAGTTCGCGCTCGCCTGCGGATATCGCGTGGCCTCCGATCACCCGCGGACCCAGCTTGGCCTGCCCGAAGTGCAGCTTGGTATTCTCCCGGGGGCGGGCGGCTGCCAGCGGCTCCCCCGCTTGATCGGCGCCCGCGCGGCGCTCGACATCATCCTCGCGGGTAAGGTCGAGAACGCCAGGAAAGCGTTCCGTCTGGGCATCGTCGACGAGCTGGTGCATCCGGCCATCCTCAAGGACGTCACCATCGCCGCGGCGCAACGCATGGCCGGCGGCTGGCGCCCCCGCCGCAAACGGCCTGGCGGCTTGCGCGGATGGCTGCTCGACGGCAACCCGCTGGGCCGCCAGTTGGTCTTCCGGGCCGCCCGCAAGCAGGTGCTCGCGCACACGCGCGGCAATTATCCCGCGCCGCTGGCCGCGCTGGAAGCCGTGGAGCACGGGCTCAAACACGGCATGGCGCAGGGTTTGAAGCGCGAGGCGCACCTGTTCGGCCAGCTCGCCGTCACGGATGTGTCGCGCAAGCTGGTCCAGATCTTCTTCGCGACCACCGCCCTCAAGAAGGACTTCGGGATCCCCAACCCTCCGCCTCCCGCCGTCGTGAGCCGCCTCGGCGTCGTGGGCGCAGGGTTCATGGGGTCGGGCATTGCCGGCACCGCCATCGCCCAAGCGGGTGTGGACGTGCGCATGAAGGACGCCGATCTGCCGCGGGTCGCCAAGGGCCTCGCCGCCGCGCGCGAGATCCTCGACGATCGGCTCAAGCGGCGCCGCATCACCCCATACGAGCACGCCCAACTCGTCGCGCTGCTCTCGGGGAGCGATTACTACAGCGGCTTCGGCCGCGCCGAGCTGGTGATCGAGGCGGTGTTCGAGGACCTCGCGGTCAAGCAGCAGGTGTTGCGCGAGGTGGAGGCGGCGACCGCCCCGGACGCGGTGTTCGCATCCAATACCTCGACCATCCCGATCCATCGGATCGCCGAGGCTGCCGGCCGGCCGGAGCAGGTCGTCGGGATGCATTTCTTCTCACCGGTCGCCCGGATGCCGCTGCTCGAGGTGATTCCATCGGTGCGCACCGCGGCGCAGGTCGTCAGCACCGCCGTCGGGTTCGGCCGCCGCATGGGCAAGACCGCCATCGTCGTGAAGGACCGTCCCGGTTTCTGGATCAACCGGATTCTCACGCCCTACATGAACGAGGCGGGCCATCTGCTCGTCGAAGGCGTGGCCATCGAGGAAGTCGACCGGCTGATGGTCGAGTTCGGGTTCCCCGTCGGGCCCATCACCCTGATGGACGAGGTGGGGATGGACGTGGGGGAGAAGGTGGTCGGGGTGATGCACGAGGCGTTCGGTGAGCGGTTCGCGCCCGTCGCCGCGTTCGCCGGCATGGTCAAAAGCGGTCGGCTGGGGCGCAAGGCGGGGAAGGGATTTTACAAGTACGCCGGCGGGAAGAAGGGCAGCGTCGACCCTGCCGTGTACGAGGTGATCGGGGCCCACCCCAATGGAGGCCCGAGGCCCGCCGAGATCATCCAGCGGCTCGTTCTCGTGATGCTGAACGAGGCGGCGAGTGCGGTAGGAGAGGGGATCGTGCGCACGCCCCGCGACGGCGACGTCGGCGCCATCTTCGGCTTCGGATTCCCGCCGTTTCGGGGCGGCCCGCTGCGGCACGCCGACGACCTCGGCGCAGCGCGCATCGTGGGCGAGCTCGAGCGGCTCGCCGAGCGCTACGGCGCCCGGTTCGCGCCGTCCGAGGTCCTGCGCGACCAGGCGCAGCGCAACGCAAAGTTTTATCCCTAGTCCCAAGCCGCCAACCCCTAGCACCTGATGCTCCGCGCCGGCCTGCTGTGGCTCAGCGAGCAATCCCGGGTCTTCCGGTTCATCCGCGGCAACGGGTTGGCCCGCCGCTTTGCCGCGCGCTTCGTCGCGGGGGAGACGGTGGATGCGGGAGTCGCGGCGCTGCAGAGTCTGAACGCCGCCGGACTCACCGCGAGCCTCGACCTGCTGGGCGAATCGGTGCACAATGCCGCCGAGGCGCGGGCGGCCCGGGACACCTATCTCGAAACGCTCGACCGGATCAAGGCCGCCGGAGCCGCTGCCAACGTGTCGGTCAAGCTCACCCAGATGGGCCTCGACATCGACGAGGCGCTCTGCGTCGAGAACATGCGCGCCATCATCGCCCGGGCGAAGGCGCACGGCTCCTTCGCGCGGATCGACATGGAGCAGTCCGACTACACCGAGCGCACGCTGCAGCTCTTCAAACGCACCTTCTACCCGGAGTTCGGGAACGCGGTCGGCGTGGTGCTGCAGTCGTACCTGCGGCGCACCGAGCAGGACGTGGAGCAGATGATCGCGCTCGGCGCCCGCGTGCGGTTATGCAAGGGTGCGTACCAGGAGCCGGACACGGTCGCCTTTCCCGACAAGCGCGATGTGGATGCGACCTACGTGCGTTGCATGGAGCGGCTCATGCTCAAGGGGAACTACCCGGGTATCGCGACCCACGATGCCCGCATCGTCGCACACGCCAGGGCGTTCGCGCGCGACAAGGGCATCCAGCCACCGCGCTTCGAGTTCCAGATGCTGTACGGGGTGCGGCGCGACCTGCAGCACGGACTGCAGCGCCAGGGATACAACGTCCGGGTGTACGTCCCGTTCGGCACCCAGTGGTATCCCTATCTCATGCGCCGCCTCGCCGAGCGACCGGCGAACGTGGCGTTTCTCGTCGGCAACATGGTGCGGGAGTCCCTACGGCGGAGCTGACGGACGGTACCCTCGGCGGCTATCAGCGAGTGCACGAACGGGCACCCGCGTTCTCCGGGAGCGACGGCCAATCGTACTCCGTGGGGACCTACGTGGACGACGCCCCGGACGAGCAGGGCCGCTACGGCGCGGCGCTGTTGTTCGTGCGCTGGTCCGACGCGGGCGATCGTCCGATTGGTCACCTCGAGACCGATTACCTGTCCCGGGGCGCGACGCCCGCGGACGCGCTCGCCCCGCTGCTCGGCCTGACCCTGCAGGAGGTGAAGCAGCATCTCGACGCGTGCATCCGGGGGCAGGGAAGAGAGACCGGGACCGAGGGAAGAGTGTGACCACCACTGGCGTCGTGCTCATACGCACCGGCTCTGCCTTTCGCGTCCACACGGACGGCGGCGAGGTGGTCGCGGTGCTGCGCGGCAAACTCAAGCACCGGGACGACGATCGCGTGGTAGCGGGCGACGTGGTGGAGCTCGAGCTGCAAGCCGAGGGGCACGCCACGATCTGCGCCGTGCGGCCGCGCCGGAGCGTGCTGGCGCGGCGCGCCGCCGGTGAGCGCAGCCCCCGGGCGCAGCCGATTGCCGCCAATGTCGACCAGGTCGTGGTGGTCGCGTCGGCGCGAAGCCCGGAGCCGAGCCCCCGCATGCTCGACCGTTTCCTGGTGATCGCCGCGGCCAACCGGATCCCGGCCGTACTCGTGCTCAACAAGATCGACCTCGATCGGTCCGCGCTCGACGCCCTGCGGCGGCGCTACGGTCCAGCCGGCTACCAGGTGCTCGGCACCTCCGTGACGCAACCGGAGGGGCTGGCAGCGCTGCGCGATCTGCTCCGGGGACGGGAGTCGGTGCTGGCCGGTCAATCGGGCGTCGGGAAGTCCAGTCTGCTGAACGCGCTCGACCCGGGACTGAACCTCCGCATCGGCGAGATCAGTGCGAAGTGGGATACGGGGAAGCACACCACCCGCGCCGCCCTCGTCGTGCCGGTGGCCACCGGGGGCTATGTCGTGGACACGCCGGGGTTGCGCGAGCTGGGCACGTGGGGGATCGATCCCGAGCGTTTGGCCGTTTATTTCGCCGAGTTTCAGCCCTTCCTCGACCAGTGCCGCTTCGACAACTGCCGCCACCTCGCGGAGCCGGGCTGCGGGGTGCGGCAGGCGGCGGAACGAGGCGCGTTCGAGCCCGATCGCCTCGTGTCCTACCAGCGCATCTACGAGGAAGTCAGCGTGCCTTCCTGGTCCAGCGATCGGCGTCGCGGGAGGTGACCTTTCGCATCATCTCCGCGAACGCGTCGTCCAAGTCGATGCCCTGTGAATTGGCGAGGCAGATGACGACGAACAGGATGTCGGCGAGCTCCATCGCGATCGAGCCCTCCGGCTCCTCCCCCTTCTTCGTTTTCTCGCCGAACCGGTGGTTCACCTCGCGCGCCAGCTCACCGACTTCCTCCGTGAGCCGGGCGAGATTGGTGAGCGGGGGGAAGTATCCTTCCTTATATTGGCCGATCCACCGATCGACCGTCTGCTGGGCTTCGCGCAAGGACACGGGAGGCTCCGGGCAATCGTGAACGCCGAGCTGCCGCCGCTGGTCGCGTCGTTCCGCGGGGAGCGGTACGCCGCCAGAGAGGTGAGCGCCCTTCTCGCGCCCCCGTACGACGTGATTTCCAGCGAGGACCGCAGACGCTACGCGGCGCGGGATCCCCACAATATCGTGCATCTCATCCTGCCGGAAGCGCCCAGGGAAGGGACCGGGGGCGGGGACCGCTACGCGCACGCGGCGACGCTGCTGGCGACCTGGCGGGACGCGGGCGTCGTGCGACCGGATCCCGTCGAATCGGTATACATCGTCGCGCAGGACTACGCCGTGCCGTCGGGTGAGCGGCGGACGCGCATCGGCATGCTCGCGGCGGTCCGCGCCGAGCCGTTCGAAACGCGGCGTGTGCGGCCGCACGAGCAGACGCACTCGGCACCCAAGGCCGACCGCCTGGCGCTGCTGCGCGCCACGGCTGCGAACCTCGAGTCGATCTTCCTGCTCGCGCCCGACCCCGACCAGTTGCTGGCGCAGGCCCTCCTGAAACGGGCCTCCGGCGTGCCGGCGGCGCGCGCCGAGCTCGAGGGCGTCGGCATCCGCCTCTGGGTCGTGTCGGGCGATCAGGCGACGGAGCTCGCCCGGCTCGCGGGCCGGTCTCAGCTCTACATCGCCGACGGGCATCACCGCTACGAGACCGCGGTGGCGTACGCCCGGCAACAGCCCAGCGCCGCCCGGGTGCTCTCGTTCATCGTGTCGGCCGCCGATCCGGGCCTCACCATCCTCCCGACCCACCGCATCATCTTCGGCGCGGGGCGCGATGCGGAAACGCTGGTGGCGGCCTGGCGGGACTGGTTCGAGGTGGGGCGAGTAGCGCCCTGCATGGATCGTGTCGAGCGGCTGGCGGAGCTCGGGCGCGAGCGCACCGCCTGCATCGTGGCGTTCCCCGACGCCTACGATGTCAGCCTGGTCCTGAAGCCCGATGCGGCGCTCGACAGCGTCCCGGACCTGAAGACCCCCGCGATCCGCGCGTTGGACGTGGCCCGGATCGAGTCGCTCGTCGTGCAACGCATCCTCGGAGCGGGCACGGCGACGCCGTCGCTCGCCTACACGCCCGATCCCTATGCCGCCTTCGACGCCGTACGCAACGGAAGGGCCGCCGCCGCGGTCCTGCTCAATCCCACGAAAGTGCGGGACGTGTTCGCGGTGGCGGACGCAGGCGAAGTGATGCCGCCCAA
>Ga0075434_100000670_pt1 | contig 26597 bp, 29 predicted proteins | sample RhiMethybrSRZTD3_FD_75298 | JGI IMG/M metagenome (GOLD analysis project Ga0075434, IMG submission 75298) | Populus rhizosphere microbial communities from Tennessee, USA - Rhizosphere MetaG P. TD hybrid SRZTD3 | ecosystem: Host-associated > Plants > Roots > Rhizosphere > Soil | place: USA... | reverse complement strand
TTTATACTTGTTATTTAAACTAAGGAACTACATATCACTTCACTCTTGATTTTGTCTTTGGATTAGGTTCTTCTTAGCCACACGTGTGGCTAATAATTGCAATAGACATCATGCTGAGATAAATGCTAAATTCAAGTTAAAGTTAAAGTATTTCCCAGGTCCATTGGATTGCGTAAATGGCAATAGTAATTATGTCTTATTTTGCAATGGCATGTTTTTATCAGTCTGTCCTGTTTTTTGATAATTTGCATTAATGCTATCATCATTCTCCACCTGTTTATTCTTCTCTAAATCATTTAGACGGCCAGGGAGCCACTCCGTGAGCTCATTTATTTGGCATATAAATAATGGATCATCATCTTTTGTGAAGACTTCTTTTACCTTTTCTTTTTCTTTTCCAATTTCATTATCTCAGATCTTATCATCTTGACTACGATCATCAACTGATAACCTTGCTGTTTTGTCACTGGCTGGTTGACCAGCAGTGCTGCTCTCCTGATAAGTTATACTTAGATGCGCCAATTCACTTGTAATGCTTTTTTCTGTTTTACTATTATTGCCATCACTATCATTATTGTTACTGTTATTAGTATTGGTATTTAGTAAGGCATTTGTTTCATGACCCACCGATAGTGTTAGTTCAGTACTCAATTTTTCTATGGCAGTTCTGACGCCACCAACACTGTACAACTTATCGACTAGCAAATTGACTTCTTCAGGACTAGTACTATTCATAATGCCAAGTAATTTTTCAAAAGGACCACCAAATTTTGTAAATGCGTTTAGGTAGGCAACTATTTTTAGCTTTTGCCGACCAAAATCGTTTACCTCTGCTTCTAATTCATGTTTCCTAGACTTGAGCCCAAGTATGTCATCATAATGGTTTTCGATCTCCTTGAAAAACCCTTGACAGCATCTTCTCTTGATATGTTGTTAGCATCAGATATTTCTACAATAGTATGCCAAAGCGATTTTAACTCCTTAAAACCAAACCCTATACCTTCTAGATTTTCAATAAGAGAAAGTCTTTGTGTATAGTAATTCTGCCATTCTTGTAGTTCAGAGCATTTCTTTTCTAAATCCATCTTCTGCTCTTGATAAAAAAAATAGTCATGTTTGAGCGCCTCGTATTCGGAGTATTCTTTGATGATGTTATCTACATCATAGTCCTTTTGACTTATGCCTCTAACTACTTTTACAAACTTTTGAATGTCGTATATAGGTACCCCGTACTGACCGAGTTCTCGCTTTAATTCTGAATAAGATTTTAGCTCCCCTTCTGTGGTATGTTCTTCATATAAAGCAGAGTTACGGCGTTGCTCGCTATTTGATTTTTCTTCAATTAGTGTTTTGACTTGACTCTTTAGAGTTTGGATTTCCTCCTCTAATTTCTTTTTCTCGTCTGTCTTTTGTTGTATGTACTCCGAGATTTGGCCAAGTGGTATTACAATATTGCTATTATTGTTGCTATTGCTACTATTTGTCTTTAAGAATTCTAGCAAATCTTTTATGTGAAACGCTATATTCTCCGGTGATAATCCAAGATCAATGCACCTATTATAAACATCTAACAGAAATGAGTCAAGCTCTTCTTCTTTTACTCCCAATTTTGATATTAACATAACAGTTCTAAAGCCCAAGGCACATTGTGCAGGGGTAATTCCATTTTTCCTCAAGACTTCGCCTAGTTGCGTCAAATTGTCTATCACGTCATCCCCCACTCCTCTCCTCCATTCATTGACGACATTTGTCACAGCTCCAGCACTCAAACCATTGTTTGCAGCTATCTTATCACGTTGCACTCCTTCGAACCATTGTCCTATCACTAGATTTCATATAGTCAGGTCATTTACCGTACATTTACTGTATTGTACATATATAATTTTAATATATAAATTTTTTCGTCACAATCGTCATCTCAGTCGTCAAAGCCGCCGTCAAGTTCGTCAAACCCCTGTTCGTGCTCAGAATAGCGCTTGTTCAAAAATTTTGAGCAACTGGATGGAAATAAGTCAATGCTCGAAAGTTGTACCCCACTTTAGACCACTATTTACAGAACACACTTTTGATGTATATAGTCGATTTGGATTATTTAGCCGGCGATGGCACTTTGCTTATCAGACTCTAGATATTATTTACAAATTTCTCCATATAATCCATACAATATCATTTATTCAGAAATGCTTTAATATTTTCCTCAATAGAGCATATGTTAAAAAGAGAGCGCATACCGGTGCACGTCATCTCCTTCAACTTCAGAAGATGAAAAATGGGTAGTGGCACAGATTAAATGACACCCCAATTCCAATTTGCGAGAGCTATAGGTCATGGTAGATCCAGCCTGTCAATCATGTTCTGCGCTCCTTACATCAACAATATTCTTCTACATCTTTAGTTTGGGATAACTAAACAAAGTTTAATAAAAAAAGTGGATGGTAGAAAACGGCTGCTTTATGCTACCGAAATTTTTCCTGTCATATATGGATGAATTTTACAAAAAAAGGAGTGTTCTCCCTGCCCAATTTTGCTCGCTGGAACACTGTATTTTTGATTTGGGCTCAAAATGTCAGAATCAAATAGTTTGCCACTGTTAGAATCTTGTAGACCACTGCCGCTAGTAGCAGTATGTGGTACTATGTCATCATTAGTCCATGTAACTAGCGCATTCGTACTTGCCTTTGCCGCATCTGGACTATAGCTTGGATTACCTTGTGTTGATGCCCCTTTTAAAATAGTGATAGCAACCTTATTAGTAAACTTAGATTCATCGATTGCTGCTGCAGCCGGTTTATTTTCATTCGTTTGTTGTGCAGGCGGGAGGTTCTGTCTATATAATGAAACCACTACACCGGGTTGTGGGGTAACTGAGGTAAACAAATAATATGTGACAATACCAGTGATTATACCTCCTACCAGAATCAGTATAAATGCAAGTTTTCCAACCGAACCCATAATTTGTTACATTTTATTTCCCGACTAAACCCTTATTAATTTCTTTTAGAATAAAATAACATAATTTAGCAGATATAAGCATTATAATATTTAAGGTAACTCAATATTAACAATGTTCATGTTCAATACGAATTTATTGTTTGTTTCGTTGAGTCAATAATGTTATGATAACCATGTTTTGAACTATTATCAAGGTAATTTACTTCTAAAATGCATGTCTTGTGATAGTTGGCACAATATCATGTATTAATGCAACATATGGCTTGTTTATCATTATCACAACTAAACGAGTAACTGAAGTTTCAGCTTAAAATACATTATAAATTACGAGTCAAGTGTCTTTATAAGATATTTATATAACTATAATAATTTCAGATAATATGTTTATTCATAACAATCCAATAAATGAGAACTGTATCATATTGATCATAAAACCAACCCTATTATACTAGCGATATGACTTCTGTTTTCTGCGTCTTGCCCCGGGTCCTCCAAATTTCTTTGATTCAATTTGTCTAGGATCACCTGCAAGAAGATGCCTATCAAAATCAATAATTCTCTGTCGAATTTCTTCACGTATGTTCTTTGCAAATGGATGATCCTTTGGATCTCTTCCTCCTTTTCCTTCGCCTGTTAGAGCTCTAGAGATCGCAACAGCACTAGCAAATGCTTGTCCCATGACTCCTCCTCCTTCCACCTTAACGTTGATATCAATCTTATTCCTTAATTCCCCTACTATTGTTAGTGGTGTTAGTATTAACTCCTTACCTGCGTCAGGTTTTAAAATTTCTGCCGGAACATTATTTATTCTTACCTTACCGTTTCCTTTAGAAATCGTGGCTACAGCTCGGCATCTTTTTCTTTGACCAGGATAAAGATCTGTTTTATTCATTTACTTCTATTCCTTTCCATCCGATTTGTTTTGCCACATCACCAACTGTGATATATTGCGATGATTGTTTCGTAACCTTTGAATAATTTAAGGATTCCATCTTTGTATTCTTTAAATCTTCAGGAGTGCTAATATATACTCTTAATCTTTTAAAGGCTTCTATGCCGCTTGCTTTACGTTTTGGTAACATTCCTCTTACTATTTTTGTTATCATTGTATCTGGCCTTCTAGGGTGAAATGGACCGTGAATCGGGTTGGTGACTGAGTTAATTTCAAGTTGCTCTTTGTAAAGATTTACTATCATGTATCGATTTCCAGACAACATAGCTTTTTCGGCATTTACAACAGTAACCCAGTTTCCTTTTAATAACAGCTTAGAAACTTGTGAACACATTCTGCCAACTATGCAGTTTGTTGCATCTACTACCACCAATTTTTTTTGTGATTTTAATTCTTGCTTAGCCAATTATACGCACTCCTTTACCATCAGGATAGTTTTCTATCAAGTAGTCTAGTGTAACAATCTTCCCTCCAGAATCAATTATCTTCTTTGCAGCGGTTTCAGAAATTGAAAAAGTGCAAACTGTCAATCTATGTCCTATTGCTCCTGAACCCAGTACCTTACCAGGAACTATAACTACATCATTATTTTTAGTAACGTTTGCCAACTCGCTCACATTAACTTCCCTTCTGTTTGATCTTGGACCTGAAAGCTCGTTTTCTAATGATCTCCAAATTGAAGCCTTACTATTTTTAAAAGCTCTGCGGAGAGCCCACATGTTATCATATAATAAAGTATTAGTGAGCATAATCTATTCCGTCCGTTACCTTAATCCCCAAATAAATGTACCTAGACATTCTTAGGCAATTCCAAGGATTGGATTACACGATTGAAACTCTTTACTTTTGAATTTAGCTTTTCAATGGCTGCTAGTACTACTTCTTCTGCAGTTAGGGCACCATTTGTCTCGATGGTCAAGATAGATTCATTTTCATTCTTTCCATCTTTAACAACCGCTGCTGATGTTGGTTGCCACTTTGCATGATCCTTTCCAACTCCTAGTCTTGCATATGCTTCGAATTTTAGCTTTTGGCTGGGAGCGAGAACAACTATTGGAATATCTTTGCTGACCGGTTTTACAAGTTCATCTTCAGATAAGAGCTCTCCAGAAGTTACAACTCTAGTTTTTTCATTTGCTTCAGAATCCAAAACTAGCAAAACTCTACATTTTGAACAACCTAAAGTGCTTTTACAATCACAATCATGGGGCATTACGAATCTATTTAGGTCTGTCCGCAATGGAATAAGACCTAATCGATGTGCAATGGCCTCATCGTGCATTACAGACGAGTTATCTAAAATTACAACATCATCTATGGCTAAAGTTGGAACCTCACTTATAGACAATCGTCTAATAGCATTAACATACTGTCTAGGAACGTTATTAAATTTGATAGTAATTATCTGGTCTTCCTTTTGAATAACATCCATGGAGTGGGAGGTCATATTAAATCCAAGACTTTTTGCCCATTGCGTACTTAAATATCTACCTAGGTCATGTTTCAATTTTGGTAATTGACATGATCATTGCCTTCTTTATAATGTAATTTATTTGATCTTATTGAAATATGAAATTATCATGAAATATATATATAATGTTAATATTATACATTCTATAAATTATGTTTAAATGTTTAAAATATTTGTCTTAACATATTTTATAATATTAAGTAATTAGCATCTAATATCTTTTATACTTCCCTGATAAAATTGTGTGATAATGGTTCAACCACCCAGATCAGCAATTATTGTAGGCCTTTTCACTCTATTGGCAGTATTATTTTACTTCAATTTATCGTACAACAATGCATTTGCCGCACCTGAACCTGGACCTCAGACGACAACAAATAACTATACAAAGAATGATTTTGCTGCAAAATTTAGTTGCTTCGAAAAAGATGATAAAGGAGATCTCATAGTCAATAAGACTACAGGACTTTTAACACCATGTAAAATAGATACAGGAGATAATGCATGGATGCTGACATCCTCAGCACTAGTGTTGATGATGACTCCTGGCGGATTAGCAATCTTCTACAGCGGTCTTTCCAGACAAAAGAATGCAGTAAACACACTGATGATGGTTTTCATAACAACAGGAATAATAGGCGTGCAATGGGTATTATGGGGATATAGTCTGGCATTTGGACCAGATGCTATGGGAAATGGATTTATAGGTACCCTTGATTGGGCTGGCCTGGCAGGCGTGCTTCATGATGTACCATCAGATGTGTATGGCGGAATAAATGGCCCAACCATTCCACATATGACTTACATGGCATTCCAAATGATGTTCGCTATTATCACTCCTGCGCTAATTGTAGCTGCATTAGCAGAGAGAATGAAATTTAGTGCATTTGTAATCTTTATAATACTCTGGGCAACATTTGTCTATGACTTTGCTGCTCACTGGACATGGTCACTAGGATCCGGCGGCACACATGTCGGCTGGACTGGTGCACTTCCATCTCTTGACTTTGCAGGCGGAACTGTAATCCATATTACATCAGGCTGGTCAGGCCTGGTCATAGCCCTGATGTTAGGCCGTAGACTAGGATATGGAAAGATACCTATGGAACCACATAACATATCGCTTATAGTTCTAGGAGCAGCTTTGCTATGGGTAGGATGGTTTGGCTTTAATGCAGGTTCTGCTGGAGCAGCTCGATCAAATGCAACAAGCGCGTTCGTTGCAACCCAAGTCGCTACAGCTATGGCAGCAGTAACATGGGCACTAGTATCATGGGCTCATACAGGCCGACCTTCTACAATAGGAGCTGCATCTGGTGCAGTAGCTGGCCTAGTAGCTATTACTCCGGCGTCCGGTTATGTGTCACCGATGTCTTCGATTATTATCGGTATTGCAGCTTCAGTATTTTGCTATGCTGCGGTAATATTCAAAAATAGAAGGAAATGGGATGATGCACTTGATACATGGGGAGTACACGGTATTGGCGGTCTTGTAGGTGCACTACTAACAGGAGTGTTTGCTGAAAAAAGGTTTACGCCTATAGCAGATGGACTTGCATTTGGAAATCCGCAGCAGCTTTTGAATAATGCAATAGGAGCATTCGCTTCTCTAGCATGGGCAATGGGAATTACAGCAGCAATAATTAAAATCATGGACGTAGTGTGGCCCCAAGGAATAAGAGTCACTCCAAAAGAAGAAGAAATTGGGCTTGACTTAGCCCAACATGGAGAAAGGGCATACGTAACAGAATAAAGAATCAGCAGCATTCTTTTCTTTTCTTTTCTTTTTTTTATTATTTAGTTACCAAATATGCAGTTGTTCGGTCAATATGTCACATATCAGACGGGTTTTTAAGAATTAACTATACCTAAGTGATAGACAAGAGTAAGGTAAACTTTATCTTTTTCAGCAATATATCACAGCCATGGCTGATCAAGTATTCATGTTCGCCTTAACTACAGGTGTCTTCGCAGTATTCACTGCGCTCGTATTTACAGCAAGGGCAAAAAGGTATTCGCAGGGCTTTAGGCCAGCTACTGAGGGTATTAAACCATAGACTTTTGGTTAATATATGATGGCTGCTTAGCACGTGTGAAATCCCTTGTTTGAAATTTTTTTATAATTGCTGACTAAGTGCAATTGTACGCAGTGTTGAATTGCAAATATATTCACATACACCTTATTACATCTATACAATAGCCTAAATTTATTGAAATCTGCGCGGCCTACATTAAAAATAGATTGCATTCAAGAAAACTTAATCCGTATGACCAGAGAACTTTATCACATACATGACACCAACATTTTCTTCAGAAAATAGTGAGGATAAAAAACAGGACAGGTATTCTCCTGTATATCAATGGTTTCATAGAAATAGATCCAAAGTCATAGCGCTGAGCATTATCAGTATCATATCTCTATTTGTTCTTCACATTTTTACAACTGCAATATTGAATTCAGCTCACTCAAAGATCATCCAGATTATTACCATTGCGCTAATTTCTTTGATAATGCTTTCGATAATTTGGAAGGGTCTAATACCTATTGTAATATGTGGTCTTGGCATTGCTTTGATATACGGAGGAATTATTATACCATCGTATGCACTCACTCTATCTACTAATAGCTACTTCAAAGGAATAAGAGTATCAATTGATCAACGTATGATATCGATGGCTGCAGAAAGTTACTTTTTTCTGGGAATTGTCATGGTTGTCCTTTCTATGATAATTGCTTATAAGCCTACTCTACTCTATGTCAAAAACAGACCTGAACCTTTCGATGCGTTATGGACTCAGTATCAAAAATGGAATAATAATTGGCAGCTTGCTGGTGGTTACACAGAACGTGGTATACCCCTTAAGAGTTTAATGAAGGAGCAAGAAATATACATTTTATGGCGTTATGAATATATTTTAACTAACATATACAATACACGTTACCTAGTTGAACCAAACGACTTTGTTCCAAAAAGTTCTATAATAGTAAGAGATAACAAAAGTGGCAGAATGATTGGCATATCAAAATACAGTGGATATTTTATCTGATGCAGTAGGTAAAGTTTGGAATAAATCCATGAATATACGTAGTTACCTTAAAAATTAATGCCATAACTGACTATAGCTGGATGTGTTTAGTTCTCTTAATAGCAATTAAAAGCTATGACATGCCTATCTATACAGATTACCAAGTTAACAGAGCCGGTTTACTCCACTGACATGCATAAATAGATCTTTGGAGACTGTTCTATAGACTAATGGCAGATACTAAATATACTGTTATACGTCTAAATCTAGATGGTAACAAATTTGAACTTTTAGTAAAGCCTGATCCCGCATTAGAATATAAACTTGGCAAAAGAACTGACTTATCAAGCGTCCTAATTTCTGATGAAATTTATTCTGATGCAAATAAGGGCTCAAGAGTAGGCGTAGAAAAATTAGTAAAATATTTTAATACAACTGATCCAACTGAAATTTCTAAACAGATTCTTTCTCGTGGCGAACTTAGTCTAACAACAGAGCAACGTCGGAAAATGGTTGAGGAAAAGAGGAAACAAATCATTCAGTATATCAATAAAAATTTTGTAGATCCCAAAACGCATATACCTCACCCGCTTACGCGAATTGAGAGTGCATTGGACCAAGCAAGACTTATCATCGATCCTTTTAAAAGGCCTGAAGAACAAATAAAAACTATACTTGATTCACTTAGAAAGATTTTGCCTCTGAAATCAGAATCCGTGAGATTGACTATAACTATCCCTCCCCAGTTTTCTGCACAATCTTATAGCGTATTGAAAACTGTTGGGAATTTTAATGGTGAACAGTGGCTTTCAGACGGTTCTCTGAAGGTCATAATAGAAATAAATGCTGGAATTAAAGGTGTCATTCTAGATAGAATAGGTTCTGTGACAAAAGGCTCTGCTCATGTAACAGAGGGATAGAAGATGAATTGACAGTACAGAAATTATAGCGATATGACACTGTCAAAGAAAATGAGCTCTGCTCACACGCAAGTTTGATTAATTGGAAGGTTTTGTAAAAGGAAAGATAATAAGCTATATCATAGGAGCGACTGTAATCTCATATTGATTGCGTATTTTGAGTACTAATCACACATGGGACTGCATTTATTATGATATGGAGGCTTATTCAATGGGTATTTGCTGCAAGCACATATTTCAAAGCCCTGATTGTCTTCTTATTTCAACACTTAAAATATAAGGCTGATCTTACTGACCCAAAGAGGAGATAAAATGATGAAAAGAATTATTTTGCATAACAAGGTCCTTGCCTTAGGGGTGACTTCTTAGGCTTATGCAAGAAGTTAAAAGAAGATATGTTGTCCCAGGTGACAAGATAGTCGAAGGGAATTTTAGACCCCTAATGAACGTGATCAAAGTAGACAACTCAATTATTGCCACTAGAATAGGAATTGCAGAAAGTGGAAGAGAGGGTGTAAAAGTTATACCATTATCAGGTGTTTATATTCCACGAGTAAATGACATTGTAATAGGCAAGATTACCGATCATTCTTCGTTGTCGTGGGAAGTAGATGTAAATTCTTGCTTCTCTGCCCATTTGCCGGCACAGGATGTATTTGGAAGGGATTTTTCTCCAGCTAGAGACGATATGGGCAGACAACTGGCGACAGGAGATCTAATTGCCGCCAGAATTATTGCATTCGATAGGACCAGAGATCCAATGCTAACAATTCAAGACAAAGATTTGGGCAAGATACCACGTGGAGAATTGTTGAAAATTTCTCCAACTAGAGTTCCACGGCTCATTGGGAAACGAGGCTCTATGATACAAACTATTGAGCAGGCAACACAGACAAGAATTTTAATTGGTCAAAATGGAATAGTTGTTGTCATGGGAAGAAACTTGGATGGTACAAAACTAGCCATTAGAGCAATTAGAATGGTTGAAGAGGAAGCTCACACAGCTAACTTAACGCAAAGAGTCAAAGTTTTGTTGAATGTACCTGATACTTCCCAAATAGACAACACGTCAGTTGCCCAAACTCAAAATAGCCAAAAGGGCGAAGACATCCAGTCGACTATCGAAGAAGTGGAAGAAGAGATAGAAGAAGGTGAAAAAACATAATGAATCAGGCTCAGAATCAAATAAGGAAACTAATCGATGAAAATGGTAAGCGAACTGACGGTCGAACTGCAGATGAATTGAGAGAGGTTAAGATAACTGTAGGAGTAGTAAAAAATGCAGACGGTTCTGCATTTATAGAATTTGGCAAGAATAAAATTGTGGCAGCAGTCTATGGTCCAAGAGAAGTACATCCGAAGCATATGGCACTTCCTGATAGATGTGTTTTAAGATGCAGATACCATATGTCTCCATTCTCAACCGACACACGCAAGAATCCTGCCCCATCAAGAAGAGAAGTTGAGATTTCAAAGGTGATGAGAGAATCCCTAGAACCGGCATTAATATTAGAAGATTACCCACGCGCTGCTATAGATGTATTTGTTGAGGTATTGCAGGCTGATGGTGGGTCACGATGTGCCGGAATTACAGCCGCATCAATAGCATTAGCAGATGCTGGAATTAACATGCGTGACATTGTCTCTGCATGTGCAGCAGGTAAAATAGACGATACAATTGTCCTAGATATTAATGATACTGAAGACAAGGAAGGTGTAGCAGATATGCCTGTTGCATATATGCCACATCTTGAGCAAGTAACATTATTACAGCTTGATGGAATATTAACTCCAGAACAGTTCAATGAATGTCTGGATAAGGCAATTGTTGGCTGTAATATAGTTTATGGAATTCAAAGACAAGCATTAATGCAAAAATACTTTGGTAATGAAACCGAGTTGAGGGAAGAACAATGAGCTCATCAAAACGTTCAACAATAATAGTAGAACATTTGCGAAAACAGCAAATGTGGGATTCAATTTCTAAAGGAAAAAGGCTTGATGGGAGGGATTTAGATGAGATAAGACCAATTGAAATTGAATTTGACATTATAAAGAAAGCAAATGGTTCTGCAAAAGTGAAATTAGGAAATACAGAAGTAGTAGCTGGAGTGAAGGTCGAGACAGGAGAGCCATTTGAAGGCTTAGAGAATAAAGGAGCTTTGATTTTGTCCGCAGAAGTACTTCCTACAGCATCACCATATAGCGAACCTGGCCCTCCAGATGAGGAAACGGTTGAACTAGCAAGAGTAGTAGACAGAGGAGTAAGAGAATCACAGATGGTAGATTTAGACAAATTAGTTTTAATTCCAGGAAAAACTGTCTATACAATATTTGTTGATTGTAGCATCATCAATACCGATGGCAATCTATTTGATGCCACATCGTACGCAGTAGTTTCAGCACTAATAAGTAGCAGAATCCCTATTTTTGAAATACAAGATGACAAAGTGGTTGATACTGGAAATAGAAGGGATCCGCCGATTACCACTATGCCCATATCAATTACGGCAGTAAGAATTGGTGATGCAGTAATTTTGGACCCAACTTCAGAAGAAGAAGCATGCATGGATGCCAGAATCACTATAACCACTAATTCCGACGGGCATTTTACTGCCATGCAAAAGGGATCGACAGGCGCTTTTACTATTGAACAGTTAAAGAAGGCAGCAGAAACAGCAAGAATTAAAGGAGAGATGGTACGAACTAAGCTAAAGGAGTTGTCCAATAGTGGTCAGTAGAAGAAAACAAGGTCCTACAGCTATCAAAGGTTTAGGTGTGAAATTTGGAGCCACCGTACGAAAGAGGTACGGAATGGTATACCGTACGTTGAAACAAAAGAGACGATGTCCATTATGTGGTTCTCTAAGATTTGACAGAATTGCGCCAGGCATATGGCATTGCCCAAAATGCAATTACAAGGTTGCAGGCGGCGCTTATGACATTGACATCGAAAAATTACAAAGCAAGAATACAAATTTCCTTTGAAGCACCGATAGGTAAATCTACGCTCATTGCAAAATCCATTTATTCTGCATTAGATCCTGAAATTAGGCATTCCTCTGATTCAGGAGCAATCACTAGAATTTCCATTAGTATTCCTGATCTATTGATCGAAGTTGAGAGCGAGGATATCCCAAAGTTGCGTGCACTAGTCAACTCTTATTTAAGATTGGTGAATGTTGCTTACAAATGCATAGTTTAATCAACGGTATGATTTTATGTTAGTAAATTACATCAGATAGCGTAGACATGAGTGAACAAGAACTTCCTCCCTGGCTTAGAGAACAAGTAGCGCGCTTACAACAGCTTCAGCAGAACTTACAGGCAATAATGATGCAAAAACAGCAGGTAGAACTGGAAGTTGTTGAAACGGATAGAGCACTAGAAGAAATAAAGAAGACAGGTGTTGAGGATGTTGTATATAAAAGCGCAGGTCCCCTGCTAATTAAATCAAAAAAAGATGACGTAATAAAGGAATTAGAAGAAAAAAAAGAACTATCTAACACCAGAGCAATGGTCCTTGCAAAGCAGGAAACAAGAGTAAAAGATAATCTAAAAGAGGTCGAAAATAAAATTAATGAAATGATTCGTGGAGCACAAGGTAGTGCTAGCAGTTCAGCACCTAGTTCGAAATCTCGGGAAGGATAATTATTTGCTATGAAGAACATAAAATAAATAATAACATATTACATATTTTATCTACATCTCTCGTATTAGACATTCTTATCACATAGCTTTGATGTTAGAGAAGGTTGCAACTGTCTAATGTTTCATTAGTATTTAGTTCTCGTTCTCTGATAGAATTTCTTACTATCTTTAATGAAAAATTTGCGTTATTCAAATGGAAGATCCGTTCCTAACAACATGCGCCATACTACTTATTTCTGCTCCATATTCCTGTTTATTTCCTATATTTTTTCTGCGAATTTTTCATGTTCTTCTCATCCACTTTAGTGATATCAATTTATTTTCATTATTTGTATAGTTCTTCAATATAGTACCATTTTTCGCATCTGCCATTATGGCAGTGTTTACTCTTCAATTAAAGTACCTACAATTGTATAATTTATATTGTTGTTTACTAAATCTTTGAAGAGTACACAGACGAAAGAGCCTAAAGAGCCGTCTCCTTAAGTATTAGTACATTTTTGAGAGTATCAGATATGGCAAAATTGTATCATTATTGTATTGTCATATACAATAGACTAATAATACTTTCTAACCAAAACAGATTAAATAAAAAAGGGTATTGAATTTCACAAAATGACTATTATGGATATGAAAATGGGAAAATGAAGTTATTATTGACATTATCAGTGTTCCTATGTACGTTAACTTGACTTGTCGATATATCTCTGTCTTTCTGCTGGACTGTTAAACCATTATCTGTGGCAGTACTACTACTGCTACGAGTGCTGACTGATTTAGTTCCCATTGTGTTCTTGTCTGAGGAATCACTATTATCAGAAATACCATGGCGACGATATTTAATGACTGCACTACCCTTATCTGCTGAATCGTTGTCTGTGGCAGTACTACTACTGCTACGAGTGCTGACTGATTTAGTTCCCATTGTGTTCTTGTCTGAGGAATCACTATTATCAGAAATACCATGATCATGATAACCAAGATACATTAGTTTGTCAGAGGCAATCACAGGCGAAGGTGATGCTAACTTGCTGTTTTGCACATCTGTTTTATTGCTTACTATCGACACTTGTTGCATTTGCTGATGTGGTTGTTGGTTTAGTGTCTTTACCTGTGGTGCTATAGGTGATGTTAATGATAATGGCTTGTTGGCAACACCGCTAGTTGGAGATATTCTCTGTACTGCTGCACTATTTGACGCAGAAGCAAGATTATTACTGTTTGTAGTTACAGGATGCTGTTGTTGTGTAGTTGCTCCACCAGTAGTTGTTGTATGTGCTTGAGCTGTTGTAGTAGCATTTAGTTTAGTAGTCGTTGTTGTAGCTGGATTTGTTATCGTTGATGCTGCCGTTGATGTTGTGGCATTAGTACTATTAGTAGCAGCTGATGACACCCCAGTAACATTAACACTAGAGAAGGAAGTCAAAGCGGCATTATTTGCACATCCATATCTAGCTGTAATTCTATTCTCACCCGGTTTAATAGTCGTATACTTTGATGTAAGTACAAAGTTCCATTTTGAATAATCAGTTGCTCCACCAGGCCCAGTAGCAGTAGTATTCTGATACGGTCTTACTTTATTTGCAATAACAGATACTTTGCAGTCAGTACTATTAGCTGTTGTATTATCTATAGATGTTCCAGATATTGTAAGGTCTTTTCCTACTGATACCTGCTGACCCTTGGTAGGTGATGTGATTTTTATTTTTGTAATATGTTGTTCTGGATTTGTAGATGAAGATGAGGTTGATGCCGTAACGCTAGTTGCAGTTTTATTCTGTGCATATACAGAAACGTTACTACAAAGAGCAGAAAAAAGTATTCCAAAAACAAACAATAGCGCTAATTCTCCAAACTTAATTTTCATAAATTCCTATCTGTCAGAAAGTATTAAAAAATTTATTTTAATATATCGACACATTATATAATAAAAATAGACTGCATAAGAATTAACTAATAACTTGCAATTAGTATTTTAAATAAGGTGCATGTTGCTAACTTGATCTTAGCGATTATATTAATTGAGCAATACTGATAATTAATCTAAGCAAGTATTCTGACAGACGGGTAATTTTATTTGTTTATTAAAATACGAAATAATATTCATATGTGTTAATATAATACATACTAAACTATATTGACTCAATGTTAGCTGGCCAGGCGTTACATTATGCCATATGTATTTATTACGCAAAATCTAATTATGATAGGATTAATTGTATAATTCCCATTAAATCATATACAATGATCTTCTGAAGAAATCGGAATTATTCTTAAAATTAAAGCTGTCTATTTAAATAATTTCGTTTGACTTTTTGTGTTCTGTGATATCTAAAAGGGTCTTTTGATTCAACACCATTTTGTCATTATATGGATAATCTAAAATTTTTCGCATTTTTTCTGCTCGGGTAATTCCAAAACCAGAAATTCTTCCTAGTTCTGCAATAGAAGCATTTAGTGCACGTTGTGGTGTATGAAACCTCTCAAGCATTCTTACTGCAAGTTTATCGCCTACTCCAGGTATTGAAGAGAGAACTGACAGTTGTTGATTATATATAGGGTTAGATTTCTTTATCCTTTTTAAAAGAGGACCACTGCTTCGTTTTCCTTGAAGTGATTTGTTTACTAAAATAACAAGTAACTGCGATGTATATTCAGAACAAGGTGTGTGTATTATCGGAATTCTGAAATCTAGTGCTATTTCTGCCAGTGCGTTATATGCCAGAGGTATTCTTTCTAATAATATTTTTAATTGATCATCATCTAAATTTGTAGAAAAGTCGAGAAGCTCTACAATATTTCCCTCAACGATCAGCAGGGGTTTAGAATAATGTTGCGTAAGTTCTGAACACTGCACAAATAATCGCCCATCATAAATTGAGCTAATTAGATCACGTATTGTTTTACGTTCTATCGCAGTTTCTGAAGATACAATATAGTCACCAACTTTTAATTGTGCAAAGTCAATTATTGCGCCTGCTTGGCGTAGTAAATCAGGAATTTTGCTACCTTTTTCCCTTTCGTCAACTACAATTCTAACAGGCACATACTGAATTAGTCGGAGGTTATTAATGTGTCTAACCTTCCTCCTTCCTTGTACTCGGTATGTTTGCTAGTTCGGATGTTACTTTTTTGTATATAGTAGCAGATATAGCCAGATGGAATATTTTTTATTTAATAGAGTGATTTAAGTTAGTTGATTTCTTTCTCTTCTTAATATAATGGTCAAGCATAGCAAGCAATTAACAGAATTAAAATATTGTGATATTGTATAAATGCACGATCAGTAAAAGTAAAATGGTTTGCAATCAAAATGAAAATAATCATAGCTAACTAGTAAAGTTCAAATTCAATCCAAAAGCTTTATTTTATAATTCAAGATGGTTAGCAAAATAGCCCTTCTGGTACCAATGATCATCATAGCAGCTGTTGTAGGGGCTATTGGTATTAACCTTTTTCCATTAAAAGTCAAAGATAAAGGCTTAGAATTTGCACAAGGAAAAGCAGAGATAAATAGCGATTTAATTAATGTAGAAGTCGCAAAATCTAGTGCAGAAAAACAGAGATGGTTGATGTTCAGACAGGAAAAAATTCCTTTGAATTCTGCAATGATTCTAGTTTACGATAAACCTGATCTATATTCTATGTGGCTTTTAAATATAGAATATAACCTTGATTTGATCTGGGTTGATGAAAGCGGTCATATAGTGTACTTAGTAAAAGATGCGCCGCCTTGTAAAAATGCACTAGATCCATCCAGCTGTACTTATAAGAATACAAAAGCTGCTAAATATGTTATTGCTGCCACGTCAGGATTCATAAATAGGCATAAGATAACTATGGAATCAAAGATGACAGTAATTTCGATTTGAAACTTAAATTAATGCCATGAAATGCTTTCCAACATATCATTTATCAAATATAACAGTTCCAAAAGAATTGATATGTTAAAAGGTTCAACGAAACTGATATAAAATGAATTCGTGTCAGGATCGAACGCTATCCAGTGTCAACTACATTATGCAAATCCATGTAGGCTTGCTTTATTTCTTGTACCGATGTACCATCTTCAAGTGATGTTACATCGCCAATTGCAGATCCAGTTGATATAGATTTCAGCAATCTTCGCATTATTTTTCCGCTTCTGGTCTTAGGAAGTTTGTTTACAAAATAAATCTCGTCAGGTGATGCGATTGGTCCCAATGATGTTCTGATATGGTGAACAAGTTCTTTACGAAGCAGATCAGATGCAGAGAACCCTGCTCGAAGCACCAAAAATGCAATGATTGACTCTCCTTTTTGCTGGTCAGCCTTACCAGTTACTGCAGCCTCTGCAACAGCTTTGTGTGATACAAATGCACTTTCCAGTTCTACTGTACCAAGCCGGTGTCCTGCTACCTTAAGCACATCATCTGCTCTACCAAGAAACCACAAGTACCCGTCATCATCAGATAGTGCATAGTCACCAGCATAATACACATTTGCGAATTTTTCCCAGTAAGCGTTCTGATATTTTTTGTCATTCTCCCATAGTGTCATCAACATTCCGGGCCACGGTTTTCTAATTATTATATATCCTTTTATGCCATGGGCCACTGATTTTCCATTTTCATCCACAATTGCTGCATCTATTCCTGGTACTGGGAGTGTCGCAGAACCAGGTTTCATTGAAACAGCTTCAATTCCAGTACATGCACTCACAATAATACCGCCAGTTTCTGTTTGCCACCACGTATCAATAATAGGACAATTTTCCTTTCCTATTGTTTTGAAATACCACATCCATACTTCAGGATTGATTGGTTCACCAACTGTTCCTAGTAGTCGTAAAGACGACAGATCAAATGAATTAGGGATAGCATTTCCATATTTCATGTACATTCGTAAAGCTGTGGGAGTAGTGTATAGAATTGTGGCGCCATATTTCTCAATGATTTCCCAATACCTATCAGGTTTTGGATAATCAGGGGCTCCCTCATAGATTATTTCAGTAACACCATGCATTAGTGGGGCATATACAACATAACTATGACCTGTGACCCACCCAATATCAGCAGTACAAAAGAATATGTCTTGATTTTTGAAATTAAAAACCCATTTGGCTGTTGCATATAGATGGGTAAGATAGCCGCCAGTGCTATGCAAAACGCCCTTTGGTTTGCCTGTGGTACCAGAAGTATAAAGAATATATAGAGGGTGGGTGCTGTCCAAAATTTCTGGTTCGCAGTAGGATTTTGTACCTTCAATTAAATCATGCCACCATAAGTCTTTCGATCCCATCTGAATGTCGTTTTCAGCCCTTTTTAAAACAATGATATTCTCAATGAATGGAGTAGAGGAAATTGCATTATCTACAACGCTTTTTAATTCGATTACTTTTCCTCTTCTAAATCCACCATCAGCAGTTACAATGACTTTGGATTTTGAATCACATATTCTATCAGATAATGCCTGGGCACTGAAACCAGAGAAAATAACGCTATGTATTGCACCTATTCTTGAACATGCCAACATTGCTATCGGAAGTTCAGGAACCATAGGAAGATAGATCGTAACACGATCTCCTTTTTGGACTCCAAGGTTTTTTAGCGCATTTGCAAATTTGTTAACAGAATGATATAGCTGATAATAAGTTAACGACCGATGTTCACCATTTTCGCCTTCCCACAGTATGGCTACTTTATTTTTTTTATCAGAATTGATATGTCTGTCAACTGCATTCACGCATGCATTCAGTTGGCCGCCAACAAACCATCTTGCAAAAGGATAATTCCACTCAAGTATATTATTCCATTGTCTGAACCAGACCAGATCCTTTGCTTGCTCTGCCCAGAATTTCTCAGGATTTTCTGCTGCTTGTGCTTTTATTTTGTCAAGTTTTTTTCCTTCTAATGTTACTTTTTTAGTTTCATCATAAGCCTTTGACAATTTAGTAAAATTTGAATCAGACATCACCTAAAAAAGAGAGACTAATTTTAAAAGCATTTTGGATTTAAGTATAACAATATATCGGCAAAGTTAGTAGCTAATATAGCTTAGAAATTGTTACAGATACGTTAACAGCAGTTTGGTAAAAACGCTTATTATTCGATATTCATTATAGATGATTGTTATATAAAAATCATCTTATAAAATGTGTCAATATATTAAAATAAAGAAATCCAGTGTACTTAAAATGTGAAATACAGAAGTAGAACAGAAATAGTAGCAATGATCTTGGAAGCGGCTAATGGTGGAGCTACCAAGACAAAAATAATGTATAAAGCTTTTCTGAGCTATGCCCAGTTAAGAGAATATCTTTCCGTACTCATTGAAAATAATCTCTTAGAATATTTAGAGGGTTCTCAGACATACAAGACAACTGAGAAGGGATTAAACTTTCTGAAGATGCATAATGAGATAGGCGAGCTTTTGCAAACTTCTGCAAAGCAAGAGAAATAGGTATTCCAGTTTTAAATATACAGAAATTAGTAGTAGAGAGAAACTAAGTGATGAGATAATTTTTCACTCATTCACTTGGAATTACCTGATTTAACCAATTGGAATCTGTTTCACTGCCATTATCAGTTGTCGGGACAGATTTGTCATCTGTAGACAAATGATTTGTGCTTGAGGCTTTTGTGGCAACTATTTCTTCTTTGGGAGACTCATGCGATTTCGGAATTGTTTCTGTGGTAGTGGCAATTATAGGATTTCCTACTTGGATATTCTGAGTTAATGAGCCAATATTTTCTAATGTTTGATTTGAGAGCTTGGTCTTGACATTATTAATCTCAGCCTTTTCAAGATTAATATGTTCTAATAATTCATTTGTATAAATGCCAATCTGCTGATATATCTCTTCTGTCACTTCGTTACTTTTATATTGTAATTTTGCGTCAAACAGTACTGCCTTAATGCTTTTACTCTCAGCATCTAATTCATTCAACCTTACTTGTAATTTCTCATTAAGAGACTTCTCTTCTTCCTCAAGTACACTTAGTCTCTTTTCATATTTTGTATAAACCAATTCTGCGTCGTCTTTCATTAAATCATTTTCAGTAACTATGTCTTGCAGTGCTTTTATTCTCTTTAAGACAAGGTTTTTCTGTCTTAGTAGTTTTTGGGTATCTAACCTCCATTTTGGAATGTATATTACATAATCCCTCTGAACCAATAGTTGTTCAAATGTCAATTGTTTTAGACCCCCTGATCCACAATCTACACAGACAGATTCAATGGAGCCATCACTGTCAGTAATCATACCTACCACCTTACCCATAAAAGTGCCATACATGTCCTTTACTTGCTTGCCCATAAATTCGAGCTTTAGTTCACTCATTAGGAACAATTGATAATTAAATATAATGATAACATTGTCAAAATTGTTGAATTATTTAGTAAGAGCATTTTGCTGAATCGATGCATAGAATAAAAGTTTTTATCTGAAGCGCGGATTTCGATATCTATGACATTATATAAGCAATATATTCACAAGTAAATAAACCACTGCGGTTATAGAGGATATTTAATAGATAATGTGTTGTGCTAGGTTTTTAACGATGATAGGTTTAATCATTGCCTATTTATGACAAATACAAACAAGGAGCATTTTCACGATAATTTCTCAGATCAAGACAGATCCATTCTTAGGTTACATTTTTCTAACACTGATAGAGCAGTCTTTGCAATAATTACTCCTAGACAAGTGGATAGAGGAGCATTAATGTCCAGATATTCTAGGTCAGATAAGACAATGCGACGCATATTTCTAGATGAGTTTATGAAGGATCCAAAACGGGGAGAAGAATTCTACAAACGTATATTGTTAGAATATGGGGACGATTCTGTTGCAGAATTAGGTGAAGCTCAGATTGCAATAGAATGGATTTCAAATATTGCTGCTAAAAAAATTGAAGATCGTAGAATAGGGCTATCATATCTTGAAAAATCCTCTCGATATGTAGCATTCGATCAAAAAGTTGATGGGAAGTATAAATATCACAGAGAAGAACGGATTATGGCATCACCATATGCTGATGAATATCTTCAAGCCTGTGATCATGCTTTTGATGTATACAGCAACAATATCCAACTGATGCAAAAATTTATTTCAGAAAAAGAACCAATTGATCAATTCTTATTTTTTGATTTCAATCTAAAAAGAGAGACAACATACGGTAACTTAAAATCAGATAAAGATATTGAATCTGCAAAACGAATCTACAAATCAGTAATCAAGGCTAAATCACTTGATATTCTTAGAGGGCTTCTGCCAGCGGCCACTCTTACTAATTTAGGCATTACAGGAAATGGTAGAGCATTTGAATATTTGTTATCGACAATGTACGCGTCAAGTTTGAGAGAAACAAAAAAATTGGCAGATCAGATGTATCATGAGCTTAACCTAATTATCCCTGCTTTTGTAGGAAGAGCAAATGATAAGCATGGTAAAACGCTTCAATCCTATTTTGAAAATACTAGGGCCGCGATTTATAATATTGCTCAATACCATATAAAAAATATTAAACTGCAGGAAAATTTACAGTATGTCAAACTACTATATTTTGAAAATAATTTCGAAGCAGAAGTGAAAGTCGTTTCTGCTATTCTATATGAACATGCACAAGGTCAATCTCTTGAAGCAATTACACAATACACTAGGTCTATGACGCCACAAGAGAGACATAAAATAATTCAAGAATATACAAAATTCCGTACTAATCGAAGACATAGACCTGGTAGAGCATTTGAGATGATCGAATACACGTTTGAATTATTTACAAATTTTGGTATGTTCCGTGATATGCATAGACACAGAATTTTAACTCTAGAACGGCAATTACTTTCTACAAGACATGGCTACGACATACCCTCAGAAATCATCGAGTTGGGCATTGTCAAAGATTATAGAGATTGTATGTATAAAAGCAATGAGGCATATAAAAACATCTCAAAAAATATGCCTGATGAGGCTCAATATGTGGTTAATTTTGCATATAGATATCCATATTTTATTAGACTTAATCTACGTGAAGCATGCCATCTTATCGAACTAAGAACTGTACCTCAAGGACACCAAGATTACCGCAACATATGTCAAAAGATGTTTGAACAGATAAAACATATTCATCCCGTATTCGCAGATGGAATGAAATTTGTAGACTTAAAAGCGTACAATCTAGAAAGATTGAATGCTGAGAAAAATTCAGAGAAGAAGAAAATGGAATTGAATTAACATTATGCAAACCATCTTTCTAGTGATTGATTACGGTTTGCAATGCTTTTTTTTAGTTTTTCAATGGCACCATTTACACGTTCTGCAGAAAAATTTTTTTCTATGCAGAGAAAATCGGCTATACCATTATAGTCTGCCTCGCCGAACTGCACGTTATCCACATTTGGAGCTTCTGGCTTTAGAAATATATCACGTATCTTCTGGTAAGGTATATAAGATAAGGAGTATTTGATTTTCTCAATATTTTCTAATTTACCATATTCACGAATCAATTTTAAAGCTGTTTTTGGTCCAATTCCTGTAAAGCCTTCTGGATTAAAGTCTGTACCTATCAAAATTCCGACATCTACTAATTGCTCATGCGTCAATTTAGCCTGATCAAGAACTTGTTGATGCTCTATAATCTCTGGTTCAATTTCAACATACATCTTCCTATTAGGAACTTTTCTTTTGCCACTAATAGTAAGATTACGTATAAGCCTACTGGAGCCAAATAATATAGAATCATAATCTTGGCTTGCGCAGCTAAATGCAATATCTTGCTTTGTCAGATATGCTGCAGCGGCCTCCCCTTCTGAAGGTGCCTGAACAATCGGAATTCCAAGAAGAGCAAGGATCTTTTTCGATTCTTCTACCATCGTATCTGTCAATATAGATGTAGCTTGACTATACTTTCGTGCATCTTCAAATCTTCCTTCTGTTATTGCTTGATTATATCTTTCTGATGCCTCCTCTTTAATCTTGTGACGACGTTCAATCTCCTTTAACTTAAGAGGATTGGGTTTGCCATCAAAGATATAAACGAGTTTTACATTCTCTGCGAGTAAGTGTATGTTGCGGTAGAACAAACCACTCAGATGACTTGTGATATCACCTTGTGCATTTGTAAGTAATTCGCCAGTTGGACCACGAATTGTTGCAAGGAATTGATAGATTGTATTATATGCATCAACTGCCACTACTTTATTTGCTAATTCTGATATTGTGATACTTGAAGGTCGTATAATCGGTTTTAGGTCTAACCCCATTCACATATTTTTGACTATAGCAAGATTTTACTTTTTCTTTAGGTTTTTCTTTACAGATTCCCAACCCACTGTAACGATTTCTTCATAAACATTCGATAGTTTCGGAATAGACTCTTCATTTTCAGCAGCTGTTTTTACCCTACTGCGATAATAGTTCTCGATGTCATGGGCAGTTTTGCTATCAATAGTGATAGAAATTCGTGCTTTAGGCATATACTTGTGCGCCCACTATTTTATCTCCATATCATACATTATATAATCCATTAATACAATTTTGTCATAAAATAATAGTTTTTGACTGACTTTAAAGAGCCTAAAGCAAGCAGTCAAGAGTAATATTAGCATTTACAGCAATCGTTACTTTTACCTGAAATACTTGTATTTGTCTCATAAGAAAGACGCCGGGAGTGGGATTTGAACCCACGAGTCCCGAAGGACATCAGCTAACACCTCATATAAGATCTCGAGGCTGACCCCTTTTAGGGGTTTTATACTTACCTAGCTTGGGTACCCCGGCAATTTTTTCTTGACAAGATAATGCAATTTAATGTTTTTTAAGTTAGCGGATCTAGTAGCCTGTGTAATATATCATCAACATTAAACAGAATATTTGGAATAACTATAACTTATAGACAATTCCAACAGCTTTTTCTTTTTTCTTTTTGTAATTATGCGTTGACAAGAGCAGATTAAAATTATATAAATGGTGATTTTTATAATAATATGTGTTAGCAGCATCCCCAAAACCACCTGCTCCTGATGATATCAAAAAATTAACATTAACAGATATTGCAATAATGAGTGAATTAGCTTACTCCTTAAGAGATCGTCTAGAAATGTATATTCAGATCGATCCATATACTATGCCAGATCCACTAGATAACAAATATGAATTCAATTATTACATCATTGTAGATAGGGAGGATAATAAAAGGATAGTATCAATGATTGCCATTAAGAAGGATCCGCTTCCGCAACTACCGTGGAATAAGATATTCAGTGATCGATTAATCAAATTACAATTGTCAAAACAAGATGCTTCTGCTCTGAAATACGAGATGATGCCAAAAGACACTAACAACTTTTACCCATATAGACGTTCTGGCAGAATCGCTGGTTATATTATGTTTGCATTTCAAATCTGTGGGCTACATTAATAAATTCTTCAAAATTATAACTAAATAATCAAAATATGATAAGTAGATGAATATTAGTTAATGTCTGAATAAGAACAGAGTTACATTATTGGCTCTTCCTTCAAATTCAAGTTACCATCTGACAAAATCTCAATACCCATAATATTAAGAATATCTATAGCATTTGCCTTTCCCTCCCTTTTAACAATATTTCCTGCTATTCTTAATCTATATGCAGGGGTCCAATGCTGTCCGATCTTGTACTTACCGTGCATTTCTCTAGGAACTATCTTAATTACACTTACTTCCTGTACAGATCGCATGTTAGATTCAAGTCTTTCATATCTTCCCTCCTTCTGATACTTTTCCATCAGAGCATTCAGTGCGTTTGCCTTCTCAATGTTATCTTCAACTAGTATTGCGTGTCCTTTAATAATTACACTGATATAGAGAGTATCAGCTTGTGACGCATCAGAACTATGAAAATAATATGATGGTAAAAAACAGATATGCCTATCAACTTCAAATCCAACTTGTGAATTTCTTCTAATATTATCAAGTTTTTCACCTATAGGATGTGAATGCATATAGACTGCATCTGATTTTATTATACAATTTGAATCCATGCACGTTGTATTTTCTCTTACGTATACAAAGTTCATCGGTATTACCTGTGGATAGCCTTTAGAATCGATAGTTGCGATCCTACCAACAGGTTGTGTATTCAAAAATTCAATGATCTTTATTGCAGACTGTATCTCAAACTTCCTTATAAGCTGCATTTAAAATATATTTTTATATTAAGCAATATAACTTATTGTAAAAATCTACATTGTTATTATTACTAGCTTCATCTCATCTCATTAGGATCTGTCAGTATTTATTGTTGTGAACCGTTTTGAATTAGCAGATATGTATCTAGAATAGTAGATGACAATTGATTGAATGCTTTCACAATATAAATAGGACTTAGATCTGAAAAAATTTGTTTAATTAATGCTTTATAGATAGTCGGAATTACATACTAATAACAATATACTGCGTTGCAACATTCTAATGCATTCAAAATTATAGTAATTGAAATGTATTAACTTGAAGTTATTGGGACTATGAGTATACATGGTCAGCAGAAGATATCGATATTTATTAAATGCATTAGATAATTACAAATGTGGTACGTAGAATTGGTACTTTGTCCCCTGGACCTATGGCTACAAAAATAATTAATATCATAAGCGGTTTGTTATAATTCAACTTTTACTTATATGTTTATCAAGAATCTTGAAAAATTTGCAAAACAATACCAAGTTCCACTTATCCTAGACTAGGTACAGTCTGGTATGGGTAGAACGGGCAAATGGTGGACTTTTGAGCATTATGATGTAAAGCCTGACATCATGAGTATTGCAAAAGCATTGCAGGTAGCCGCAGTTGCTTATAACAGAATTTTTGATCCTGATGTCGAGGGGGTACTCTCTAGCACTTGGGGGTGCAGGTAGCAGAATAGATATGGCAGTCGGTGCAAAAATAATAGATGTCATTAACCAAAAGAAACTTCTAACAAATGCCGCTACTAAAGGTGAAGCCTTAAAAAAAGGGTTAAATGAAATGGTAGGCAGAAATGGTATAGTCGACGTAAGAGGAATAGGCTTGATGATTGGAATTGAATTTGATCTGAGAAAGAAGAGACAAGAAGTTAAGAGAGTTGTTTAATAGAGGACTTCTGTTGTTACATGCCGGTCATAAGGCAGTGAGAATAATGCCTCCTTTAATAATAGATGATGAGGAGATACAGGAAGGATTAGCAATAATGAATGAGGTATTATTATCCTGAGGAAAACTTACTAGTAACATAATCTAATGTAAATGATATTAATAGGCTTTATACTCATCGCCAAGAATTTGTGATGCCATTTTTAGTTCAAGTACTTCATTCGCGCCTTCATATATCGTAGTTGCTCTTGAATCCAAGAAGTGTCTTGCTACTCTATTTGTCTTCCTATAGGCGACTGATCCAAAAATCTGAACAGCCCTGTTTGCTGAGTCAAATGCAGAGTTGCTTGCATGAAATTTTGCTATAGCTGCTATTCTATCTGCTTCATTTCTTAATGTAGAGTATTCGTTGTTATATCTGTCCAGTCTGTATAGCCACTGGCAGTCTTCTTGTTTAAGTTTTTCTACATAATCATGAAGCCTTTGTCTTGCATGAGCTGCATAGTATACAAGCCAGCGTGAACTTTCTA
>Ga0075434_100000669_pt1 | contig 26608 bp, 23 predicted proteins | sample RhiMethybrSRZTD3_FD_75298 | JGI IMG/M metagenome (GOLD analysis project Ga0075434, IMG submission 75298) | Populus rhizosphere microbial communities from Tennessee, USA - Rhizosphere MetaG P. TD hybrid SRZTD3 | ecosystem: Host-associated > Plants > Roots > Rhizosphere > Soil | place: USA... | reverse complement strand
CGAGGTCGTGCCCGAGTCGAAGCCGACGCTGTACCAGGCGAGCCTCGTCGGCGGCTTCGTCATCGCGAGCTACCTCGAGGACGCGCGCACGCACCTCGCGGTCTACGGCAAGGATGGAAAACACCTGCGCGACATCCGGCTGCCCGGCCAGGGCACCGCAATCGGCTTCCCGGACACGCCGTCGGAGACGGAGACCTTCTTCGCCTATACCGACTACCTGACGCCGCTCGCGCTCTACCGCTACGACGTCGCGAAGGACGAGGTGTCGCTGTTCCGCAAGCCGACGGTGTCGTTCGACCCGTCGCCGTACGTCACCGAGCAGGTGTTCTACACGAGCAAGGACGGCACGCGCGTGCCGATGTTCATCACGCGCCGCAAGGTCGCGAAGCTCGACGGGGGCAACCCGACGCTGCTGTACGGCTACGGCGGATTCGACGTGTCGCTGACGCCGACCTACAGCGCGGCGGTCGCGGCCTGGCTCGAGCGGGGCGGCACCTACGCCGTCGCGAACCTGCGCGGCGGCGGCGAGTACGGCGCGGACTGGCACAACGCCGGCACCCGGACGAAGAAGCAGAACGTGTTCGACGACTTCATCGCGGCGGCCGAGTGGCTGATCTCGAAGGGCTACACCTCACCCGCGAAGCTCGCGATCCACGGCCGCAGCAACGGCGGGCTCCTCGTGGGCGCGGTCCTCGCGCAGCGGCCGGAGCTGTTCGGCGCGACCCTGCCGGGCGTCGGCGTGATGGACATGCTCCGCTACCACACGGCGAGCGCGAACGCCTACGCCTGGTCGTCCGACTACGGCACCGTCGAGGACGCGGACCAGTTCAAGGCGCTCGCCGCGTACTCGCCGGTTCACAACCTGAAGCCCGGCCGCTGTTACCCGCCGACCCTCGTGACCACGGCGGACCACGACGACCGCGTCGTGCCCTGGCACAGCTTCAAGTTCGCGGCGGCGCTCCAGTACGCGCAAGCCTGCGCGAACCCGGTGCTGATCCGCATCGAGACGCGCGCCGGCCACGGCGCCGGCAAGCCGACGTGGATGCAGGTGGAGGACTGGGCGAACCAGTGGGCCTTCCTGGCGAAGGCGCTCGGAATGCCAGGAGGCAGCTGAGCCGAAACATCAGGCGTGAGCGTCTAGTGCCTGGGCTCCTCGGTCTCCGGAATTTCGGCGTCTTCGCCCGGGATCGAGTTCTTCTCCGTGAGCCAGCCGCCGAGGTCGATGAGCCTGCAGCGCTCGCTGCAGAACGGCCGCCACGGATTTCCGCCCCATTCGCGGCGCGTGCCGCAGCGCGGGCAGGCGACTTCGCGGCCCATCGCCTTCAGTAGCAGGTCGCCAGCACGAACGAGACGTCCTCGCTCGCCTGTACCGGCCGGCTGTGCACGTTGTTCCAGCGCAGGAAGCGCAGCGAGCTGCGATGGTGGCTGCCGCTCACTTCGGGGAATAGCCGCGAGCTGCCGGGCAGCGTGATGCGGAGCAGCTGAACCGGCCGGTCGCGCTCGAACGCGATCTGGAAGCTGCCGCCGACCGCCGTCTCCTCGCTGGGGCGCGCGTTCTCGCGCGTGATCCAGAGGAGCTCGGAGACCGACTCGCACAGCGGGCGGATCGTCGCGAGCCACGCCGCGAGGTCCGCCTCGCGCGTGTCGGCGTCGAGCGAGAGCCAGTGGAAGAAATCCGGAAGGTCGAACTCGCAGGTGCCGCCCGGGATCGCGCTCCGGTGCTTGATCGCGTTCAGGAACTCGGACTCGCGCAGCTTCTGCATGAAGTTCGCGCCCGCCGCGTTCAGCTCCTCGCGCCGGCGCATCAGCGCCGAGAGCACGGCGCGCAGCCGGCCCGCGTCGACGCCCGGCCGGTTCTGGAAATCCTTGAGCGCCGACATCTGCCGCTCGAGTTCCTTCAGCACGTCGCCGCGCGTGTCGCCGCGCGAGGTGATGGCGAGGATCTCGAGGAGCCCGCCGACGGCCGCCCGGCTCGACCAGGCGTTCGGCTGGCCGGCATGGTGGGAGAGCTGCTGCCACAGGAATTCGAGGCGCATGAAGGCGCGCATCCGCTCGTTGAGCGGCTGCTCGTAGACGATAGGCTCCGAATCGGGCCTCTGTTCCGGCGCGGCCTCGAACATGTGCCTATTTTGCGGCAGGGGTTCCATGGGCGTAAACCTTGCGGGTTGTGACGGGTGCCACGCTGTCGCGGCGTTTCCTCAGTGTTGGGCCGCCAGGCCGCGGTAACGGCGGTCGAGCGCGGCAACCTGGGCCGGCAGGGCCGCAGCCGGCCCGCCGTTGTCGATGACGTCGTCGGCCCCGGCCAGGCGGCGCTCCCGCGTCGCCTGAGCCCCGAGCATCCGGAGCGCCGACGCCCGGCTCTCGCCGTCGCGCGCCATCAGGCGGCGTAGCTGCTCCTCCTCGGGACAATCCACCACGAGGATGCGGTCGACGATGTGCTCGAGTCGGCTCTCCACGAGCAGCGGGATCACGAACACCTGGTAGGGGCCGGGCGTCTCGCGCGACTGTCGCTCGAGCTTCGCGAGGATGGCGGGATGCAGGATGGCCTCGACCTCGCGCCGCGTCGCGGCTTCCGCGAATACGCGGCGGCGGAGCTCGGCGCGATCGAGCATGCCGGCATCATCCAGGATGTCGCCGCCCAGCGCGCTGACGAGCGCCGCGAGGCCGGGCGTGCCGGGCTCGACGACCTCGCGCGCGATCGCATCGGTGTCGAGCACCGCCGCGCCGCGCTCGGCGAAGAGCTGCGCCACGGTCGACTTGCCGCTCGCGATGCCTCCGGTGAGCCCGATGCGCAGCATGGCTCAGCGCAGGCCGGCGAACGCGAGGTAGCGGTCGACGATTCCGGGACCCCAGAGGAGCGCGATCCACGCCGCACCAGCGAGGTAGGGGCCGAACGGGACCGGAACGCCGCGGCCCACGCGGCGCGCAGCCATCATCGCGAGGCCGACGGCCGCGCCGACGAAGGCGGCGAGCAGCAGTACGAGCGGCAGCATCTGCCATCCGAGCCAGGCACCGATCGCCGCGAACAGCTTGAAGTCGCCATAGCCCATGCCTTCCTTCCCCGTGGCGAGCCGGAAGGCCTGGAACACGAGCCAGAGGAACACGTAGCCCGCGACCGCGCCGATCACCGCGTCGCGCAGCGCCACCGGCGGCGAGGGATCGCCCGGCGCGTGCGTGAGGCTCGCGATCAGCGCGATCCAGAGGAGCGGGATCGTCAGCACGTCCGGTAGCAGCTGGCGATCGATGTCGATGCCCGTCATCGCGACGAGGTAGGCGGTGAAGACGATCGCGAGCAGGGCCGGCAGGCCGAAGCCGAAATGCCAGGCGACCACGGCGAAGGCGGCCGCTGTCGCGAGCTCGACGAGCGGATAACGCAGCGAAATCGGCGCGCGGCAGGCGGCGCACTTGCCGCCGAGCGCGAGGTAGCTCAGCACGGGGATGTTGTGGACGGCGCGTATCGGGGCATTGCAGGCCGGGCAGCGCGAGCGCGGCGTGATGAGGTTGTAACGCTCGCCCTCGGGCGGCGCCGGCCGGCCCTCGAGGTCGGCCGCCTGCGCGCGCCATTGCCGCTCGAGAACGAGCGGCAGGCGATGGATGACGACGTTCAGGAAGCTGCCGATTGCAAGCCCGAAGAGGAAGGCGACCGCCGCGAAGGCGGCGGGATTCGCCGCGAGCAGGGCCACGGCGCCGGTCCCGGTCAGACCACGGCGCCCAGCTTGAAGATCGGCAGGTACATCGCGATGACGAGGCTGCCGACCAGCACGCCGAGGATCGCCATGATGAGCGGCTCGAGGAGCGACGACAGCCCGTCGACCGCGGTGTCGACCTCCAGCTCGTAGAAGTCGGCGACCTTGGCGGCCATCGCGTCAAGCGAGCCCGACTCCTCGCCGACCGCGATCATCTGGATCACCATGTTCGGGAACAGGCCGGTGTTCTCCATCGCCCGCTGCAGGCGCTGGCCCGTCGAGACCTCGTCGCGCATGCGCAGCACCGCCTGCTCGTAGACGATGTTGCCGGTCGCGCCGGCAACGGATTCCATCGCCTCGACGAGTGGCACGCCGGCCGAGAACATCGTCGCGAGCGTGCGCGCGTAGCGGGCGATCGCGGCCTTCACGAGGATCGGCCCGATGATCGGGATCTTGAGCGAAGCGCGGTCCAGGAAATGGCGGAGCGCCACGGAGCGCTTCTTCATGTGGATGAAGAAGAAGACGCCGGCGACAAACAGGATCCCCATCCACCAGCCCTGCGTCTGCACGAACTTCGACAAATCGATGACCATGCGCGTGAACGCCGGCAGGTCCGCGCCGAAGCCCTTGAACAGCGCCTCGAACTGCGGGATCACGAAGAGCAGCAGGATCAGGGTCACGATCACGGCCACGGCGAGCACCGCGGCGGGGTAGAAGAGGGCCTTCGTGATCTTCTTCTTGAGGGCCTCCGTCTTCTCCTTGTAGGTCGCAACCTTGTCGAGCAGCGACTCGAGGGCGCCCGCCTGTTCGCCTGCCTCGACCAGGTTGACGTAGAGGTCGTCGAAATAGAGCGGGTGCTTCCTCAGCGATTCGTGCAGGGAGCTGCCGCCCTCAATGCTCTGCTTGATGTCGAGGATCAGCTTCTGCATCGACGGCTTTTCGTGGCCGACGCCGACGATCTCGAAGGCCTGCACGAGCGGGATGCCCGCCGCGAGCATGGTCGCGAGCTGGCGGCTGAAGATCGCGATGTCGCCCGGTGTCGGCTTGCCGCCGCCGCCGATGGTCCGCTGCTTGCGGATCTTGGTCGCGACGATGTTCTGGCGCCGGAGGTCGGCGCGCACTTCCTGCTCGTTGACGGCGAGGATCTTGCCGCGGAGCTTATTGCCCTTGCGGTCCTTGCCTTCCCAGTTGAACTGGTAGTCCTTGGGAGCGACGGCGGCAGCGGTCGGCGGCATGGTGTCGGTCGTCCTCTACCCTGACTTTCGGATGTTAACGCCCCGGGGAATCAGTCAACTGTGACGCGGTTGACTTCTTCAAGGGTCGTCAGCCCGTCCGCGACCTTCTTGAGGCCCGCGGCACGCAGGTCCCAGACCCCTTCCTTGCGGGCCTGCTCGGCGATGTGGGGGGCGCTGCCGCCCTCCAGGATGATCCTGCCGATGGCGTCGGAGACGCGCATAACCTCGTACAGCCCGATCCGGCCTTTGTAGCCGTCAGTGCACTGCGAGCAGCCGACGTGCTTGTAGACCTTGAATCCCGTCGTCGAGATCTGCTGCTCCGTGAAACCCTCGCGCAGCAGGGCGTCGTGCGGCAGGTCGAGCGGCTGCTTGCAGTTGGAGCACAGCCGGCGCGCGAGGCGCTGCGCGATGATGAGGCTTACGGAGGTTGCGATCGCATAGGGCTTCACGCCCATGTCGACCATGCGCGTCAGCGTCTGCGGCGCGTCGTTCGTATGCAGCGTCGAGAGCACGAGGTGGCCGGTCTGTGCCGCCTTGATCGCGATCTCGGCGGTCTCGAGGTCGCGGATCTCGCCGACCATGATCACGTCCGGGTCCTGGCGCAGGAAGGCGCGCAGGGCGGAGGCGAAGGTGAGCCCGACCTTGGGGTTCACGTTCACCTGGTTGACGCCCGGCAGCACGATTTCGGCCGGGTCTTCCGCCGTCGAGATGTTGGTGTCCTCGACGTTCAGGATCGCGAGGCCCGTGTAGAGCGAGACCGTCTTGCCGCTGCCGGTCGGCCCCGTCACGAGGATCATGCCCTGGGGCTTCGCGAGCGTCTTGAGGTAGAGCTCCTTCTGGAAGGTCTCGTAGCCGAGCGCGTCGATGCCCATCATGGCGGTGCTGGCGTCGAGGATGCGCAGCACGATCTTCTCGCCGAAGAGCGTCGGGCAGCTCGAGACGCGGAAGTCGATCGAGCGGTTCTTCGACAGCTTCATCTTGATGCGGCCGTCCTGCGGCACGCGGCGTTCCGCGATGTCGAGGCGGGACATGACCTTGAGGCGCGCAGCCAGCTTGGTCGCGAGCTGCACCGGGGGCTGCGCGACCTCGCGCAGGACGCCGTCGATGCGCAGGCGAATCCGGTAGTACTTCTCGTAGGGCTCGAAATGGATGTCCGACGCACTCCTGCGGATCGCGTCGAGCATGATCTTGTTGACGAAGCGGACGATGGGCGCGTCCTCGACGTCGTCGCGCGCAGCGTCCGCGTCGATCTCGTCATCCGCATGCACGTCGAGGTTCTCGAGGTCGAAGTCGTCGTCCGCGCCGCTGATCGCGGGCACCTGCGCGTCGACCTGCTCGATCGCTCTCTGCACCGCGCGCTGCAGCTTGTCGTCCTCGACCACGACGGCCTCGATCGAGAGGCCGGTCTGGAACTTGATCTCGTCGACCGCATGCAGGATGGTCGGATCCGAAACGGCGACGTGCAGGCGCTTGCCACGCTTGACGAGCGGCAGGACGCGGTGCTTCGCCATCAACTTGTCGCTGACGAGCTTGACGATGTCGACATCGATCCCGACCGAGTCGAGGTCGAGGAGCGGCATGCCGAATTCCTGGGCCGCGGCGATCGCGATGTCGCGTGCGGAAGCCATGTCGTGCGACACCAGCCAGCTCACGAGGTGGGTCTTGCGCTCGCGGGCACTCGCGATCGCGTCGAGCATGGCGGACTCCCCGACAAGGCCGTCGAGGACAAGCCGCTGCGGCAGGCCGGTGAGGACGGCCCGGAAGGTTCCCGTTGCTGCGGCGCTATCGTTCAAGGATCCGCTCCATGCACCGACCGATCCCGATTTTGTAGCCTAACCCACGGTGCCAGCAATTGTTAAATGAGCGCGAATCGTCCCATAGGGCGTCTTACAAGCCCTTGACCGGGTTCACATTCGCGCGCATCAGGTCGCGGGCGGCAACTCGCCCGGAAAGCGGGCTTCCAGGGCGTCCCGCAGGCGCGTCACCTCGGCATCGGCGAAATCCCTTCCGTCGCCCCCGACACGCTGCGGATCGGGGTGCTGCCGGTCCGCATAGAGATAGCGGGCCGCGGTGCCCGGCTCCGCGGGCATGACCGCGAGCAGCGAGCCGGACGAGATCGCGGCGAGCTGTTTCCGGGCAATCAGGGTCGGCAGCCACGGCTCGCGCAGCTGCACCCAGCCGGAGTGCGGGTCGAGTTCGTAGTAGTGCGCGGCTTCCTTGGCCACGTCCGAGGCGTCGTAGCGCCCTTCGCGGATGCTCGCGGTATTGAGGTCGGTCTCGGTGAAGCGGATGCGCGAGGCAAGCGCCGCGGCACGCTCCGGATCCGTCATGTAAGGCACGAGCGACAGGCCGTCCACACCGGCAGCCGGCTTGCCCGTGGCGAGTTCCTCGAGCGTGGGGCGCACGTCTTCGAGCGACACCGGCCAGTCGTAGTTTCGATCCGGCCCCGGCAGGCGAGCCCGGCCGAAAGCGCGCATCGCGAACAGGACGTGGTATTGGTTCGGGCTCAACACGCTGGTGCCGTGACCCCAGAGCGAATCCCAGATTTCCTGGCTCGAGCCGGTCCTGCGGATGATCGAATCGTTTTCGGCGCCGAGCGCCTCGCCATGGTCCGAGAGGAGCACGACGATCGCGTTGTCGAGCACGCCCTTGCGCGCGAGCATCGCGAGCACGTCCCCGAACTGTCGGTCCACCGCGGGGACCGCCTCGCCGTAGGCGACCCGGTATGCCGGGGGCGTCGTCGGCGTGCTGCGGCCGGCCCAGGAGTAGGGCCAATGGGCCAGCGTGAGATGGATCGCGATGAAGGCCGGGCCGTTGACCTCGATGCCGCGATCCAGCCGTTCGACGAAATCCTGCGGCCGGTAGGTGACGCTTGCGGCGCGATTCGCGTGGTTCGAAGGGAAGAGGATCTCGCCGACGGGCGTCGAGGCCACGAGGTTCACGAGCGGTAAGTCGCCTCCGTAGCCGAGCAGGAAATCGATCGCGCCGATCGGAGGCGTGATGATCTGGTCGAATCCGTAGCTCTCGTTGAAGTTCGCGTAACGGACCTCGTCCGTCGCGTAGATGGCGCGATAGCCGCGCGCGCGCAGCGCGGTGGCGAGCGTCGGGCCCTCGTGCACGAGCCGGCGCGGCATCAGGTTGAATCGCGCGTTGGTCGTCACCGGATGCCGGCCGGTGAGGATGGACGTCCAGGACGGATATGTGCGGGCAAGCGGCGTCAGTGCGTCATCGAACCGCCGCGCCTCGCCGATGAAGCCACGGATGTTCGGCACCTCCGCTGGCCCGCGCCGCGGGATCGTCAGGTCGTTCCGCAGCGCGTCGATTCCGAGGATGACGAAGCTCGGCGGGCCGCCGCCGCTTCGGGCCGCGAACACCGGGATCCGCGGCATCCACACGAGCGCCAGAATCGTGGCCGTCGTCGCCAGGGCAGTCGCGCTGACCGGAATCCAGCGCCAGCTGCGCACTCGCCAGGCGCGCACGGCAAGACCGAGGCATGAGACGCTGATCGCGAGAGCCGCGATGGCGACCGGCGCGAGTCCCGCGTACTCGCCTCGCCACCAGGACTCCGCGCCCGCGAAGATCGAGGCGGGGAACAGCGTCGTGTTCGCGGCGAGCACGAGCCCTGCGAGCACGAAGAACCAGGCGGCCGTCCATGCAACATCGGACTCGAACCGCGGGCAGGCCGCACGCGTCAGGCGCGCGCACCCGAATGCGGCGAGGCCCAGCAGTGAATGGCAGAGCACGAGCGCCGCGAAGAATTCGCCGAGCTGCCACCCGAGCCGGGAATGCAGCGCTTCCTGGAACCCGAACGAGCCCGTGACGAGGTTGGCCGGAAGCACGAGCTCGATCTCGCGCCAGACGAAGTAGAGGCAGGCGCCCAGGAAGGCGAGTGACAGGGCCTGGCCAACGGCCAGGGCCCTCCACGCGCTACGCCGGCCTATGCCCGCAGTCATCAAGGCCCGCTGACTCCGCTCGTGTACTCACAGCGCAAAAGGCAAGGCCCCTGCAAGCAGGGGCCTTGACCGTTCCGGCCAAACGCCGGATCCATGGCTCGGCGCTTTAGTTGCCGCCGAAGCCCGTGCGGCACGAAGCCGGCATGTGCTTGTCGAGGAGAGTCGTCTGGCCAGCCGGGGAAGCCGTGCCGCTGCCCGGGTCGGCATTCGCGTTCGTCGGCGCGGTCGCGAGGCCGCAGACCCACACGACGTCGCCGTTCGCGTTGATCATCGGCTGGAGGTCGAGCTCCTTGCCGAGGATCTTCGCGTTGGCATCCTTGCCGTAAATGATCTGGATCGTGCCGTCGGTCACGTCGACCGATGCCACATAGCGGGCCTGCTTGTCAGCAGCGCCGCCACCGGCCGACACGACGCCCGCTTCCTGCAGGTTCGCCGGCCAGGATCCCGTCTGCGCCATATACTCCGCAACGCCGGCCTTGATGTCTGCCGAGAGGGTCAGACCTTCAGAGACCTGCGAGCGGATCGTGTAGTCCTGGTACGCCGGGATCGCGATGGCGGCCAGGATGCCGATAATGGCCACCACGATCATCAGTTCGATGAGCGTGAAGCCCTTCTGGAGAGTCTTCATGTTCCATTCACTCCTGTGTAACCAAGGGCGGCGCTCATGCGCCGATGCAACCTACGTACAGCAAGGATCATGCCAAGCAGGTGTGGCCGCGTAAGTGACGGACTTGGCACTCTTTTTTCGTAATTGTCAGAACATCGTCGGGGAATCGCGACGCCTGTCCCGACGCGCCGCGTCACAAAGTGACATCCGGCGTCACTCGATGCCCAGCTTCTTGATGCGATAGCGCAGCGCGCGGAAGCTGATGCCGAGCGCGCGCGCCGCCGCCGTCTTGTTGTAGCGCGCTTCCTCGAGGGCCTTGCGGATCGAGGCCCGCTCCATGTCCTCGAGCGTCTGGGGCAGGGTACCTGCCCGGTGCGGGGGCACGGTTTCCTCGAACGTCGGCGGACCGCGAAGCTCGATGTCGCCCGGCTGGATCGTGCCGCCGTCGCAGAGCGTCAGGGCACGCTCGATGACGTTCTCGAGCTCGCGCACGTTGCCCGGGTAGTCGTGTGCCGCGAGGAGCTGCATGGCCTCCCCCGAGATCACCGGCGTCGCCATGTTGAGTCGCGCCGCGAAGCGGTGGGTGATGGCGGTCGCGAGCTCGGGAACGTCCGCGCGCCGCTCGCGCAGCGCCGGCACCCGCATTTCGATCACGTTGATGCGGTAATAGAGGTCTTCGCGAAAGCGCCCCGCCGCGACCAGCTCGCCGAGGTCGCGGTGCGTCGCCGAGAGGATGCGAACGTCGACCGGCTGCTCGCGCTGGTCGCCGACGGGCCGCGCCGCCTTCTCCTGGATCAGGCGCAGCAGCTTGACCTGCAGGACGAACGGCAGGTCCGCAACTTCGTCGAGGAAGAGCGTGCCGCCTTCCGCGGCCTGCACGAGGCCGAGCTTGTCCGCGACCGCGCCGGTGAAGCTGCCGCGCCGGTGGCCGAAGAGCTCGCTCTCCATCAGCTCGGACGGAATCGCGCCGCAGCTCACGGGCACGAAAGGCGCATCCTTGCGCGGGCCCGACTCGTGGATGAGGCGCGCGACCAGCTCCTTGCCGGTGCCCGACTCGCCCGTGATGTGGACCGGGGCCTGGCTGCGCGCGACTCGCCCGATCATCGCGCGAAGCCGCTGCATCGGCTCCGAGTCGCCGAGGAGCCGTCGGCCGCCGTCGGCGGCACGCCGGTTGTCCGAGAGCTTGAGCGCCTGGTTCACGAGCTTTCGCAGGTCGGAGATGTCGAGAGGCTTTCGCACGAAATCGAAGGCGCCGAGCTTCAGGGCGAGCACGGCCGCCTCGACGTGCCCGTGCGCCGTGATGACCGCGACGGGCAGGTCCGGTGCCTCGGACTGGATCCATTCGATCAGCTCCGTGCCGTCGCCGTCCGGCAGGCGCAGGTCCGTGAGGCAAAGCGCGTAGTCGCGGCGGGCCTGTAATTCGCGGCGGGCTGAAGCCAGGTCGTGCACGGCGCTCGAGTCGACGCCCATGCGCGCGAGCGTGAGCGACAGCAGCTCGCAGAGGTCGGGCTCGTCGTCGACGATCAGTGCGCGTGGATTGGCCATGGGCTCAGGATTGCTCCCAGCGCTGCGGGTCCGCGAATACGATGCGGAAGACGCTGCCGCCTCCGGTGCGCGGCTCATAGACGAGCAGCGCGCGGTTGCACTGTGCGAGCTCGCGGGCAATGAAGAGTCCAAGGCCCGTGCCGCTCGTGCGCGACGTGAAGAATGGCTCGAAGATGCGATCGCTGATGGCCGCGTCGATGCCGGGGCCGCGGTCCAGCACTTCGAGGAACGGGCGGTTGCTGCCCGCGAGGCGTCCGATGCGGACCTCGACCTTGTCTTCCGGGATCTGCACCGAGTAGCGGAACGCGTTCTCGCAGAGGTTCCACAGGATCTGGCGCAGGTGCGACGGATCGACGCGCACCTCGAGCTCGGGATCCGGCATGTCGGCAACCAGCTGTCCCGGGTCGTGGCCGCCCGTGCTGGTGAACTCCCGCGCGAAATCCGCGACCCATTCGGCGAGTGGCATGCGCTCCGGCCGCGTGCTTTCCCGGCGGGCGAGCTGCTGCACGTTGCCGATGATCGTGCTGACCCGTTCGGCGTTTGCGTTGATGATGGCGCTGAGGCGCCGGGTGCCCTCCGGAACGCCCGAGTCCTCGCCGAGGAGCTGGGCCGCGTGGCTGATCGCGCCGACCGGGTTCCGGATTTCGTGGGCGATGGACGCCGAAAGCCGCCCGAGTGCGGCCAGGCGGGTCTGGTGGATTCGGTCGTCGAGCGCCGTCAGGTCCTCGAGGAAGACGAGCACGGGCGGCGGCTGTCCCTTGCCGAGCGGCGCGAAGTGCGGGCGCACCTCGCGCAAACCGTCCACCGCCAGCAGGCTGCCGCCGACGGTGTCCGTCACCGGAGCGCTCTGCCGCCACATGGTCAGCATATAAAGGAGGCGGGGCGACACCTCGCCGAGCAAGGCGTCGGATCTCGCATCGGCGCCGAGGATCTGCCTTGCCGATTCGTTGATGAGGCGAATGCGGTCCTGCTCGTCGACGACGACGAGGCTCTCGCGCAGCCGCTCGACGATGTACTGCGAGAGCTCCGCGAGGTTCGCGAGGTCGAGGTCGCGCTGCCGCACGAGCGCCTCGCTTTCGCGCAGGCGCCCGGCGAGCGGCGCGACCGCGAGCGCAGCGATCAGGATGACGCCTCCGAGCAGGCCCGCCTGCGTGAGATCGGATGAATCGGAGACGCCTCCGAACCAGACCATGATCTGCTGCCCGAGCACGCAGAGTGCGGCGATCGCGCCGATCGTGGTCGCGATGCGCGGCGGCATGAGCAGGCTGACGCCGGCGACGGGCATGATGAGCAGGAGCCCCGCGCCGCTCGATGCACCGCCGCTCGTCACGAGCAGCGCCGTGACCGCGACGACGTCGAAGGCGACGTGAATGAACGCCTGCGCATGCAGCGTCGGCCAGCGCCGCTTGAGGAGGCCGATGCAGAGAACGCCGGTCGCGAACCAGGCGGCGAGCGTATAGAAATAAAGCGTGGGCGCGGCGGCGCCGAGCGTCTGCGGCTGCGACGCGACGAGATGGAGCACGACCAGTACCGAGGGAACGGTGAGCCGGTAGAGGTTGAGCAGCCCGAGGACGCGCCAGGCGAGTTCCGGGTCGCCCGCCGCTCTCTCGATTTCGGCCGGCTTTTGCACGGCGGCACTTTATCACGCGGCCTGCGCGGTGCCCGCGCCGCGGCGCGCGTTTGCGACGCGGTTCAAGGCCTTCGAATACAATGCCGCAATGAATCTTCACGAATACCAGTCGAAGCGCATCTTCGCCGAGTACGGCGTGCCGGTGCCGGCCGGCAAGGTCGCCTCGACGGAAGCCGAGGCGGTCGCCGCGGCCGGCGAGCTCCCGGGGCCGGTGTGGGTCGTGAAGGCGCAGGTGCACGCGGGCGGGCGCGGCAAGGCGGGCGGCGTGAAGCTCTGCCGCTCGGCGCCAGAAGTCGGCAAGGCCGCGGCGGCGATGCTCGGCCAGCGGCTCGTGACGCCGCAAACGGGCGCGACGGGACTGCCGATCCACCAGGTCTACGTCGAATCCGGCAGCGCCATCGCGCGCGAGCTCTATCTCTCCGTGCTGCTCGACCGGGAACGCAGCCGCATCGCGTTCGTCGCGTCGGCCGCGGGCGGCATGAACATCGAGGAAGTCGCTGCGAAGGAACCGGAGAAGATCCTCCGCATCGACGTCGACCCGGTGGCGGGGCTGCAGGGCTACCAGTGCCGGCGCCTCGCCTTCGGCCTCGGCCTCGAAGGCAGGCAGATCGCGGAGTTCGAGCGCATCGCGCGCGCGCTCTACCGGCTTTACCTCGAGCGGGACCTCTCGCTCGTCGAGATCAACCCGCTGATCGTGACGAAGGACGGCGCTCTCGTCGCGCTCGACGCCAAGATCAACGTCGACGCGAACGCGCTGTTCCGGCAGGCCGCGCTTGCGGCGCTGCGCGACCCCTCGCAGGAAGACGAGATGGAGCGGCAGGCGGCCGAGCACGAGCTCAACTATGTCTCGCTCGACGGCAACATCGCGTGCATGGTGAACGGCGCCGGCCTCGCAATGGCGACGATGGACCTCATCAAGCTGCACGGCGGCGAGCCGGCGAATTTCCTGGACGTCGGGGGGACCGCGACCGCGGAGCGCGTGACCGCGGCCTTCCGCCTGATCCTGTCGAACGCGCGTGCCCGCGCGATCCTCGTGAACATCTTCGGCGGCATCGTGCGCTGCGACGTCATCGCCGAAGGCATCATCCAGGCGGTCAAGGTCGCGGGCGTGAACCTTCCCGTGGTCGTGCGCCTCGAGGGCACGAACGCCGACAAGGCGCGCGCGCTGCTCGCGGCGAGCGGGCTCGCGATCACCGTGGCCAAGGACGTCTCGGATGCGGCGACCAAGGCCGTGCGGCTGGCCGGCGGCCGGGCGAAGCGATGAGCATCCTCGTCAATCGCCGCAGCCGCGTGATCTGCCAGGGCTTCACCGGCAAGCAGGGCACGTTCCATTCCGAGCAGGCGATCGCCTACGGCACGAACCTCGTCGGCGGCGTCACGCCGGGTCGCGGCGGCTCCCGGCACCTCGACCGGCCCGTGTTCGACACCGTGCACGACGCGGTCAAGGCGACGAAAGCCGACGTCAGCGTGATTTACGTCCCGGCCCCGTATGCCGCCGATGCGATCCTCGAGGCCGCCGACGCCGGCATTCGCCTCATCGTCTGCATCACCGAAGGCATCCCGGTCAATGACATGGTGTGCGTGAAGGCCGCACTCGCGGGTGGCAAGAGCCGCCTCGTCGGCCCGAACTGCCCCGGCGTCATCACGCCGGGTGAATGCAAGGTCGGCATCATGCCGGGCTTCATCCATCGGCCCGGCAAGGTCGGGATCATCTCGCGTTCCGGGACGTTGACGTACGAGGCCGTCTTCCAGACGACGAACGTCGGACTCGGCCAGACGACCTGCGTCGGCATCGGCGGCGACCCGGTGCGTGGCCTCAATTTCATCGAAGTGCTCGCGCTCTTCGAACGCGACAAGGACACGGCCGGCATCATCATGGTCGGCGAGATCGGCGGCACGGACGAAGAGGCGGCCGCGGAATACATTCACCGCGAGGTGTCGAAGCCCGTCGTCGCCTACATCGCGGGCGTCACCGCGCCCGCGGGCAAGCGCATGGGCCACGCCGGCGCCGTGATCGCGGGCGGGAAGGGCACGGCGGCCGACAAATACGCCGCACTCGAGGGAGCGGGCGTGCGCACGGTGCGGTCGGCGGCGGACCTCGGCGTCGCGATGCAGCAGGCGCTGGCCTCGCGCCGGCGCCGGCGCAAGCGCTGAGCGGCCGGTGCGCATCGCTCTCGCCCAGATCAATCCCACCGTCGGCGACGTCGCCGGGAACGCCGACCGGATCCTCGCGCGGGTGGCGGAAGCGAAGAAGGCGGGCGCGGCGCTCATCGTCACGCCGGAGCTCGCGCTCTCGGGCTACCCGCCCGAGGACCTTCTGTTCCACCGCGGGTTCCGGCGGCGCATCGAGGAGTCGCTCGCGCGGCTCGCCGACGAGGCCCGCGGCATCGACCTCCTGGTGGGCTATCCCGAGTACTCGGGCGGCGTGCTGTTCAACGCGGCGGCCTGGATCCGCGACGGCAAGCGCGTCATCAACTACCGCAAGCAGCGGCTGCCGAACTACCAGGTCTTCGACGAAAAGCGATATTTCACGCCCGGCGACGCCTTCTTCACCGTCGAGCTCGGGGAAGTGAATGTCGCACCGATCATCTGCGAGGACATCTGGCACGCCGAGATTGCCGAGGGCGCGCGTCGCGCCGGCGGCGACGTCGTCATCGCGATCAATGCCTCGCCCTACCAGCGCGGCAAGCAGGAAGAGCGCGAGGCCTATGTCGCCGCGCGCGCACGTGAGAACCACGCGCCCTACGTCTACCTCAACCTCGTCGGCGGCCAGGACGAACTCGTGTTCGAAGGCTCGAGCTTTGCCGTGGACTCGAGCGGGCGCGTCGTGCACCGCGCCCCGGCCTTCGAGGAGTCGCTGACGACGCTGGACGTCGTCGAGGTGGACAAGGGCTTCGACATCGAGCCGGAGAGCCTCGCGCCGCTTCCCGCCGGGGAGGAGAGCGTCTGGCGCGCGATCGTGCTCGGCGTGCGCGACTATGTGGAGAAGCACCGCTTCGCGGGCGTCGTGATCGGACTCTCGGGGGGCGTCGACTCCGCGGTCGTGCTCACCGTCGCCTGCGATGCGCTGGGCGCAGAGCGCGTGCAGGCCGTCATGATGCCCTCGCGGTTCACGTCGAGCATGTCCGAGAAGGACGCGGCGGCACTGGCGCGCGGCCTCGGCGTGAAGTACTCGATGATCCCGATCGAGGGCATGTACCAGGCGACGCTGGCGGCGCTCGAGCGCGAGTTCCGCGGCCTCGCGCCGGACGCGACCGAGGAGAACATCCAGGCCCGCTGCCGCGGCATGCTGCTGATGGCGATCTCGAACAAGAGCGGCCGCATCGTGCTGACGACCGGCAACAAGAGCGAAATGGCGGTCGGCTACGCGACGCTGTATGGCGACATGGCCGGCGGCTACGCGCCGATCAAGGACTGCAACAAGACGCTCGTGTGGCAGCTCGCGCGTTGGCGCAACCGCCAGCCCGGCGGGCCCGTGATTCCGGAGCGGATCATCGAGCGGCCGCCGACAGCGGAGCTGCGCGAGAACCAGCTCGACTCGGACAGCCTGCCGCCCTACGAAGTGCTCGATCCGATTCTCGAGGCATTCATCGAGGACGATCGCTCGGTCGACGAGATCGTCGGCATGGGTTTCGACCGCGCCGTGGTGACGCGCGTGCTCGAGCTCGTGAAGCGCAGCGAATACAAGCGCCGGCAGGCGCCGCCGGGCGTGCGCGTCAGCGGCCGCGCCTTCGGGCGCGACTGGCGCTATCCCATCACCTCCGGTTACCGTCCCGGCGAGTCCTAGGAGGAGGGGACAGTCCCCTTTACGAAAAAGGGACGGTCACCTTTTCCCTTCGGTCCTTCTGGGAAAAGGTGACCGTCCCTTTTTCGTAAAGGATGACAGTCCCCTAGTCGAACGGCCACCACCAGGATTTCTTGTTGTGCTTCACGGGCTTCGTGTTCGGGTAGTTGATCGCGAACACTTCCTGTGAGCGTTCCGCGAGGTCGTTGAGCCCGAGCCCCTGATAGGCGGAGATCATGATCTCGAGCGCCTGCCGCGTCGCGGGCGCGCCGTCGTAGTTCTCGATGCAGTAGCGAGACCGGTCGACCGCCGCGACCCAGGCCTGGCGCTTCAGGTAATGCTCCGCGACGTAGACCTCGTAGTCCGCGAGGCGGTTGCGCAGGTAGATCATGCGCTGTCGCGCGTCGTGCGCGTAGATGCTCTGCGGGTGCTGCTTGATCAGCTGCTCGAAGGCGTCGAAGGCGCGGCGCACGTCCTGCGGCGGCCGCTGCTCGAGGTCCGTGTTGAACCAGCGCTCCAGGAAGTTCGGCGAGCGCTCGAAGTAAATCAGCCCGCGCAGGTACATCGCGTAGTCCACGCGCGGGTGGGTCGGGTTCTCGCGGATGAACTGGTCGGCGGCGTCGATCGCCGACTCCTGCTCGCGGCTGCGGTAGTACGCGTAGATGATGTCGAGCCGCGACTGGCGCGCCTCGTCGCTGAACGGGTAGCGCGCGTCGAGCGCCTCGTAGTAACGCACCGCGCCGCGGTAATCGCCGCCCATCAGCAGCTTGTGCGCCTTCTCGTACATGCGCTCGGGCTGCAGGTTTTCGGCGGCACGCTCCTTGTAGCCGCAGCCCGCGGCTGCGAGCGCGCACCACGCGACGAGCACGGCGCGCGCCATCATTCGGGCTGGCTGCAAAGGACTGGACCCCGGCTGTTGAATCGACGCAGTATACCGGCAAAAGACCGCTCCCGACCCCCATGAGTTCCACCCGTCACCAACGCGAGCTGCGGCTCCCGCCGCAGGCGGCCGGCCGACGCCTCGACCAGGCGCTCGCGGACGCCTTGCCCGAGTTCTCGCGCTCGCGTCTCAAGCGCTGGATCGACGACGGCATGTTGCGCGTCGACGGCCGCGTGCCGCGCCCGCGCGACATCGTGGCGGGCGGCGAGCGCATCGCGCTCGATGCGCCGGACGAAGACGCGGTCGCGCCCGCGCCGGAGGACATCGAGCTCGCAATCGCCTACGAGGATCGCGACGTGATCGTCGTCGACAAGCCTGCTGGGCTCGTCGTGCATCCCGGCGCGGGCAACCCGGCCGGCACGCTGCAGAACGCGCTGCTCGCGCACGACAACAAGCTCGCGAAGCTGCCGCGCGCCGGCATCGTGCACCGGCTCGACAAGGATACGACGGGGCTCCTCATCGTCGCGCGGAGCGAGAGCGCGCGCACGACGCTCGCCGAGGCGCTCGCCGCGCGCACGATCCACCGCGAGTACCAGGCCGTCTGCGTCGGCGTCATGACGGCGGGCGGAAAGGTCGACGCCCCGATCGACCGCCATCCGGTGGACCGCCTGCGAATGGCCGTGCGCGCGAGCGGGCGCGAGGCAATCACGCACTACCGCGTGATCGAGCGCTTCCGCCGGCACACCTGGGTGCGCGTCACGCTCGAGACCGGCCGCACGCACCAGATCCGCCTGCACCTCTCGCACGCGGGATACCCGCTCGTGGGCGACCCGGTCTACGGGCGCCGGCTCGTGATCCCGCGCGGCGCCACCGCCGCGTTTGCCGAGATGCTGCGCGGCTTCCGCCGCCAGGCGCTGCATGCCGCGAAGCTCAGCTTCCCGCATCCGCACGATGGCCGGATGATCGAGGTCGAATCGAAGCTGCCCGCGGACATCCGCGCGCTCATCGCGGCGCTGAAACGCGACCGCGACGCGGCTGCCGACTGATGGCCGCGCTCGAGTTCCTGCGGCCGGACTGGGCAGCGCCCGCACGCGTCCACGCCGCGATGACGACGCGGCCGGGCGGCGTCAGCCGGGATCCGTATGCAAGCCTCAACCTGGCGCAGCACGTCGGTGACGATCCCGTGGCCGTCTCGGAGAATCGCCGGCGCCTGCGTGCCGCGCTCGAACTGCCGGCGGAGCCGGCCTGGCTCGAACAGGTGCACGGCGCGCGCGTCGCGATCCTGCCGTCCCGCGCCGACGGTCCTGCCGACGGCGTCGTCACCGCCGAGCGAGGCACGGTGTGCGCCGTGCTCGTCGCCGACTGCCTGCCGGTATTCCTTGCGAGCAAGGGCGGCGATCGCGTCGGCATCGCGCACGCCGGCTGGCGAGGGCTCGCCGCCGGCGTGATCGAAGCGACGATTGCGGCGCTCGATGTGGACGCATCGGATCTCGTCGCCTGGCTCGGCCCCTCGATCGGTCCCGGCGCCTTCGAAGTCGGGGGCGATGTGCGCGAGGCTCTTCTCGAGGGCGATCCCGGCGCAGCGGACGCCTTCCGTGCAGGGCGGGGTGATCGCTGGCTCGCCGACCTGCCTGCACTTGCGCGCCGGCGGCTTGCCGCTGCGGGCGTCACCGCCGTCACGGGCAGCGGCGTCTGCACGCACTCGGATCCGGCGCGCTTCTATTCCTATCGCCGCGACGGCGCGACCGGCCGCATGGCCGCGCTCGCCTGGCTCGCCTGATGTAGGCTGTCGGGCGTGTCGACGCTTGCCGCCGTCATCCTGCTCACCGCCATCAGCGGCGGACTCTCGGCCTTCATCGCCGGCGGCTTCATGCTGCTGCCGGCCCGGCGCCGCGACGCGCTGCTGCCGCACCTCGTGAGCTTCGCAACCGGCGCGCTGCTCGGCGCCGCGCTCCTCGCGCTCTTGCCGCACGCGCTCGAATCCGGCGCCGGCGCGCACGGCATCGGCATCGCGCTCGCCTGCGGAATCATCGCGTTCTTCGTGCTGGAGAAGGCGGTGCTCTGGCGCCACTGCCACGTGGATGCCTGCGAAGCGCACGGGCCGCAGGACCATCATCGCGACCGCGCATCGGCGACCCTGATCCTCTGGGGCGACGCATTCCACAACGTCCTGGACGGAGTCCTGATCGCGGCCGCGTTCCTGACGGACGCGCACCTCGGCGTCGTCACGACGGTCGCCGTGTTCGCGCACGAGATCCCGCAGGAGGTCGGCGACCTCGCGATCCTCCTGAACGGCGGCATGTCACGCCGCCGCGCGATGACATTGAACGTCGCGGTCAGCCTGACATCCATCGCGGGCGCCGTCGTCGCGTGGTACCTGCTGGCGCAGGCCCTGCAGTGGCTGCCTTATGCGATTGCGATCGCCGCCGCGAGCTTCCTCTACGTCGCCGTCGCGGACCTCATTCCCGGGCTGCACCGCCGGGTCGACGCGAAGACTTCGCTCCAGCAAGTCGTACTTATCACACTCGGCATCGTGGTCATCGCGACCACCCACAACCTCGCGCACTGAAATCGCCGTTGCGCGCTCTACGGCGCCCGGGGACCCTGCTCGTTCGCTCCGCCGGAACTTAGTCGCTCACTCGCAGGTCCCCGTGCGCCTTGCGCGCGCAACGGCGGCTTCGGCGCTCCCGCGGCTGGGCAAGCCCGCCGGGACCCCTGAGCGAGCGACTAAGTTCCGGCGGAGCGAGCGAAGGGAGTCCCGGCGGGCGTAGCCCGGTGGTGGGCGAACCGACGTCAGCTGTTGAGACGCAGAGCCTCGCGGAGGCCGATGAGAACGAGCTCGGGAATATGAGCGTCGAAGACCTTCTCGTCCTCGAACAGGCGCGCAAATCCGCCGGTCCCGACGAGAATCGTCGGCTTGCCCGCGAAGTACTGGGTCCGGACTTCCGCGCAGAGGTGCTTCAGGATCGCGATGTTCCCGTGGTAGAGCCCCGCCTGGATGCTCTCGACCGTCGAGCGGCCGAGCAGCTCGGGGGGCTTCCTGATCTCGACTTTCGGCAGCCGCGCCGTGCGCGCGTCGAGGCTCTCCATCGCGAGCCGGAGGCCCGGCAGGATGACGCCGCCGAGGTAGTCGCGCTCCTCGGTGAGCGCGTCGATCGTCGTCGCCGTGCCGAAGTCCACGATGATCGCGTTCTTGCCCGGGAAGAGCTTCGCCGCCGCGATCGCGCCGGCGATGCGGTCGCTGCCGACCTCGAGCGGGTTGCGGTAGCGGATCTTGAGCCCGGTGCGCACGCCCGGCTCGAGCATGAACGGCCGCAGGCCGAAGTACTTCACGCTGGCATTCCGGACGGAGTGCACCATGTCCGGGACGACGGAACAGATCGCGACCTCGGTGATGCGCTCCGGGTCCACGTCATTCTCGCGCAGGACCTGACGGCAGAAGAGGCCGAATTCGTCCGAGGTGCTCTCCGCGCGCGTCGCGCGCCGGAACTGCAGCGCGAGCCGGTCGTCGTCGAATACGCCGCCGTAGATCTGGCTGTTGCCGATGTCGAGGACAAGGATCACCGGGCGCCGCCCTTCAGCTGCTCGTCGAGCAGGTGGGCGAGGGCGGTCGCGAGCTTGTCGCGCCCGACGTAGCGCCGCACGCGGCTGCTGCCGTTTTCGTGCACGAAGAAGAGGTGCTCCTCGCCCGCCGCGAGCGTCGACACGTCGTTCTGGACGACGTAGCGCGCGCGGCTGCGCTTCAGGAGCTCGCGCGCGGCGCGCGCCTGCGCGCCCGCGTCCGGGTCGTGGGTCAGCTTGAAGCCGACCAGGAGCAGTTCCGGATTGCCCGCGTAGCCCATGATGCGGTCGATGATCTTGGCCGTCGGCTGGAGCCTGACCGAGAGCTCCTGTCCCGACTCGAGCTTCGAGTCGGGCATCGGCTCGGCGACCGCGAAGTCCCCGACGGCGGCCGCATGCACGACGGCGGTGCATTCGCTGTCGCGCACGAGGCGCCGGAGCGCGGTGTCGAGGGAAGCGTGGTCAGTGAATGTCTCGCGGCGCGCGACGCCGCCGGCCTGCACGGACTCGACACCTGCGACCTGCGTCACGTGGAATCCGCGGGAGGCGAGCGCCTCGCAGATCATCGCGCCGGTGCGGCCGCTCGAGAGGTTTGAGATGAAGCGCACGCTGTCGATCGGCTCGCGCGTCGCGCCCGACGTGACCACCACTTTCTTCACTTCGTCTCCAGCGCCTTGAGCACCAGCTTTTCGAGCTCGTCCACCTCGAGCAACCTCCCTTCGCCCTGCTCGCCGCAGGCGAGGCGGCCGTCGCCGACCGGCAGGATTTGAGCGCCGTGGGCCGCGAGCCGCTCGCGGGCCGCGCGCGACGCCGGGTGGTCCCACATCGTCGCGTTCATTGCGGGTGCGACGAGGTAAGGCTTCTGCCCGATCTCCCACGCGAGGTACAGCGCGCCGATGGCATCGTCCGCGAGCCCGGCGGCGAGGCGGTTCATCGAGTTCGCCGTTGCGGGGCAGAGGAGCGCGACGTTTGCCCAGCGTGCCAGCCGGATATGGTCCATCGTCCGCCCGGATTCGTAGAGGTCGGTGAACGGCGGGCGGCCGGTGAGCCCTTCGAGCGTCGCGGCGCCGACGAAGCGGAGCGCGCCCGCGCTCGCGACGGTCTGGACCGCGACGCCACGCTTCGCGAGGCGCGAGACGAGGTCGCAGGCCTTGAAGCAGGCGATCGAGCCCGTGAGCTGGAACAGGATCTTCGGTCCACTGTCACTCGACATTGTCGATGAGCCTCACCTGGCCGATCCGCACGGCCGCGAGCCGCCGGCCGTCGCGATCGGCGACGTAGTCCACGTCGAATCCTTCGCGCGCGAGCGCCGCCGCGGTTTCCGCGGCCGGACGCTCCGCCGCCTGGCTCTCGGCAAGCACGCGATGCAGGGCCGGCGCCCGCGCGCGCTCCGCGGGCGAGAGTAACCGGTTCCTGGAGCTCATCGCGAGGCCGTCGGCCTCTCGCACGGTCGGGCAGCGCACGATGCGCGTGTCGAGGAAGAACGCGTGCACGAGCCCCTCGACGAGCTGCAGCTGCTGAAAGTCCTTCTCGCCGAAGTAGGCGCGATCGGGGCGCGTGAGCAGGAGGAGCTTCAGCACGACGGTCAGGACGCCGTCGAAATGTCCCGGACGCGCGGCACCCTCGAGCTCGTGACTCAGCGCGTTCTCGGTGATGCGATAGCGGTAGCCGTCGCGGTAGATCTCCTCCGCGCGCGGCAGGAAGGCGAGGTCGCATCCGGCGCCCTTGAGCATCTCGAGGTCACGCTCGACTGTCCTCGGGTAGCGCTCGAGGTCGCTTGGGTCGCTGAACTGCGCCGGGTTCACGAAGATGCTCGCCCAGGCGCGCGCATTCTCCGCCTTGGCGCGGCGGACGAGGGACAGGTGCCCTTCGTGCAGCGCGCCGAGCGTCGGGACGAAGCCCGTCGCCCCCGCGCCCCGGGCGCGGCGATGCTCGAGGAGCTCGGCGGCGCTCTCGACGACTTTCACGCGTCGTAGCTCTCGGCCACCGTCGGGAACGCACCCTGCTTGACGTCACGGTCGAAGCGGTCGACTGCGTCGCGCACTTCGCTGAAGCCGTCGATGTAGGTGCGGAGGAACTTCGGCCGGTGGCCGTTCGAGAGGCCGAGAAGGTCCTGGAGCACGAGCACCTGGCCGTCGCAGTCGGCACCCGCGCCGATGCCGATCGTCGGGATCGTGAGCGCGCGCGTGATGCGTGAGGCGAGCGCGGAGGGCACGCACTCGAGCACGAGCGAGAAGCAGCCGAGCGCCTCGAGCTGTTTCGCTTCCTCGACGATGCGCGCGGCGTCGTCCTCGGAGCGGCCCTGGACCCGGAAGCCCGCGAGCGCGTTGACCGACTGCGGCGTCAGGCCCAGATGGCCCATCACCGGGACGCCGGAGCCCGTGATGGCGGTAATCACGTCCTCGTGCCCGGCGACGCCCTCGAGCTTCACCGCCTGCGCACCCGCGCGCATCAGGGCCGCGACCGCGTCGAGCGCCGCAGGCACGCCCTTGCGGAACGAGAGGAAGGGCAGGTCGCCGATGAGGAATCGGGTCGGCGCCCCGCGCCGCACGGCGGCCGTATGCAGCGCCATGAGCTCGACGGTCGCGCCGAGCGTGTCGCTGTGGCCGTGCATGACCATGGCCGCGCTGTCGCCGACGAGGATGCAGTCGACTTTCGAGGCCTCGAGCACGCGCGCGAGCGCCGCGTCGTAGCAGGTGACCATCGAGATCTTACGGCCGGCGGCCTTCGCCGCGGCGAAGTCGAGGACGGATTTCATGCGCGTTCCCTCCCGGCGGCCGCGATGAAGGCCTGGTAAACGCCCGCGAGGGCCGTGCCGCCGAGCGCGTCGAGGTGCATCTGGATCGTCTCGGTGTCGCCGCGCGCGACCGGGCCGGTGAGGGCGCCGTCATGCGAGGCGATCACGTTCTCTACGATCCGGCGCGGGTAGGCCGCGAGCGCCTCGCGCGGCGCGCCGAAGCGCGAGTCCATCGCCGTGAAAAAGTCGCGCCACAGCACCGCCGTGAATCCGCCGGCGAGCGCGCACAGCGCGTGGTAGTAGGCCTTGTCTTCCGTCTTGAGCGGGAAGCAGGGATTCGGCAGGCGAGGGAAGAGCGCGCGGAACTCGGCGATCGGGTCCGGATGCGCGGCATTGTGGTCGACGAACACCGGGATGTCGCGGTAGAACGCCGGCTCGTAGAGCGTCGTGCCGAAGCTCATGAGCGGATGCGCGCCAAACGCTCCCTCGAAGCTCCGCCCGCCGCAGAAATGCACGTACCTGCGGTCGTCGAGCCCCTCCATGCGCAGGCGCGCCATCACCGGCCCGATCGCGTCGTCCGAGACGGCGAGCAGGATGACGGGGCAGCCCGCAAGCACGTCCATCGCGGCGACGCCCGGCTTGCCATTCGGCCGCGCAAGGCGCCGCGACCACAGCTTCCACGGGATGCCGAGGCTCGTGAAGTAATGGCGCCAGTGCCGCGACAGCCGGCCGTCGCCGACGAAGCCGTAGGGTGACTGCCCGGAAACCGGGCTATCGGCGGGTACCTGTCCCATGGATCAAGTCCCTAGATTAAGTGGACATTTTCGATACCGGTCGCGGCCGCCCCGAAAGGCGGTCCGCGCCAGCGCGGATTTTCTCTCTTTTAGCGCATGGTACGCAAACCCTTGAAAATGGCGCTAAATTCTCCGCCTTGCAGGTTGAATCGCTGCATGCCGGCCTCATCCACCGGGCAGGCAAGGACCGCGGAGCGTACCGATGCGACCTGACCGGCTGACCTCGAAATTCCAGCTTGCGCTGGCGGACGCGCAGTCGCTCGCAGTCGGCCGCGACCAGCAGCTCATCGAGCCCGTACACCTGATGCTCGCGCTGCTCGATCAGGAGGGCGGTAGCGCCCGGCCGCTGCTCGATCGCGCCGGCGTCAACGTAAACCTCCTGCGCTCCCGCCTGCTCGAACAGGTCTCGCGTCTCCCGGCGGTCGAGGGCGCGCCGGGCGAGGTCCATGCCTCCAACGACCTCGTCAAGCTGCTGAACGTCACCGACAAGCTCGCGCAGAAGCGCGGCGACCAGTACGTCTCGAGCGAGATCTTCGTGCTCGCCGCCAGCGACGACCGCGGCACGCTCGGCCGTGTACTGAAGGACGCAGGCAGCGTGAAAGGCGCGATCGAAAAGGCGATCGACGACCTGCGCGGCGGCGAGAAGGTGGACGACCCGAACGCGGAGGAGCAGCGCGGCGCGCTCCAGAAGTACACGATCGACCTCACCGAGCGCGCCGAGAGCGGCAAGCTCGATCCCGTGATCGGCCGCGACGACGAGATCCGGCGCACGATCCAGGTGCTCCAGCGCCGCACGAAGAACAATCCCGTCCTGATCGGCGAGCCGGGCGTCGGCAAGACCGCGATCGTCGAGGGCCTGGCGCAGCGCATCGTGAACGAGGAAGTGCCCGAGAGCCTCAAGGGCAAGCGCATCCTCGCGCTCGACATGGGCGCGCTGATCGCGGGCACGAAGTTCCGCGGCGAGTTCGAGGAGCGGCTGAAGGGCGTCCTGAACGACCTCGCCAAGCAGGAAGGCCGCATCATCCTCTTCATCGACGAATTGCACACCGTGGTCGGCGCGGGCAAGGCCGAGGGCTCGATGGATGCCGGCAACATGCTGAAGCCTGCGCTGGCGCGTGGCGAGCTGCACTGCGTCGGCGCCACGACCCTGGACGAATACCGCAAGCACGTCGAAAAGGATGCGGCGCTCGAGCGGCGATTCCAGACCGTCTTCGTCGGCGAGCCGTCGGTCGAGGACACGGTCGCGATCCTGCGTGGCCTCAAGGAGCGCTACGCCGTCCACCACAAGGTCGAGATCACGGACCCCGCGATCGTCGCCGCGGCGACGCTTTCGCACCGCTACATCACGAACCGCCAGCTCCCTGATAAGGCCATCGACCTGATCGACGAGGCGGCTTCCCGGATCCGCATGGAGATCGACTCGAAGCCGGAGGAAATGGACCGGCTCGAGCGGCGGATCATCCAGCTGAAGATGGAGCAGGAGGCGCTCAAGAAGGAGAAGGACGAGGCTTCGAAGAAGCGCCTGGAACAGCTGGAACTGACGCTGTCGGGACTCGAAAAGGAGTTCGCGGACCTCGAGGAAGTCTGGAAGGCGGAGAAGGCGGCTGTACAGGGCGCCGCGCACATCAAGGAAGAGATCGAGCGCACCAAGCTCGAGATCGAGGCCGCGCGCCGCGCAGGGAACCTCACGCGCGCCTCCGAGCTCCTCTACGGCAAGATGCCGGACCTCGAAAAGCGCCTGAAGTCGGCGCAGGAAGCGGAAGCGAAGGCGCCGACCCTCGTCCGCAACAAGGTCACCGAGGAGGAGATCGCCGAGGTCGTCTCCAAGTGGACCGGCATACCGGTCTCCAAGATGCTCGAGGGCGAGCGCGAGAAGCTCCTCAAGATGGAGCAGGAGATCGGCAAGCGTGTGGTCGGCCAGGAAGAGGCCGTGCGCACGGTGTCCGACGCGATCCGGCGAAGCAGGGCGGGCCTTGCCGACCCGAACCGTCCCAACGGCTCGTTCCTGTTCCTGGGCCCGACCGGTGTCGGCAAGACCGAGCTCACCAAGGCGCTCGCCGAGTTCCTGTTCGACACCGAGGATGCGCTCGTTCGCATCGACATGTCGGAGTTCATGGAGAAGCACTCGGTCGCCCGCCTGATCGGCGCGCCGCCGGGCTACGTCGGCTACGAGGAAGGCGGCTACCTGACCGAGGC
>Ga0075434_100000666_pt1 | contig 26654 bp, 25 predicted proteins | sample RhiMethybrSRZTD3_FD_75298 | JGI IMG/M metagenome (GOLD analysis project Ga0075434, IMG submission 75298) | Populus rhizosphere microbial communities from Tennessee, USA - Rhizosphere MetaG P. TD hybrid SRZTD3 | ecosystem: Host-associated > Plants > Roots > Rhizosphere > Soil | place: USA... | reverse complement strand
AGAAACGCTGGCGTTCGCGGAGCGGCTGGCGCAAGGACCGGCCGTCGCGATCGGCGAAATCAAGCGCTCGGTGCGCCGGGCGCTCGGCTATACTCTCGAGCAAGCATTGGAACGCGAGATCCAGGCCCAGGAGCGGTGCTGGAACACGAAGGACGCGCGCGAGGGTTTCACGGCGTTCCTCGCGAAGCGCGACCCCCGTTTCGAGGGCCGGTAGCGGCACGGTTCCCAAGGCGACGAGCTTGAATCCCACCCCCAAGAAGGAGGCTCCACCCGTGACACCCGAGACCATGACTGCCCCGGCCGCGGGGACGCGGGTCATCTACCGCGTCGAAGGCGGCATCGCGATCTTCGAGCTGAACGATCCGCCCGCGAACACCTACACGTACGAGATGATGCGCGACCTGGACGACGCCATTCTCAAGGCGCGCTTCGACCCGGCCGTGCACGTGATCGTCATCCGCGGCGCGGGCGACAAGTTCTTCTGCGCGGGCGCGAACATCAAGATGCTCCAGACCGCGGACCCCACGTTCAAATACTTCTTCTGCCTCCACGCCAACGAGACGCTGAACCGCCTCGAGCAGACGCCCAAGCTCGTGATCGCGGCGCTGAACGGGCACTGCGTGGGTGGCGGGCTGGAGATCGCCATGGCCGCGGACATCCGCATCGCCAAGCGGAACGCGGGCAAGGCCGGCCTCCCCGAGGTCACGCTGGGCGTGCTCCCCGGAACCGGCGGCACGCAGCGCATGGCCCGCCTCGTCGGGAAATCGCGGGCGATCGAGCTCATGGCCACGGGATCCACGTTCTCCTTCGAGGATGCCGAGAAGTACGGGCTGGTGAATCACGTCTTCGAGGCGGAGGACTTCGACGCCAAGGTCCTGGAATACGCGCGGCAGTTCGTCCCGCCCGCCAAGGCGTCGAAGGCCGTGGGGCGGATCAAGCGGTCGGTGCAGTCCGGTCTCGAGGTCGCGTTCAGCGAAGCGCTGGCGATCGAGCGGGAGCTGCAGCAGCAGCTCTTCACGAGCGAAGACGCGCGTGAGGGCCTGAACGCGTACGTGGAGAAGCGCCAGCCCAAGTTCGGCGGCAAGTAGGACGTGACCGTAGCGCCGCGCGAGCGCATGGTGCTCCGCGCCGCGCGCGAGATCCAGGAGGGGGAGACCGTGTTCGTGGGAACGCGGCTTCCCCTTCTCGCGTATCTGGTCGCCAAGGCCACGCATGCTCCGCACGCGGTCGCCCTGTACGAGAACGGCCTGATCCGCGAGGAGGCCGCGCGAGAGCTGTTGTTCACGATGGGCGATCCACCCAACATCCTGAACGCCACCTCCGCCTCGACCACCCTCGACGTGATGGGCATGATGTCCGCGGGGCGGGTGGACCTCGGGCTGCTCGGCGGCGCCGAGGTGGATCGGTTCGGCAACGTGAACTCGACCGAAGTGGCGGGGGAAGGCGGGCGGATGACGCGCCTCCCAGGGAGCGGCGGCGCCGCGGACATCGCGTCGCTGGCGCGGAGGACGGTGATCTTGCTGGCGCATGAGAAGCGCCGGCTCGTGGAGCGGGTTCGATTCCGGACCAGTCCCGGATACGGCGACGGCCCCGGCTTTCGCGAGCGCGTCGGCCTTCCGCCGGGAGGACCCACCGCGGTCGTCACGACCCACGCCGTCTTCCGCTTCGATCGCGCCCTGGCCGAAGGCTATCTCTACGAGGTCTACCCGGGGGTCACGGTGGACCACGTGCTCGTGGGCATGAGCTTCACGCCGCGCATCGCCCAGCCCCTGGGCATGACCCGGCCGTTCTCCGAGGAAGAGATCGAGGCGCTGCGAACGATCGACCCCGAGGGCTTCTGGACGGGCCAGGCCGCCTGATGCTACATTGTGCCGCCACTTCGCCCATCCTCATGCGTCAGGAGCGAGAGCGCGCCAGCGCTCGACACCCAGGGGGGATCATGAAACGACTCGCGGCTCTTGCTCTGCTCGCGTTTGCGCTGGCGAGCGGGGCGGCCCAGGCGGGACCGATCGGCGTCAGCGTCGGCGTGTTCGGCGGCCTGAGCATTCCCGTGCTTCAGGACGTCACCACCAGCTCGTTCAGCCCCGGAGACGCCTTCGGCGCGACCGGATCCCAGTTCGGGATCCGCGTCCCCGTGCACGCCATCCCGGTGGTCACGTTCGAGTCGTACTACGCGAAGTCCAAGTACAAGGACACGGACGAGACGATCGGCGGGATCCAGTACACGCGGGAAGGCTTCGACGGAAAGACGTTCGGCCTGAACGCGATCCTCGGCAATCCGGAGAAGGGCGGCTTCAGGTTCTTCCCCTTCGTTGGAATCGGCAAGACCAAGCTCGAGCGCACGGGCCAGGAGATCAACAAGGTCGGCTACAACTTCGGTCTCGGATTCGGAATCTCGCCCGCGCAGAAGATCTCGGTCCAGGCGCGCGGTGAGTTCAACATGGTCGTCACCGGCGACACCTCGCGGAAATTCACCGGCGCGAACCTGGGCGTCACGTACCGGGTCATGCCATGAAGGGGCTACCCATGAAGCGACACGCATGGATGATCGTGGCCCTCGCCTTGGGCCTGATGACCCCGGGGTGCATCCTCACCTCGGGCCAGATCCTGATCGATTTCGATCTTCCCAGCTTCCAGGCCAACAGCGCGACCGGGATCGACGGCACGACCATCGACCTCAACACCGAGAAGGAGTACCAGGACAACAAGGACAAACTCAAAGATCTCTCCGATCTCGCGGTTCTCGGCAAGTTCACCAACAATTCCTCGACCGCGGTGAACGTGACCGTCTGGATGACCACGACGCCCTCGAGCCACACGACGGAGTCGGCGCTCATGAGCGATCCAACTCGCGTCCAGCTCTGGGGTCCGTTCTCGGTGGCGGGAAACGCGACGACGACCATCGATTGGAACCGGTCGGCGAGTCTCTTCTCGACCCTGGGCAAGGCAGCGCTCTTGCAGCAGGCCAAGACGGACGGCAACTTCTCGCTCTATGTCGTCGGTCCTGCCGCGACGAGCTATGACTTCAGCGTCGCGAACGGATCTCTGGTCCTTGTCATCGACGTGGGGATCTGACCCTCACATCTGGCGGTCTGAAATGAGCCAGGAGCTGGTCCGGTACGAGTTCAAGGACCGCGTCGCGCGCGTCACACTCGACCATCCGCCCCTCAACGTTCTCGATCCTCAGGCCATCCACGACTATTCCGCGGCCCTGGGACGCGTGGAGCGCGACGCCGCGGCCGTCTGCGTCCTGACCTCGGCGGGCGAGCGAGCGTTCTCCGCCGGTGTGGACGTCGCCGAGCACACGAAGGATCGCGTGGGCGCGATGCTCGAGCATTTCCACGGCCTCGTCCGCAAGGTGCGCCGTATCGAGTGCGTCACGATCGCGGCCGTGCGCGGCATCGCTCTGGGCGGCGGGTTCGAGCTCATGCTCGCGTGCGACATGGTCGTGGCCGAGGAAGGATCCACGTTCGGGGTGCCGGAGATCTGGCTGGGTTGTTTCCCGCCGGTCGCCGCCGCGGTGCTGCCCCGGCACATCGCGCCACAGAAGGCCTACGAGCTGGTCCTGAGCGGCGAGCCCATCACCGCGGAGGAAGCCTTGCACCTGGGCGTGGTCAACGTGGTCGCGCCGCGGGGAGGGCTGGAGGATGCGCTCGAGAAGTTCATGGCGCGGTTCACCGAAAAGAGCGCGGCCGCGCTCCGCATCGCGAAGCGGGCCCTCCGCGTCTCCGACGAACGGGCCTTCGGACCGGACCTCGATGAGACCGAGCGGATCTACCTGGATGACCTCATGAGGACGCGGGATGCGGAGGAGGGTATCCGCGCGTTTCTCGAGCGGCGTCCGCCCCAGTGGGAGGATCGGTAACCCGAAGGGCCCGCATCATCCCCTGGGCTTTGACCAGCGTCTCCTCGTATTCCCCCTCCGGGGTCGAGTCCGCGACGATGCCGCCGCCCGCGTGGAACGAAGCCGCGCCCCCTTCGACCACGATCGTGCGGATCGCGATGTTCCAGTCGCAGGCTCCGCTCATGTCCCAGTATCCGATGGCGCCGGTGTAGGCGCCGCGACGCGTGGGCTCCAGGGAATCGATGATCTGGATCGCGCGAATCTTGGGCGCGCCGGTGATCGAGCCTCCCGGAAACGTCGCGCGGATCACGTCGGCGGGTCCGACGTCTGCGCGCAAGACCCCTTCGACGCGCGACACGAGATGCTGCACGTTGGCGAATCGCTCGACGTCGCAGAGGGAAGTGACCCGCACCGAGCCAATCTCGCAGATCCGTCCGAGGTCGTTCCGCTCGAGATCCACGATCATCACGTTCTCGGCGCGATCCTTGGCGCTCGAGCGGAGCGCGGCCGCCAGCGCGTCGTCTTCCTCGGGCGTCGCCCCCCGGGGACGGGTCCCCTTGATGGGCCAGGTCTCGATCCGCTCGCCCTCGATCTTGAAGAAGCGCTCCGGGGACGAGGAGACGATCCCACCCGCCGGCGTCGTCACGAGCGACGAGAAAGGCGCGGGCGATTCCTCGCGGAGGGACCGGTAGAGCGTCGGCGCCCATGGCGCGGGCTCCACCCGGAATCGCTGCGCGAGATTCACCTGGTAGATGTCGCCCGCCGCGATGTGCTCCAGGGCGCGCTCCACGGCCCTCAGATAATCATGGCGGGTGAAGTTCGACTCGATACGCGGTGAACGAGGATGCGATTCCCTCGCCGGCGAACCGTTCCCCTTCCATCCTTCGCCCACGTGGCGCATCGCCGCCGCGAGGCGCTCCTCCGCCCGTCTCGACCGCAGACGAGGATCGGATTCGGGGAGTCCCGTCGAGGCGATCCACCCCTGGTCTCGCGCGCGATCCCACACGAACACCACGTCGTAGAACCCCAGCGAGAGATCCGGCAGCGAGGATTCTCGCCGCGCGAGGCTGGGGTAGCGCTCGAGATGATCCTTCAAGTCGTACGAAAGATACCCCGCGAGCCCGGAGAGGAACGGCAGCTCGACCGACCCCAGCTCGTACGCCACGCGCTCCGGCCACGCCTGCGCGAGCGCCTCGAGGCTGTCGCCGGGGATCCGGAGCGTCGCGCCGCCGTCTCCGGAAACCCTCCAGAGCGCGCCTCCGCGCACCTCGAGCCTCCAGAGCGGATCCGAGGCTAGGATCGTCCACCGCGAGCCGTCCCCGATCGCCCCGCCCGATTCCAGGAATACGGTGTGCGGATCCCCCTCCACCGCGGCGAGCGCGCGGAGGGGCGTCCAGTCCGAGGGAAGCTCCCTCACGATGGGCCGAACGACCGCGACGGCGCGCGCCTCCGGGCCCCCGATCCTAGTAGCCATAGTCGACCGGCTCCGGGAGGTGGTGCTCCAGAGGAATCAGCGCCGCCACGCGCTCGTTTCCAAGGCGCTTCACGTAGCCCTCCAGATCCGCCGCTCCCTCGACCCACTCCGCGCGCCAGCGCTCGTACCCGTCGCGCGTCTTCGTCAGACGATGATACTCCGCGTACGCCTCATGATCCCGGCGGTAGAAACCCTGCACCGGGGAAGGATGCGCGCCCCATCGCGCCTCGCACACGGCCGCCACCACGATTCCCGGCACCACGACCCGGTTGGGGTCGCGCCGGATCTGCTCGGGCGACACGATCTCCTCGGTGGATACGATCACGGCCCGGGCGGCCCGCACCGCGTCGAACGTGATCCCGAGGCTCCCCCACAGGATCGCGTTTCCATGAGGATCGGCGCGCTGCACGTGCACGATCGCGACGTCGGGGATGAGAGGCTTCACGGCGAGAACGGGACCACCGCCGCCGAGCGGATCCGGGATCGCCTGGAGATGGGGGTTCCGGGACACGATGTCGGAGCCCAGCGCGGATCGCGTGGGCAGAAACGGCGAGCCGATGGCGGCCGCGTGAAGGGCCAGGGCCAGCGTGAAATTCGAGAACTCCACGACCTCGAGGGCACGCGGCTCGCCTCGCTCGACGGCGCGGCGGAAGCAATACGCGGAGCCCATCATGACGTTCCCGACCCACGCGGCCATCACGCGTCGCGCGAGCCCGGCGCCGATCAGCTGATCGAAGCAGATGTCCGAGACCGGCCCGATCAGGTCCAGGTCGCCGATTCCCTGGCGGATGATCTCGCGTGTCGCGGCGAAGGGGATCATCTGCTCGAGGCAGGTCCCCAGCGCGACCGTATTCCCCGGACGGACGAACCGCGCCACGGCATCGCGGAGCGGCATGAGCTTCTCACCGTCCCCGTGATGCCCGAGGGCCTGAGGTCGCTCCGGCGCGCGCCGCGGGGCGAGATCGTCCATCCGGACTTCGACAGGCTTGGCCATGGTTACGCGGGCTTGGCCGGCTCCTCCTTCACCAGCATCTTCACGATGAGGAATACCACGAAGGCAATGATGATGAAGTCCAGGGTGGCCCCGAGAAAGTCTCCAACGCCGAATTTGGCCGCGCCGATCATGACGGTCGCGGTCCGCCAGTCCCCGGTCGGCGTGAAGGCGCCGATGATGGGCATGATGAGATCGGCCACGATGGCCGCGACGAGCTTCTGGACCGCTCCGCCGATCACGACGGCCACGGCGAGCGCGATGACGCCGTGCTTGAGCAGGAATGCCTTGAACTCACCGATCATGACTCGATCCTCCTCTTGGAAACGACCCTGTCGTCCGGGTATTCTGCCAATCTAACAGACATGCTCCCCTGGCTCGACAGTGTCTTCCCGCGCCGCGCCCTGTTCCAGAAAGACCGCCGGCTCCTGCACCTCTTCCTCGGCCGCGTCCTGGGATCGACCGGGTTCTCGATCGTCATTCCCTTTCTCGGCCTCTACCTCCACGGCGAGCGCGGCGTGGCGATGAGCATCGTGGGCGGGATCTTCTTCCTGGCCGCCCTCGCGGGCGCGGTCGGCCAGCTCGTGAGCGGCGACCTCACGGACCGGCTGGGCCGGAAGATCGTGATCGTGGGGTCGCAGATCGTGCGATCCGCCGCATTCCTGGGATTCGGCGTGGCCGTGCTGCTCCACGCCCCCATTGCCTGGTTCGTGCTGCTCACCTCACTCAGCGCCTTCGCGGGTCGCGCCTTCGAGCCTCCTTCCGGCGCCATGGTCGCCGACATCGCCGTGGGGCAGGCCCGCGCCGAGTACTTCGCGGTGCTCCGGATCGGCGGGAACCTGGGTTGGGCGATCGGTCCGGCGATCGGCGGCTTCCTGGCCGCGCTCTCCTATCCTACGCTGTTCCTGATCGCGGCCTGCGTCCTCCTGACCGCCGGCCTGTTCATGGCGTTCAAGGTCGAGGAGACGCGGCCGGACACCGGGTCGCCTTCCCCCCCGAGGACCGGCACCCTGCTCGCCCGAATGGGTTTCGAAGGACTCGGGCAAGCCATGCGGGACGCCGTGTTCCTGCGCTACTGTCTGATCACGCTCGTCCTCTTCACCGTGATGTCGCAGCTCATCTCCACGATCTCGGTCTACTCGGTGCAGTGGGCGGGCATCTCCAAGCTCCAGCTCGGCGCGCTCTACGCGCTGAACGGCCTGATGGTCGTTTTCTTGCAATTTCCGGTCGTGCGCGCGCTCGCCCCCTACCGGCTGTCCACGGCGCTCGTGGCGGGGAGTATCCTCTACGCGGCGGGCTATGCCATGATGGGGCTGGGTCACGACTTCGCGCTCCTCCTGGCCGCGATGTTCGTCGTGACGTGGGGCGAGATCGTGACCACGCCGGCATCGATGAATCTCGTCGCCAACTTCTCGACGGTCGAGTCACGCGGACGCTACATGGGGGTCTATGGGCTCTTCAATTCGTTCGGGTGGTCGATCGGCCCCTTGATCGGCGGCGTGCTCCTGGACCTCGCGGCCAAGCGGTCGATGCTTCTCTGGGGACCGATCGGCGGACTGGCGCTCGTCGCGGCGGCAGGATATGCGGATTTGAGACGACGGCTGAGCCGCTCCGTGGATCGCGACACCGAGACGGCCACGACCGAGACGGTACCGGCATGAGCCGGACCAAGGAGACGACATGAGCGCAGCGCATGAGGAGCATCGATTCGAGTGCCGGCTCGTCTGGACCGGTGCGTCCCAGGGCCCGACGTCGTCCTACGAAGAGTATTCGCGCGAATACCGCGTCGACTTCGAGGGAAAGCCGTCGCTCCGAGGCACCTCGGCCCCGGTGTTTCGTGGCGACCCCAAGCTCCACGATCCCGAAGACCTGCTCGTGGCCGCGCTCTCGGGATGCCACTGCCTGAGCTATCTCGCGCTCTGCGCGCGCGCGGGCGTGCTGGTGATGGCATACGAGGACGAGGTCTTCGGGAGGATGGAGCGCGTGGACGGGGTCGTGAAGTTCACGGAGGTCACCCTGCATCCCAAGGTCTCGATCGCGCCGGGCTCCGACGCGGAGAAAGCTCGCGCGCTCCACGAGCGGGCCCACGCCATCTGCTTCATCGCGAACTCGGTCAACTTCCCGGTCCGACACGCCCCCACGATCTCCGTCGCGGCCCCCGTGTGAGCCAAGCCGCGCCGGAACCGGCGAAGACGCGCGCCACCGTCGCGCGTCCGCCGGAGATCTACGTGCTCGTGGCGATCTGGGCGGTGAAGGGCATGGAAGAGCTCTTCCGCGGCGTCATCGGCGGGACCTTCTACATCGTGCAGCAGGCATCGGGGGGCAAGCTCGAGGGCTACCTGCTCCATCTCGCCATCCAGAGCGCGCTCTTCGCGGCGGTGATGGCGGGAGGGAGCTTCTACGTGATGACCGCCCTGTGGCTGGGCCGGGCCGCGGCGCGAAGCTGGGGAATCGTGTTCGCCCTTCTGAACGAGATCTCGGTGCTGGCCTATCTCGTCACGCGGCCGCCGGAGTTCGGGGGCGATGTCGCGATCGTCCGCACGGTGACGATCGCGTCCGTGGTGAACCTGGGCGTCGTGGGCGTGCTTCTCTTCGACGGAAAGCTCGCGAAGTTCCTCGGCAGCACCCGCCTCGTGGGAGGCTGGATGGCGCGGCACTAGCTATCCCAGCGTGTATCCCCCGTCGACGATGATCACCTGGCCCGTCACCCAGGACGCCTTGTCGGTCGCGAGGAACGCGGCCACGTTCGCGACTTCCTCCGGCGTCCCCACGCGTCCCGACGGAGTGCGACGGGTCGATTCCTTGATGATCTCGTCATAGGACGGGAAGATCTTCAGCGAGTCGGTATCGATGAACCCGCCGGAGACCGCGTTCACGTTGATCTTCCGCGGGCCCAGCTCGTAGGCCAGATAGCGGACCAGGGTCTCGATGGCGGCCTTGGAGACGCCGATCGCCGCGTAACCGGGGATGTAGCGGTGCGATCCGAGCGACGTGAGGGCCACGATCCGTCCGCCGTCCGGCATTATCTTCACGGCTTCCTGCGAGCAGAAGAGCAGCGCCTTCGCGTTCGTGCCCATCGCGACGTCCCACATCTTGTCGTTCACGTCGAGCACGTTACCGAAGTGCCCGAGCGCCGCGTTCGAGACGAGGATGTCGAGCTTGCCGAACGCGCCCTTCACCTCCTCGAACATCTTGGGGATCTGCTCTTCGTTCCCCACGTTCGCGCGCACGGCGAGCGCCTTGACGCCCCGCTTCTGGATCTCGTCGACGGCTTCCTTGGCGGACTCGCGGCTGCGGAAGAAGTTGATGGCGACGTCGGCGCCCATGTCGGCGAGCGCCAGCGCGGTGGCGCGGCCGATCCCCCGCGTCCCTCCGGTCACCAGCGCGGACTTCCCCTTCAGATCACCCACGTCGCCCTCCGCCTAAGTCCTTGAATGGGCGGCAATTCTCTGGAGGACTCGGGGGATTGTCAACGCTTTTCAGAACATGAAGGCGGCACCGAGATTCACGCGATTGAGCTTCGCGCCCGTGCCGTCCTTCCAGTGCTCGAGATCCGCCTTCAAAGCGACCTTCTCGATGGGGTAGTACGCGACGCCTCCGGTCGTGACCTCCCGATCGGCGGCAGGATCCCTCACGAATCCCGTCGGCACCTCCTGGTTGGTATCGAACTTCTCGTGCCTGGCAAAGACGTAGAGCGCCTTGCCGCTTGCCCGCCGGTCCCGACGGAGGAGGTCGTAGGCGGCCTCCGCGTACCAGCCCTGCATCACCTCGCCGATCGTCTGTCCAACCGTGGCGCTCACGCTGTCGGCTCCGTCGAGCTGGACCCGATCGAACACGCCCCGGACGTCGAATCCGAAGCGCCGGTAGCGGACGTCGACGCTCTGGATCGACAGGGTCACCTTCCCCAATCCCGGCGTGCGCTGATCGGCACCGCCGTAGTACCCGGAGGCCCCCAGCTTCAGGCCGCGCCCCGCGGAGAATTCCAGCCTTCCGACGCCGGCGAGGTCGTCGGCTTTGGATTCCGATCCCTTGGAGCTGACGTCGTGCAGCCCTTCGAGGGTGGTGATCTTCGCGGCGTCGAGGCCCGTCGTCAGATACCCGCGAAAGCCGACGTGGCCGTCCTTCGCCTGACCCGCGAAGCCGATGCCGTTCTCCTGCCAGGTCGTGGGTATGACGTAGCGCTCCACGTAGGGCCGCTCGACGCTGTAGTAGAGCGGCGGCTCGTGGGATTCGTTCAGGGGCCCGACCGGCATGAGGAGCGAGCCGCCTCGGATCGCGATGGTGGGCGTGAGGTCGTACTCGAGATACGCCTCCTCCAGCTCCAGCTCCTGGGCCGCGTGCTCGAAATCCAGCTCGCCTTCCACGCGCAGGTTCTCGGCGAACTCGTACTCCCAGCCGAGCACCAAGCGATGAAAATCGACCTCGTTCCCCGCTCCCGGGGACATCGCGTCGATCCTGGGATTGTTGTAGTGGACCTCACCGTAGCCGTGGAATTCGATGCTCCCGGTCTCCCCGTCGGCGCCTCTGGCGCCGCCCGCGACCAACCCCGCCAGGACAACCGCCTGCAGAGTCCTCCATGCGCATCCCCGCGACATGCACACCCTCCCTCTAGCTCGAAGTGAACCATGCTTCACAATGTGAACGCTGCTTCAAAGAGCAGGGAGAATCGCCTCAAGGGCCGGGCATGTCAAGGCCGAACCTTGGCTTGCGTCTGGACAGCGGTCGTGGTACCGCTTCCCGGATGGATTTTGGGAAGATCGCGTTCGGGACGCTCTTGCTCGCGGTCGGGGTGCTCCTTCTAGCCGTCCGGGTCGGCTTCGCGCACCCGGACACGCCCGTCCTGCTCCTTCGCTACTGGCCCCTCCTCCTCGTCGCGTTCGGCCTGGCCTTCCTCGCGGGAGCCATCAAGAACCCCTTCCTGGGCTGCTTCTCGATCTTTCTGATCCTGGGTGGGACGGTGCTCGGCTTGTTCTGGATGCACGCCCTGGAGAAGCGGGGGAAGCTGCCCCACGCGTCGTCGTCCCTCGACCTCAGGCGAGCCGGCATCTCATCGCTCACGGTGCGCGTTCACTCCTTCGCCGGGAAACTCGACTTCATGGCGGCGGACCCGCGATCCGAAACCGTGATGATCGCGCGACGCGATGCCGCCGGAGACTCCTCGGTCGGCTACAGCCTCGACATCAGCGGAGGGAAGGGGGTGCTGGCGTGGCCCCGGGGCCAGAGTCTGCTGGGTGTCTCGCCGCTCGGCGCGCGGATCGAGGTCCGTGCCCCTGGCACGATCCCCGTGGCGCTGAGCTGGACCGGGCGCCTGGCCTCGTTGCAAGCAACCTTTGCCCGGTTGAAGCCGACCCACTGCGTTCTGCACGAGATCTTCTCGACGGCCCGGCTGGATTTCGACGACTCGAGCCGGCCCTCCGAGATCCGGGCCTGGGGATTCGCCTCGAACCTCGAGATTCGAATCCCGGCCGATTGCCCGGTCGTGGTCGTCAGCCGGTCCTCCCTCGTGCTTCGTGACTTTCCATCCGACTTCGAGGAGCACGCGCCCGGGCGCGGAAAGAACCGCATCGACGCCGCGGAGGGCCGGGGCGCGCCGGTGAGGATCCTCGTCGATGGACCTTTCATTCGCATCAAGATCGAGCGAATGCCCGTGACCGCGGTTTCTACCCAGGAGGAATTGGAATGGCAGCGGCTGGAAAGCACAGCATCGCGTTCCCTCTCACCCTCGTCGTGATCGGCGCCGTGCTTCTCTTGAAAGAACTGGGCTACCTGCACGGGAATGTCCTACGCTACTGGCCGGTGCTCCTGATCGTCTGGGGGATCGGGATGATCTGGGCCGCGAGGAATGGCTAGGGGTAGCGAACTTACGGTGGATTTTCGCTCGGAGACGGAACTTACGCCCTTACTCAGGGGTTGACAGAGCACGGTTTCATGCCGAACATCGGTAAGCTATGACCATCGCATTCAGACAGATTCGTCGACTCCACCCGCTCCTCCGCGGGCTGCTCCTCTTTTATGTGGCGAGCACGCTCCTTCTCGTCGCGGCCCACCAGCACCACAACGGTCTGGAAAGCCACGATTGCGCCCTCTGTGCCGCCGCGCACACCCCGGCGGTGGTCCACGCGGCGCTCGACCACGGGATCGCGCCCGCCTTCCGTGAAACCCTAGTCACGATCCCGGCCGAGCATGCCTGGGATTCCGAATCCCACCGCGCCACCCGTAGCCGCGCCCCGCCCCTCGTCTAGCCGCACCCGCTAGAACCCGAACCAAGCTCCAACCAAAAACTGAGGAGGCAACCGTGTCTTCACCCCGGATTACGGCGGTCTGCGCCGCATGCGCATCCTGGTATGCGCTCGCGGCCATGTTCGCCTGCCTGGTGTGCGTGCCGGCCGTCGCCATCGCCCAAACGTCATCGATGTTCTCGAACCTCGCCAATCCTGCGATCGGGATGAACGCCCTGTTCACCGGTCAGGCGGCCCACAACCTGGACGAGCCATACGGACTTGATTTCGACGAGGCGGAGATCAGTCTGATCTCCGTTGTCGATCCGTACTGGACGCTCACGAGCAACATTGTCTTCACGGGCGGAGGCGAGGTCGACCCAGAGGAGGTCTGGGTCCGTAACACCAGCATTCCCTCGCTGCAGCTGAAGCTGGGGAAAATCCGCGGCACGTTCGGGAAGCACGGACTGCTGCACACGCACGCCTTTCCGTTCATCCAGGCGCCGATCATCATGCCCAACACCATCGGCGAGGAGGGATTCAAGGATCCGGGGCTGGAGGCAGCCTACCTGACGCCCCTTCCGTGGTTCGCGGAGATCACGGGAGGCGTGTATCACGCGAAGGATCCCAGCGACGAGAATCCCCTGGATTTCGGATCCACGCGTCACGACAACCTTCCTGTCCTGGCCCACCTCAAGAATCAGTTCGATGTCACGGGCGAGACGACGCTCGAGCTCGGAGCCTCGTACTTGCGGGGCCGCGGAACCGACGACTTGATCCACACGGCTTCGGGTGCCGACGTGACGTTCCGCAACGTGCCGGCCAGGAGCTCGAACCGGCACGGGTGGATTCTCCAGGGCGAATATCTCGAGAGAGGGTCCCGGGTCGGAGGCAGCTACGTCAAGGAGGCGCATGGCGGGTATGGGTCCTTCCAATATCGTCTGTCGCAGATCTGGTGGGTGGGCGTTCGCGGCGAGCGCGCCTACGACAGCTTCACGGATTTTGTCGTGGACGATCTGGGCGATCCGATTCCCGGCAAGGTCACCCGGGGAAACGCCAACATCGCCTGGACACCCTCGGAGTTCTCGTTCTTGAGACTCGAGTACAGCCATGCCAAGACCAACGACGGCGTGAATACGACGGACGACCGCATCATGATTCAAATGAGCTACACGATCGGATATCACCCGGCTCACGCATACTGAGAATGGATCGAGGCGTCCGCCGCGATATGGCTCGAGCCTGGGAAGATCAACTTCGGAGGAACTCATGAAGTCCCTGATTCGATATATGGTGGCAACTCTGTTCGGCCTGCTGGCCGCCTCGCCCGCGTTCGCGGACCTGAAAGTCGCCGCGTCGCTGACCGATCTCGCCTCGGTGGCCCAGTTCGTCGGGGGGAAGCACGTGACGACCCGGAGCCTTTGCCGAGGATACGAGGACCCGCATTTCGTTCCAGCCAAACCCAGCTTGATGAAGGCGATCCAACACGCCGACGTCTTCATCTCTACCGGTCTAGAGCTGGATGGCGGCTGGCTGCCGCTGGTGCTGCCTGGAAGCCGCAATCCCAGGATTCAGCCGGGCACGAAGGGCTTCGTCGACGCTTCGCAGGGCATCGACGTCCTCGAGAAACCCGTCGGCACGGTGAGCCGGGCGGAGGGCGACATCCACCCGCTGGGCAACCCTCACTACTACGCCGATCCCAAGAACCTCGAGATCGTGGCGGACCACCTGGCCAAGGTCTTCTCCACGCTTGACCCCACCAACGCCGCTGACTACGAGGCCAACGCCAAGGCCTTCGACGAGAGAATGGACCGGTCGCTCGAGAAGTGGGAGCACCAGATGGCCCCCCACAAAGGGGCTCCAGTCGTGAGCTATCACCGGAATTTCGATTACTTCGACGAGCGATTCGGGCTCAAGCTCTTCGGAACCGTGGAGCCGAAGCCGGGCATCCCACCCAGCCCCCGTCACATCTCGGAGCTCGCGGAATCGATGAAGAAGGCCGGCGTCAAAGTCGTGGTGTACCAGCCGTACTACAAGGCCGACGCCGCCAACGGGCTGGCGAAGCGCGCCGGCGGAGTCGCCGTGGAGGTGGCAACCGAAGCGGGCGGCCTCCCGGGTACGGACGATGTCTTTTCCAAATTCGACACCCTGGTTTCAACAATGGACAGCGCACTGTCGGGAAAAACGGAGACACGGTGAACTTTTTCATGGTCATGGCACTCCCGCTTCTGGCGTGCCTCCTTCTGGTGCTGATTCATCCCGCTCTGGGGCAGCATGTGCTGGCCCGGGGCGTCATCTTCGTGGATCTCGCTTTGGCGCAGATCGCGGCTCTGGGACAGAGCGTGGCGTATCTCCTGGGGGCCGAGGCGCACGACCCCAGCATGTATTACTGGTCGTTCGGCTTCACGCTGCTCGGCGCCGCTCTGTTCAGCTTCCTGTGGGACCGGGAGCACTCGGTGCTGCAGGAGGCCTTCATCGGGATCTCCTTCGCGCTGGCGACAGCCGCGACGCTGCTCTTGCTCTCCAACGCGCCCCACGGAGCGGAGCACGTGCAAGGGGCCCTGAGCGGCGAAGCCCTCGGATGGGTGGCGTGGAAGGACATCATGATCATGGCGACCTTGTATGCCCTCGTTGGCGCGTTCCTGTTCTTCAATCGACGAACGCTCATCCTCTGCTCCGAGAATCCCAAGAAGGCGCGTGAAATGGGAATCTCGGTCAAGAAGTGGGACTTCTTCTTCTACGCCTCGTTCGGTCTCGTGGTGACGAGCTCCGTGAAAGTCTCGGGCGTCCTGGCCGTTTTCTCCTACCTCATCGTCCCGGTGGTCTGCGCGACCTTGCTGGGCCGGAGAGGCCGGTCCCAGCTCTACTGGGCCTGGGCCATCGCGCTAGTGGTCTCGGTCCTGGGCGCCGTGCTTTCGTACAAGCAGGACTGGCCCATGGGCGCCACGATTGTGTGCCTCTTCGGGGTGACGGTCGCCGCGGTTTCGCTCACGGTCCGCATGAGATACGTGGACGAGAAGGTTCCCGCCACGGAGCCCGCGAAGCGGAAGTTCGGGACGCCGAGAAGCTCCGCCGACACGATCAATCCATGAGCGCACCCTCGCTCCGTCCGCCATGCTGACGGGACGTCCAGAGCGGGCCACGCCATCGCGCGGCCGCGTCCTGCGCATCGCCCTCAGCGCGGCGCTGGGATGCTTGTTGCTGCTGGGCATGGTTGCGGCGGGTGGACACGTACACCACGACGCCCGTGAATCAGCCGGTTGCGCGCTCTGCGCCATCTCCCATACACCGGCCGTCGAGACATCTGCGGCGCACGGTGCGCCCAACCTCGAATTCAATCCTGTCGCGTGCCTCGTCGGATCGGAGCGTGCTCCGGACGCTCCCCTTCCCTCCAGCAACCCCGCACGTGGTCCACCGCTCGCCTAGACGCTCCCCCAGCGAAGGCGTCATTACCCCGTACTGATATCCGTCCGCTCGCGACCGTCCGGCCGCGGGCTGGCGCATACCCATCCAGGAGCGTGTCCATGCGAGCGTTGCTCGTTCTTGCCTTGCTTTGTCTCGGATTTGCTTCGAACGCGTTGGCCCAGGATTCCCAGCCGGCGCCCGGCGACAGCACCAGCACCACCGCCACCACCCACGCGCCTGCCGGCCGGGCCGATCTGGGCGGCGCGGTCGTGGACAGCGCCTCGGACCAGCCGGTCCAGGGCGCCGAGGTCGCGATCACACGCGAGCGGCGCCTGATCGCCCGCACCAGCACGGACGAGTTCGGCCATTACCTGATCCACGACATCCCTCGAGGGACCTACACGGTTCAAGTCCGGATCATCGGATACCGGATGACGTCACGCGAGGTCGTGATCGGCGAAAGCGAGTCCCTCAATTTCGCCATGGCCGCGACCCCTCTCAAGCTGGAGGAGGTCAAGGTTACCGCCCAGGCTCCGGTCGCGGTCGATACGCGCACCGGAAACCAAGTGTTCCAGGAACGCGCATACCACGGGGCGCCCACCACCACGACCTCCCAGCTCTTGCAACAGTCCATCGTCGGAGCGGTGCGGGCGCCGACGGGTGAGGTCCACATCCGTGGCCAGCACGCGGAGTACACGTATTACATCGATGGCGTTCCGGTGCTTCCGGGAATCTCGGGAAGCCTGAACGAGCTCTTCGATCCGTCGGTAATCGACCGTGCGGAATTTATCACGGGTGGATGGGACGCGGAATACGGCAACAAGAACACGGCCATCGTGAACATCGGCACGCGCGTGCCGGTCGGAGGACCGCATATCATCGCGTCCGGGTACCTGGGCTCGTTCCAGACCAACGGACAGAACGCCACCGTGAGCGACAGCAAGGGGCACTGGGGATGGCTCCTGTCCGGGACCCGGCAGCTCACGAACATGCGGCAGGAGCCGGTGGTCGCCGATCCCAACACCTCCGAACCCATCAACTTCCACAATAACGGACTCGATGAGTCCGGATTCGGAAAGCTCAAGTTCACGCCAACGTCCCACGACGCGGTGAACCTCAACCTGAACTGGTCGAGCACCCGTTTTGGGGTTCCGTACGATTCTACCGGCGGCGTGTTCCTGGACGATCACCAGAAAGACGTGAACGAGTTCGCGAATCTAGGCTGGCTGCACCAGTTCTCCACAGGGAAGGAGGTGGGAACCGGAGACGAGCTCTTTGCCGCCCTCTTCGCGCGGCACGGAACCCTCAACTACGCCCCCGGCGCCGGCGACGAGCCCTCGTTCCTCTTCTTCCCGGACACGACGCTCTATAACATCGCCGAGGACCGGAGCTTCAAGACCTACGGCGCCAAGGTCGACTACCGGTTCCGGAGAAGCCACGACCTCGAGTTCAAGTTCGGCACGCTCGCATCGACAACGACAGGACTGGAAGACTTCGTCACCACCGCCTCCGACGGCAGCCACGGGCCCGCCTCCAACTCCAGCCTCAAAGGGCACGACGTCGGCGTGTACGGCCAGACCGTCATCCTTCCTGTGGAGCGGATCGAGCTCCGAGCGGGAGCGCGGTACGACTCCCATACCGCTCCCTTCGCCGGCACCACGCACCAGATGAGCCCCAGGATCAAGCTCAGTCTCTTCGCCGGTCCGCAGTTCACGGCCTACGCGTACTACGGGCGTCTCTTCCTGCCGACGAACGTGGAAGATCTGCGCGCCATCACGAGCGCCGCGGATTCCGGCGTCGTCGCGCTCCCGACCCTTCCCGAGCGGGACGACTTCTACGAGCTGGGCCTGGTGCGCCGGTTCCCGATGGGCGTGGCGCTCAAGCTGGCGGCCTACGAAAAGATCGGCAGACCGGGCATCGACGACAACACCGTGCCGGGGTCCGCGATCACGACCTCGGTGAATCTGGCCAAGGCGAATGTCAAGGGAGTCGAGACCGTGCTCGAGATTCGTCCGTCAGGTCCTTTGTCCGGTTATATGAACCTGGCCATCAATCACGGCTACGGGCACGGCCCGATCACCGGAGGATTCTTCCCCACCGACCCGGCCGACGTACCCGGCGGTTGGTTCGACTTCGACCACGACCAGCGGGTGTCCGCGGTGGGCTCGGTCGTCTACTCGGCGCATCAGCTCAACCTGAGCGCGACAGGCATCTATGGATCGGGACTGACCAACGGAGCGGACATCACAGCCCCGATCGGACGCGGCCTGTTCGACTTCAACAAGGACATCCACGTCGATCCGAGCTTCATCCTCAACACGAGCGCGGGCTACAACCTGGTCGTCGGGAACACAGTGCTTCGCCCCGAGCTGTTCGTGGACAACGTACTCGACAAGCACTATCTCCTGAAGGGTGCGTTCTTCAGCGGAGCCTCCGTTGGACGTCCACGGAGCGTGCAAGCCAAGCTGACCGTGTCCTTGTAGTCTGGGCATCGGGCGCGCCGCGAACGGGTGGAGATCCCGGATTGCGGCGCGTTCTCGGTGGCGTCGCGGGTGCCCGGATCGAGTTAGGTACCACGATGATCAGCGCGGCGTCACGACCCATCGTTCACACCGCCGCCAGTCATCGTGGAGAAAGACGGAGGTCGCAGAACTCCAATTGTACGATCGTGCCTTCCCGCACCCTGAGCCAGGGAATTCTGCGATAGACCTCCTGCAAGATCTCCCCTGGCGGCAGGACCGCGATCGGTCGACGGCGCCGGATCAGGCTCTGGAGGTCACCCTGCGGAATGGGCCCGGTGACCGAGATCACCCTGAAGATCTTGTTCACCAGACGATTTCGCACCCGGGCCGGTCTCAGAGACAGTCGCGGACGGAACCAGAACCATGTCCTGGCGTCGTCCAGCCATTCGAATCGAGGATGGAGCGGCAAGAGCTCCTCGAAGTCGGCGCTCGAGCATCGGTTTCGTAGCGTGCCCGCGAGGCCGGGAATGTCGGCCACTCCGGCGCGGTCGGCGATGCGGATGACGCTTCCAACGACGGCGGCAAGGAAGGCTCCCGCTTCGGCCCTCACCACGACGCGCCGTCCCTCCAGGCGGATGATCTCGAAGGTGGCTGGGAGGTGCAGGATTTCGGCGGCGGTTAGGAGCCCTTCCAGCCGGAAGGGGGAGCGCGTCTCCCCGGCGCGGTACAGACGCTCCTCGACCGCGCCCGCGTCCTCCGCCAATCTCGGGGTGGCCATCCTCAGGCACCGTACCAGGTGAGGAGGCAACACCCTGGGGTATTCGTACTGCCGCCGCACTCTATTCACGATTTGCGACGCTCGCTGTTTGGAAATCCGGTGCTCCCGCCCGGCATCCTCCAGGGTCGCCCCCCCATTCCCATCCCAGCCGAGGCAACGCGAGGCAATGAGCATGTTTCGCGGCGAGCCGGCCGGCGCCGTGAGCTGCCGAAGCTCGTCCTCGAGCGTCCCGCCCTTCCGCGGAATGAACATCCGCAGCAGCTCCTCGCCGACCGATTCGGCTTCGTTCAGATTCGACGGCGGCCAGCCATCCACCCTGAGCCCCAATCGGAGGTCGAGCAGGGCGAGAACACGTTGCAGCATCTGAAGCGACCGGCGGCCGAAGTTCCGCTGTGTCAAGAGAGCCCCCGGAGACATTTGAACAAGGTCGCCGACGCGGATCAGACCGAGCTTCTCGGAGGCGGCGCGAACGCGCGAAGGCAAAGGGAGATCGCGAACCCGGATCAGAAGCCGGGAAATCGTCTGTTCCGCCGCCGCGAGACGGAAAGTCTCGGCATGCTCGGACGCTGGTCCGGAACGACGGGGTGGCCGCCCCACCAGCCGGATCGGCCCCGTGGTCCCCGGGTCATGACAAGAAGTTGTTGAGGGTGACATCGCTTCCTCCGCTAAGGCCTCACGAAATGGACGACGTACACGCCGCGCATGACCCGCGACCGTGCCGCGCTGGCCCGGCCTTCGGGATGCAGGGCGTGTGGTTGCGAGCGCGCGAGCGCTACGCAGGAAGGCAGGTGAGGTGAGGGTTAGGCGGGCGGAGCTCGGGAACGCGGTGCATGGCCGAACTCGGAGTCCCATCCCCGATCGTTCGGAGGTACCGGTGCCTTCTCGACGGGGACAGCGGTCGCCGACTCCAGCGTGGCGGTCGCCACGACGGCAGGAGTGTGGGCGAGGGCGCACAAGGCGCAGTCGTAGGCCAGAGCGGCATCATGGTGCTGGTGGAACGCGACAAGAAAGAGCGAGCCGAGGAGGTAAAGGGCGAGGACGGCGCGAACCCATGAGGGAGAGCGCCTCAACTCAAGCATTCGCAGGTCCACGCGTCTCCGGAGCAGACATGAGCCAAGATCATCAAGGGAACGGTCTCGTCCGTCAAACCCGAATGAGACAGGGTGGTTCCTCTGCGAGAGCCGGACTGGAATAGGATCCCTGGATCGATCGTCCCCTAACTTGTTCGCGGGGCCTTACTTACGCGACGCGCCCGGGGCAAGGGCTTCGGGCGCCGCAGCTGAAATTCCTTGTCCCCTGTCTGCCACAGGCAGAACGCGAACATGTTCGCGAAGTTCCGGAACGCCACCTTCTTGTCCTCGGTGAAGTGCCCGTTGTCGTAGTTGACCTGTAAGAGGACGGGCTTGCCTGACGCGCTCGCGTTCTGGAGCGCGGCCGCGAACTTGGCGGGCTGCCATACGATCACGCGCGGGTCGTTCGCACCGCCCACGCACATGACGGCCGGATACTTGACGCCCTTCTTCACGTGCTGGAGCGCATCCATCTCGAGCAGCGCCCGCCACTCGACCGAGTCCTTCACCGTTCCGAACTCCGGTGTATTGACCGGGCCGTTGGGTGTGTTCTCCATTCGAAGGGCGTTCGCGCAGGGTACATTGCAGACGGCCGCGGCAAAGAGGTCGGGACGCTCGGTGATCGCACGCCCGATGAGGATCCCACCCGCGCTCGTGCCCTCACCGAAGAGGTGAGCCGGGCTCGTGTACTTGTTCTTCACGAGGTACTCGGCGCAGGCGATGAAATCCTTCCACGTATTCGGCTTCGTCGTCTTGTACCCGGCATGGTACCAGTCGAAGCCCTTCTCGCCGCCGCCGCGTACATGTGCCGTGGCCACGACCACCCCGCGATTGATCAACGCCAGGTTCATGAGACCGAAGTAGGGTGTGCTGGAAATACCATACGCCCCGTAGCCGGAGAGGTAACACGGAGCCGAACCGTCGCGCGCGAGCCGCTTGTTATACACGATCGAGAGCGGAACCATCGTACCGTCGGGCGCGGGCGCCTCCACCTCATCCACCACGATGTCTTCGGTGCCGGGATAGGATACCGCGACGTTGAGCGGGCTCAGCGCCAGCGCGCCCCGTGCGGGGGCGAATTCGTAACGCTCGGTCGGCTTGCTCCAGGAGGTGATCTCGGCCTCGGCGTCGTCCGATTTCACGTCGAAGCCTCCCACCGCGACGGTTCCCGTGCGCGGAAGGGTGATCTCCGTCCACTTCGGTTGGTCATAGGGGTAGACGAAGAGCTTGTTGTTGATCCCGTCAGAGGTCGTGGCCAGCAGGTAATTCCTGGTCCGATCTAGGCCGTCGATCGTCTCGTTTCCCTCCGGCATGACGACGGCGGCGTGGGCGATGTCCGGTTTCGTGACGCTGGTCTCGAGGACCCGGTATCGGGGCGCATCCTTGTGCGACAGGAGGAAGAGCCGGTCGCCGTGCACCACGACCTGGGTGACCTGGTCGTCGGGGACGAGCAGGGGCTTCCAATGGATTTGACCCGAGGCGAGATCGGCGGCGGGCGCGATGAAGGCGGTGAGCTCGTTCCGCACGCTGGCCGCGGCGCCGAAGAGGTAGCGGTAGTCGTCGCTGAAAGAGACGAACGGAATGTCCTCCGGCTTCAGACCCAGCGCCGGATACTTCGCTGCCGACAGCACGGGCTGATCCTTGGACGGATCGGTGCCCACCACGTGAAAGTAGGCCGCGGTGTTCAGCTCACGTTTCTCGTCGTGCACGTCGCTCGAGTTGAGGCGGTTGTAGGTGAATCCGGAGCCGTCCTGGCGCCAGCCCCCGACACCTGCCCATACCGGTGCGATGGATTCGGACTCGAAGGTGCGGGTGTCCACGTTCAGGATGCGAAGCGTCGCGGTCTCCGAGCCGTTCTGAGCCACCCCGAGCGCGACGCGCTTGCCGTCCTCGCTCGGCTCGTAGAACGAGAGGGACGTGCTCTTCCCGCCCGCCCCCTCCGTCGGGTCAAACAGGAGAGTCTCCGGACCGTCGAGCCGGTCGCGATAGAAGAGTCGGCCCACGTTCTCCGAGGGAAGGGTCTTCTTGTAGAAATAGCGGCCGTTCTTCCGCTTCACCGAGGAGATGCTGGCCGGCCGCATGGCGTCGAGCCGCACGAAGTCGTTGACGAGAGAATCCCGTCCGGGAATCCTTCCGACGACCTCGCTGGAGTAATCCGCTTGCGCCTTGAGCCATGTCTTCACCTGAGGGCTGTCTACCTTCTCGATCCAGCGATAGTTGTCGACGATCGGCGTGCCGAAGTAGACGTCGGTCACGGGTTGCCGGCGCGTCGGCGGCAGCGTGCGCACGGTGGCCGTTGGTGCGAGAGCGGTCAGGACAGATAGGGCGACGATCAGTGAGCGAGCGTGTGATGCCATCATGGGTGCTCCGATGTGGCGCCTGGGCCGCCCGTCGATCGGCTGCTCAGGACCACGCTGGCGGTGGGTCGCATCATGTCGGGAGTCTATCCCACCCGAGCGTCCCTGGGCCGGCCAATCTCACCGGATGAGCGCGAGGCGGCGGACTTCACGGAGCGACCCGGCGCGAAATTCGCAGAAATAGATCCCCGCGGCCGCGGTGGTGCCGTGCGCGTCGCGTCCGTTCCAGTCGACGCTCTGGCGCCCCATGGGATACGCGGCGTCTGCGAGCGTCCGGACGAGCGTGCCCCGGACGGAGAAGACCCGCACCGTCACGTGGGCCGGCTGGAGCAGCTCGAAGTGGATGGTCGTGCCCTTTCCGAACGGATTGGGCACGGACACGCGGAGCGTGTTCTGGAGCGCCGGCTGGATCAGGTACGCGCTGTCCGAGAATGCCGCCGCGTTGCCCATCACCGGGTTGTAGGCCACGCAGCGGACCCGCGCGTGGTAGGAGGCGAGCGTCGGGTCCGCGGTATAGCTGAGGAAGGCCACTTGGCCCGCGCTCATGGGTCCCAAGGCGCCGAGGCGCCGGGGGAAGGTCGCGCCGCCGTCCCGCGACAGGGAGATGACGACGGAATCCGCGTCGCCGCCCGAGACGCGTACCTGGACCGTGTCCGTCGTTCCGAAGACGACATCGCGGCCGGCCGTGGGCCGGAGCACCGCGACGTTCAACGCGGGGCCCAGCGCGGCGGCGATGTCCAGCTTGCCGTAGCCCCACGTGCCGTTCGGAACGGCGCCGGTGAAGACGTCCGAGCGGGCCGCTCCCTCGAGAATCGAACGGACCTGCGAGGGCGTGTCCTGCGCGTGCACGCGGTGGGACAGGAGAAGCGCCGCCGCGCCCGTCACGTGCGGCGTGGCCATGCTCGTGCCCGAGAAAACCACGTGCAGGCCGTCGCTCGTAACCACGTCGGGTGGGAAAAGCACGGTGGTTGTCTTGCTCGAGGCGATGCCCATGCCGGGCGCGGTCAGGTCCGGCTTCTGGACCCCGTCTCTGCGGGGCCCCTGACTCGAGAAGATCGCGATGGATCCCAGCTCGGGCGCGGGATTGAAACACCGCGTGGCCCCGTCCAGCGCGGGCCAGCACTGCTTCGTAACATGCGCCCCGACGCAGATCACGGAATCCGCGTCGCCCGGAGCGTTGATCACGCCGCCGTACACGTATCCGGCCGTCCAGGACGCGATGACGGTCCCGTCGCCAAGGCTGCTCGCCTCGACATAGGCGTCCACGACGCCCGATCCGCCGATCGTGACCGGCGTGAAGCGCGCCGTCCAGGCGCCCGGCTGTGGAGGTGGAGACCCGGATGGATCGTAGATCTGGAAATAGATCTCATGGTCCCCGCGTGACGAGGTCGTGTTGTTGTAGATGTCGACGTACCCGCCGGACGTGGCCTGCGCCACGAGACTGTCCCCCGGGGCGACCGGACCGAGCACGGTTCCGGACGGGGTCACGAGCGTGAAGGCCACCTGATCCGCGGCGGAATACCAGGCAGATCCAATGACGTATTCGTCGTTCGCCGTGCTGGAGGAGAGGTACTGCGGCACCGCGAGGGTCATGCTCTGCACGCCGGAGGAGGTGAGGGTCACCCTCCCGTGGATGTGGTCCGCGCCCTCGTTCCCGGCCGCGGCCACGATGATCCGCCCGGGCCCGGTCAGCGCGTTCAGCATCCGGTCGAGCTCGAGCGTCCCGTCATGAGGGCCGGATTGGGTTCCGATGCTCAGATTCACGACGGCGGGTTCCCCGCGAGCCGCAGCGACCCGGAAGATGTAGTTCACCCCGTCCACGATCCCGGATTCCGTCAGGTCGGTCGACACCATGCAAAGATCCGCTTCGGGCGCCATTCCGACATACCGGAACCCGGGCTGCCCGTGCCCCGTGGCGCTTCCGTCTCCGGCCGCGATGCCGAGGACGTGGGTCCCGTGGCCGAAGTCATCCCGGATCGACCCCGGGTGAGCATCGATCTCGGCCGGGCCGTATTCAGCGCCGTAGCTGAATCCATGCGGCGGCGTGCCGCTCGCCGTCTGATCCCAGACCGAGACCAGGCGGGTGGATCCGTCCGGTCGTCTGAAATCCCCGTGCTTGCCGTCGATGCCCGAATCCACCGCTCCGACCAGCACGCCGATGCCGGTCTGACCCGCGAAATCGGGTGGCACCGCCTGCCGCACCGTGGCGACATCGGCGTCGACCGCGCTCCGGTCGAGCAGGAGGCGGCACCTGGCCGCGGGATGGATCGAGGTCACACCCGGCAACGCTTGGAGGGCATTGAGACGGGAAAGAGGACACCGGACCGTCATGCCCGCCCTGGTCCAGGTGTTCACCTCGACACCGTAGGCTCGCAGCGCCTCGGGCGTGACGATGCCGCTCAGGAACAAATTCACGATGGGCTCGGCGCCGGGCCGCTCGGTCAGGAAGCGCCTCGAGAGCCCCGAACGTGGATCGATTCTTCGAATGGCGGGATGGAGGGTAGCCGCTCCGAACGCGGGCGGCGTTGCGGCCAGGGCGAGGACAAGAACGCAGAAGCCGAAAGTCCTTCGGTTCATGAGACTTGGGGAGCGCACGTTTCCCTGGCCGAGACGGTGGCGATGGTGGCTCCCGTTGAACCCGCGGCGAGGAGACGGGTTCCCGGAGCGCACTTGGAGGCGAATCGAAACACGTTCGGTTGTGCTAGCGTACGGGTGACAGGCAACTGCTTGCGTCCCCCCGAGGAGACGAGCCATGCCCCGCAAGGCCGGACTGTGGATCTTGGCCCTGGTCGTCGTGTCGCTGGCGATGGGGGTCCTCTGGACCATTCGCACCGCGCCCCCATCCCCCAAGCCCTGGTGGTGGGGGAAGAACGTCAACTTCCACGTCGAGGTATGGGAGGCCGGGAAGGAAGACGCTACCGTCGCGATGACCGTCCCCAAGAAGACCGTCGACACGATGTTCGCGTTCGGACTGAAGAGCTCGGTCAGCGCCGGGAACCACAAAGTCTACCTGGGTGAAGTCCGGGACCAGCTGGAGCGCCTACCCCGGGGGCAGTGGGTCACCCTCCACGACGGGGACGCCACGATCTACGTGTGGCTGGATGTGAAGGGGGAGCCCGGGACGAGGCCCCCGCGGCCCCACGCGGCGGGAACCGAGACGAACTAGAGCAAGTTCCTACTCGCCCCGGGGCGAGTTAGTCTGGCCTCTCCTCCCTAAACGGCAACATCAGCCCCCGGAACAGCACGAACGCCAGCGCGTCCGCGGCCAGGATGTACCACGGCCACGGCCCCATCCAATCCAACAGCGAAGGCTGCGACGGCTTCGCCCGCAGATAGAGATAGTTCTCTCCCGCGACGAGGTTGATGACCGCGATCACGGCCGCGTAGACATTCGTCATCCAGAAGACGCGAAGATCCGCGCCGGGACGAGGGCGCACACCCACCCCGAACACCAGAACAGCCGCCGAAACCGCGACTCCCCCATGGAGCGCGAAGAAGGAGATGCAGTGCGTGTCCGGGAAGCCGCGGTCCAGGTCCGGCGTGAGGATCGCGATCGAGGTCCCGGTCAGCCCCCAGAAGTAGAGGATCTCGGTCGGAGTCTGCCGTCGGGTGACCAGCGCCACCACGGCGATGAGAACCGCCATGTCGCAGAAGTGGAGCGGGAGAATGTCGAGCCAGTCGAGGCCGCGGAGCGGGAGGGAATCGGCCAGCGCGAACGCCAGACCGCCCGCCAGGAACGCCGCGAGGATGACGCGAGCCGCGACTTCCACCCGGCGGGATCGTCGGGTCGCCCCTGTGAGAAGACCGGCAACCCCGGCCAGGATGAAGATCGCGCCGAGGTGCTCGAGGCTGAATCGCCGGAACGGATGCACGGCCTGCTACGGCAGGAACTTCTCCGGGTGCGCGATCTTCTGCGGCAAGTACTTCTCGATCACGTAATTCAGGCCGTGCGCGGCCAGCGCCTGCTGCTCCGCGCGGACCCCCATCGAGACCAGGTGCTCGATGGCCTTCGCCCACTCCTTGTGGTGGAGGAAGAAGGGGTCGTTCTTCAGCGC
>Ga0075434_100000663_pt1 | contig 26680 bp, 25 predicted proteins | sample RhiMethybrSRZTD3_FD_75298 | JGI IMG/M metagenome (GOLD analysis project Ga0075434, IMG submission 75298) | Populus rhizosphere microbial communities from Tennessee, USA - Rhizosphere MetaG P. TD hybrid SRZTD3 | ecosystem: Host-associated > Plants > Roots > Rhizosphere > Soil | place: USA... | reverse complement strand
TGCGCCACATTGCGCTGGAAGGCGCACGGCTCGTGCTGAGCGGATCAATGGAGCTCGATGGCAAGCCACATACAATCCGGGTAGTCTGGGAGCGGCAAGCCGCCGAGTCGAAGAATCGGCGATAATTTGCGTTCCTCCGGAGTGATGCCCGAGTGGCCGAAGGGGGCGCCCTGCTAAGGCGTTATACGGGCTTAAACCCGTATCGAGGGTTCGAATCCCTCTCACTCCGCCAGTTTCTCTTCCCGGTACGCGCGGTTCACGAGCTGCATCGCACGGTTGAATACCGCCAACGGAACCGCTTCCTTGCCGGCCAGCCAGGCCCGCAGCTCTTGCGCCGGCACGCTCAAATTTCGCCCGAGCGCTTCCTCGGTTCCACAGACGTTGCGCGCCTTTCGTAACACCAGAAGCTGAAGGATGAGTGAGCTGCGCACTGACGGGGGACGCTACTCCCCGCAAATGACCCGCCCCTGACTTGGCGATGACTGGCGTGTCAGCAAGCAGGTAAAGAAACGAAAACGTCTGATGGCGAGACCTGCGGGATTAAGAAGCAGCGCTTCTGAATCGCATTCCGGTTGACGCAGATCAAAACGAGGGCTAGCATTTTTTCGGCTGAATTGTTCGGGGTCCGAACAATTCGGCTCGCCAAGTAGGAATTGCCGTCGGGGACTTACAGAGGAGGAGTCTCATGCATCGCGCATCCCTGCAGTACGTTTCCTTTTCCATCGCTTCGTTCAGTCTCGCCTTGCTCACGTCGGCACCGTGCGCGGCCGACAACAAGCACGTCGATCCGCCGCCGCCCGTGCCCGTGCACTGCACCGAGCTCGCAACGGATCCGGCCAACGGGTTGCTCGGCAATCCAGCGGTCAAGACGGTCAGCAGCGCCATCATCCCGGCAGCGGGCGCGAACGTTTCGTACTGCCAAGTGAACGTGCTGTACGGGACCAATCCCAACCAGAACATCAACATCCGCGTTGGGCTGCCGCTCAACTCGCTGGATGGCGGCACGGGCGGCGTGCAGGGAGCCTGGAACGGCAGGACGCAGGGCATCGGCGGCGGCGGCTGCGCTGGAAGCTTGGCGGTCAACGCTCCGGTGAACGCCGGCTATGTGGGATCGGGCAACGACACGGGCCATACCGGCGGCGACTGCGAGCCCGGGGTAAATACCGACGGCACCTACAACCTGCAGTTCATCAACGACTTCATCCGCAACGGGATGAAGCAGCAGATCCTCTTCTCGAAGGCGATCGCCAAGACCTACTACGCCATGCGGCCGGCCTTCAACTACTGGAACGGCTGCTCCACCGGCGGCCGGCAGGGCTACGTGCTGGCGCAGGAACTGCCGAACGAGCTCGACGGCATCCTCGCCAACGCGCCCGCCATCTACTGGACGCGCTTCCAGACGGCGCAGATGTGGGGCCAGATCGCGATGAAGGATCTGGTGGGGGCGCCTATCGCGGCGGCCAAGCTGAACCAGGCTACTGCGTCGGCGGTCGCGGCCTGCGACGCGGCTGACGGCGTCACGGACGGCGTGATCGACGATCCGCGCACCTGCACCTTCAGCGCCCGGGCGAATGTCTGCGGCGCATCAACCGCGCCGGCCACGAACTGCCTGACGCTGCAGGAAGCCGACGCCATCGACAAGATCTGGGACGGGCCGAGAAATACTCGCGGCAACAAGATCTGGTTTGGGCTCGACCGCGGAACCAGCTTGCCGGCCCTGAATGGCACGCTCCCGTTCTTCCTCGGAGTAACGCAGTTCCACTGGGACGAGCACGACCGCACTTTTGATTGGCGGACCGTGTCCATCGGCGAATACGGCCAGGTCGCGCAGGACGGCTCGCGCAACATCGCCGACGTCACCGATACCTTCGGCGATGTGGAAGCGTTCAGGAAGCACGGCGGGAAGCTCCTCACGCTGGTAGGCGCCAACGACCAGCTCATCATGCCGCGCGGCGTGATCAACTACTACCGCGAACAGGCTTCCCAACACGGCAAGGGCAACGGGCCGGACTTCGATGAGCAGCAGGAGTTCTATCGCCTGTTCCGCGTACCCGGCGCCGGGCATTGCGTCGTGCCGAACGCGTTTCCCGCGCTGGTCAACTGGGTCGAGAACGGCGTCGCGCCTGCGCAGATCCTCAACCTGGCCGGAACGCGTCCCCTCTGCCCGTATCCACAGACCGCGATCTACAACGGCTCGGGCCCGACGAATGTGGCCACTAATTTCCACTGCGGCGGCAACCTCGAGACGCCTGCCGTTGTGTGCGCCGACGTGCTCACGAAGTACAAGCACGAGGCCAACGGCCATCTCGACTTCCGGGGAACCGGGGTAAATCGTAACGGCTGCGGCCTCACCGGCAGCGATGGCGATGAGGACCGCGACTGATGAGCGGCGCTTGACTCGCCGCCCGCAGCAAGACAACGACGCCCCGGGGGAACGGGGCGTTTTTTGTGGGCGGGCTAGCGCATTGCCGAAGTCTGCGTGCCGAGCACAGTGATTTCGGTATAGCGGTCGCGCTGCAGGCAGGAGACGAGCGGCTTGCCGCGCAGGCCGCGGCATTCCTTGCCCGTCAGCGGTTCGGTGGCGCCGACGCCGAACGCGGTCAGCCTGGTGCCGTCCAGGCCGCGTGTCAGGAGATAGTCGCGCACCGCCTCCGCGCGCTGCTCGGAGAGCTTCTGGTTGTACTTCCCCGCGCCCATGCGGTCGGCGTGGCCGACGATGTCGACCTTCTGGTAGTTCGCTTGCGTCAGCTGCTTGGCGAGGCCGTCGAGCGCGGGGCCGGCGTCGGCCCGCAGCTCCGCGCTGCCGAAGTCGAACAGCGTGTTCATCGAGATGCGGATGGGCTCGGCGGGCGAACGCAACTCGATTGCGGCCGGTTCGATGGAGGTCTGGGCGACGAGCTTGGCGGTGGGAAGTGGATTGCAGTCGCGATAGCTCGCTTCGGCGCTCCATTGAGTGGTGCGCACGCACGCGCCGGAGGCAGTGGTGACGGGCGTGCCGTCCTGGGCGGCGACGAGATAGGCCGCCGGCTCGTCGGCGGCGCGGGCCTGCGCGGCGGACAACGCGGCAATGACGGCGAGGACATGAAACCGGGTGGACATGGGGCGACTCCTGTTGGTAGTGGGTTGGAGCCGTCAGTGTTGCGTCCGACTATGGCGCGCCGCAGGCGCCGCGGCGCTCAAATGTGGCACGCTGGGGCAGCAGCCATTGCAACACGCGTGCCGCCCGGATTTCAGCCGCCGAAGAAACATCAAGACCCGCCGCGGGTCAAACCTCCTTTCCAAAGGAGACCGACATGAGGGTGAGCGAAGTCATGACGCCCGGAGTCCGCATGGTGAGTCCGGAGCAGACCATCTCGGAGGCGGCGCGGCTGATGGCCGAAATCGACGCCGGTGCGCTTCCCGTGGGCGAGGAAGACCGCCTGGTCGGCATGATCACCGACCGCGACATCGCGGTGCGCGCCGTGGCCGAGCAGAAGCCGCCCACGACGAAGGTGCGCGAAGTCATGAGCCAGGAAGTGCTCTACTGCTTCGACGACCAGGAGCTCGACGACATCGCGCAGAACATGAGCGAGGTGAAGGTGCGGCGCCTGCCGGTGGTCAATCGCGAGAAGCGCCTGGTGGGGATCGTCTCCATCGGCGACCTGGCGAAGGGCGACAACCCGGCCTCGACCGGCCAGACGGTCGCCGACATCACCGCGCCGGGCGGGGAGCATTCCCAGCGCCCGGGCTCGAAGCGGAAGCACGCGAAGCGCGCTTAGCCGTGCTTGCGCCGGCCGCTCTTCTACTGCCCTTCGACGTGCCTTTTTTGCTTCAGCGCCTTGTACTTGCGCTTGTTCTTGCAAGAGGCCGTTCGGTCTTGCAGCGATCCGAAGGGGCTAGATCCCGCAGTAGTGCATGTGAAATCGCGCGAGCGCCGGTCATGAACTGCCCTTAAAATGCCCAGTATGAAATCCGCCTTTCCCCCGGTCGGTTCGAAGTGGAAGGAAGTCGACACCCGCGTGCAGCGGACCGTGGAGGTCATCCGCCACGACATGACGAACCGCCGGGTGCGCATCAACTGCGTCGAGACGCAGAAGCTCACCTGGGCCAAGCCCGAGCGCTTCAACGGCAAGAGCGGCGGCTACCAGCGCGCCCCCTAGGCGCCCGGCGCTCACTGGTTACAGCTGTAGCCGTCGGCGCCTGGCCGGGGTCTAATCGGGCCCCATGACCGGCTGGAGCAGACCTGCGTTGGTCGTCACGTTCGCGGCGGCCGCCATGTTGATGGTGACGATGGGCACGCGCAACACGCTCGGCCTGTTCGTTTCCCCGATCAACAGCTCGACCGGCCTCGGCGTGGTCACGATCAGCTTCGCCCTTGCGATCGCCCAGTTCGTCTGGGGCGCGGTGCAGCCGCTCGCGGGAGCGGTCGCCGACCGGCACGGCCCGCGGCCGGTGCTCGCGGCGGGGCTCGTCCTGCTCGCACTCGGGACCGCGCTGACCCCCTTAATGAGCTCCGGCATGGGGCTCGTCCTCGTGCTCGGATTGCTGACCGCCGTCGGCTCGGGCTCGGCGAGCTTCTCGGTGCTCCTCGGCGCCGCCGCCCAGCGCCTGCCGCCGCAAGCGCGCGGCACGGCCTCGGGCGTGATCAACGCGGGCGGCTCCTTCGGGCAGTTCGTGTTCGCGCCGATCACCCAGAAGCTGATCCAGGGCATCGGATGGGCCGGCGCCATGTGGGCACTCGCGGTGGCGATGCTCGCCGCGCTGCCGCTCGTGGGAATGGTGGCGCAGGGCGGATCGGCTCCCCACAAGGGCGGCGAAGGCGCGTGGAGCGCTGTGCGCGGCGCGATGCGCGATCGCAGCTATCTTCTTCTCCACGCAGGGTTCTTCACCTGCGGTTTCCACATCGCGTTCCTCGTCACGCACCTGCCGGGCGAGGTGGATCTGTGCGGTCTGCCGCCGACGGTGGCGAGCTGGTCCCTCGCGATCATCGGCCTCGCGAACATCGCCGGGAGCCTCCTCGCGGGAGCCGCGGTGTCGCGCTATCGCAGCAAGCTTTCGCTCGCGCTGATGTACGGCTCGCGTGCGGTGCTCATCCTGCTCTACCTGGCGGCTCCGAAGACCCCGATCACCTTCTACTTCTTCGCTTTCGGCCTCGGCCTGACCTGGCTCTCGACCGTGCCGCCCACCGCGGCGATCGTCGGCAAGCTGTTCGGCATCCGCTACCTTGCCACGCTCTTCGGGCTGACGCTGCTCTCGCACCAGGTCGGCGCGTTTTTCGGCGCCTGGCTCGGCGGGATCGCGATCGCGCGCCTCGGCAGCTACCAGTGGATGTGGTACGCGGACATCGCGCTCGCCACGTTCGCCGCGCTCGTGAACCTGCCGATCCGCGAAGCGCGCGTGCAACCAGCGCCGGCCGCCGCGGCGGCCTGAAGTCCAGCACTGGATGTTGTTGACGATCTGGTTGTGCAGCGCCCGCGTCACCCAGGCTCGTGCTCGAAGACCGTCGGCGCCGGTACTGTGCCCCCGGTCGTTCGTCCGCGTCAATGGAGGCGGAAGCACGGGTCCCAGCCGAGCTCGCGGCGCGCCTTGTCGCTTGCGGCCGCGGCATCTGACTCGACAATGTTGTAAATCATCCCTGCACGCCCTTTCTCGATAGCGAGCAGCGCGGCCGAGGCAGCAGCGTCGACATGCAGCGGCATCTCGCCGCCGCCGGCTTCCCGGCCGGTCCCGGGGCCGTACAGGCGGCCGTAGCGCAGCACGATTCCCTCGAGCGGCGGCGACTCGAGCGTCAGCCGTTCGAGCGCCTGCACGCCTTCGGCGGTGACGCCTTGCGCGCGCCACGCGATGCTTTGCGAGATCAGCCTGCGCGTTCCCGCGGCGAGCGCGGCGGCGACCAGGTTTCTTGTGCCTTCAGTGCGAATGCGTGCATTGCGCGGCACTGCTTCGGCCATCCGGGTTGGATCGAGGCCCGCCGGCAGATCGGTGAGCTGATGGACGATGGTTTCCGGCCGCACGGACGTCAGTGCACGCTCAAGGGCTGCGGCATCGAAGACGTCCACCACGATCGCCGATGCGCCTGCGTCCTCGATCGTCCTCGCCTTGTCGGAAAACCGGGTGGTGCCCCACACCTCGTAGCCCTGAGCGGCGAGCAGGAAAACCAGGGGCTTCCCCACCGCGCCGGTGGCGCCCGCGACGAGGATGCGTGCGCTCAATCGATCGGCAAGAACTTCATGGCGTTCTCTTCCACCCTCGGGAAAATCGGGGTCTGACCCCGATTCTACGGAACGGCTACCGCTTGTTCTGGTGGAGGATCGCGACGCGCGGCCGGCGCCGCTCCGGGCTTGCGTAGGGGCCGTCGGCGATCACGTCGAGCGCGTCGAGAAAGACGTCCTGCGGCGGCGCCTCTTCGCCCGCGAGCCAGCGGGCGAGACGCCCGCGCGGAACCCTGAGGAACTCCGCGAGCCGGGCGGCGCCGCCGATGGTCGCCGCGGCGCAAGCCAGTGTTTCCGTATATACGTTACGAACGTCCATTGCCTCAATTCCTTCCCGCCGTTTTGCGAGGCAGCAATGGCCGTGCCCGCGGGGAAACCCGGGGTCCGGCCGGCCTAGGGGGAGCGTACGCAACGGGCTTTCTTTTTGCTTGATGCCTTGGCATGGCCAAGGACCTGTACCGCATCGGAATTTCCGGCTCGTACGGCGGCCTCAACCTCGGCGACGAGGCGATCCTTCACTCGATGATTTCGCAGCTGCGGCGCGACCTGCCGGTCGAGATCACGGTGTTCTCGCGCGACCCCGAGGACACGAAGCGCCGGCACGGCGTGGAACGGGCGGTGCCGGTTCGCAAGATGTCGCGAGCCGAGGCCGTACCGGAAGTCGAGCGGCTGGACCTCCTCATCATCGGCGGCGGCGGGATCCTCTTCGACGCCGAAGCGCGCATCTACCTGCGCGAGGCGCAGATCGCGAAGGAAAAGGGCGTTCCGGTGATGCTCTACGCGGTCGGCGCGGGTCCTCTCAGCCATGCCGGCGCGCAGACACTGGTGCGCGAAGTGCTCGAGCAGGTCGACGTGGTGACGGTGCGCGAGCGCAGCGCCCAGCAGGTGCTCGAGGAGGCGGGCGTGCACCGCGAGATCATCGTGACGGCGGATCCGGCGCTTCTCCTCAAGCCCGAGCCGCTGCCGCGCGGCGTGCTGAGGGGCGAAGGCCTCGAGGGCCGGCGGCGCCTGATCGGCATGTCGGTGCGCGAACCCGGCGTGGCCGCGCCCGACATCGACCCGAAGGACTACCACGCGCTGCTCGCGAACGCCGCCGACTTCATGGTCGATCGCTACGACGCCGACATCGTGTTCGTGCCGATGGAGCGCTCGGTGCTCGACTCGCAGCACAGCCACGCGGTGATCGCGCTCATGCTGCGCGCGCAGCGCGCCACGGTGCTGAAGGGCGAGTACACCTCGGGACAGCTGCTCTCGCTCATGAGCAAGTTCAGCTTTGTGCTGGGCATGCGGCTGCATTTCCTCATCTTCGCCGCGCTGCGCGGCGTGCCCTTCGTCGCGCTGCCTTACGCGGGCAAGGTGACCGGGCTGCTCGAGGACCTGAAGATCCCGACGCCGCCCTACAAGCTGGTGAACCCGGGCCGGCTGATCGCCCACCTCGACGATGCCTGGGACCGTCGCCGCCAGACCAAGCTCAACCTCCCCAAGGTGGTGGCGCCGCTCCAGAAGCGCGCGCAGGAGACGCACCACATCCTGCTCGAGCTCCTCAACAAGGAGAAGCTCTCGATTGCCAGCGTTAAAGCGGCCTGACGGCACGGTCCGGCTGCAGCTGCCGCCCCGGCAGGCGCTGCTCGCGGGAGAGGCCGACGTGCTGGTCGTGGGCGGCGGGCCGGCAGGGCTCGGCGCGGCGGTCGCCGCCGCCGACGCGGGCGCCCGCGTGGTGCTCGCGGAGCGCTACGGATTCCTCGGCGGCAACGCCACGGCGGCGCTCGTCATGCCGCTGATGTCGTTCCACACGCAGATTCCCACGGCTGAAAGGAAAGGCGCGACCACTCTGCTGCCCACCGACCACGGCCCGGGCGAGCCGGTGGTGGCCGGGGTGCTGCGGCGCCTGCTCGAGCGCCTGGTGAGCGCGGGCGGGGCGATCGCGCCGTCGCTCAGCACGGGCTACACCGTGCCGTTCGACCCGGAGTGGTTCAAGCTGATCGCGCTCGAGCTCCTCGACGAGGCGGGCGTGAGCCTGCTTTTTCACGCGTTCGCGAGCGGCGTGCTGCCCGGGAACGAGGGCGTGATCTTCGAGACCAAGTCGGGGCCGCTCGCGATCCGCGCGAAGGTGATCGTCGACTGCACCGGCGACGGCGACGTCGCGGTGCAGGCCGGCGCGCCGTGCGAGATCGGCCGCGCCGACGGCCTCGCGCAGCCGATGACCCTGATGTTCCGCGTCACCGAGTTCCGGCGCGCCCGATTCGACGACTACGTGCGCGACAACCCGAAGGAATGGCGCGGCGTGCATGGGCTGTGGGCGCTCGTGCGCCGTGCCACCGAGGAAGGCAACCTCGACCTGCCGCGCGAGGACATGCTCTTCTTTGCCACGCCGCATGACAACGAGGTGAGCGTGAACAGCACGCGCGTGACGCGCGTCCTCGGCACCGACGTCTGGGACCTGAGCTACGCCGAGTGGTGCAGCCGGCGGCAGATGCGCCAGATCGAGGCGTTCCTGCGCCGCTATGTCCCCGGCTTCGAGGAATCCTACGTCGTGCAGAGCGGCGTGCAGGTCGGCGTGCGCGAGACCCGCCGCGTGATGGGCGAATACCGGCTCGACGTGGACGACGTGCTCGGCGCGCGCAAGTTCGACGACGCCATCGCGCGCGGTGCCTACCCGGTGGACATCCACAATCCAAAAGGCAGCGGCACGGTGCTGAAGCGTCTGCCGCCCGGCGAGGCCTACGACATCCCGCTGCGCTGCCTGCTGCCGAGAAATACCGAGCGCGTGATCGTCGCCGGCCGCTGCATCTCCGGAAGCCACGAAGCGCATTCTTCCTACCGGGTGATGCCCATCGTCATGGCGACCGGGCAGGCGGCGGGCATCTGCGCGGCGCTCGCGGCGAGGGCCGGCAAGGCGCCGCGTCAGGTGCCGGTGCGGGCGGTTCAGCGCGAGCTCCTTCGCCAGGGCGCGAGCCTCCGGCGCGATCTTGTAGCGGAAACGACGACAGCGTCTTCCGGCGCAGCGGTCTAAGATTTGCCCTTTTTTGCCGGAGGGAGAGTGCGCTGGATCGTTGCGCTGGTGGCGGTAGCGGTAGCCGCGGGGCTGCGCTTCGCGCTCGACCCATGGCTCGCCAACGCACAGTCCTACCTGCTCGTCGTCGATGCGCTGCTGTTCGCGCTGATCGTCGGCCTGGGTATTGCGATGCACTCGGCGCGCCGCCGCGCGGAAGCGAGCGAGGAGCGCTTCCGCCGCTTCATGGAAAATTCGCCCGCGGCGGTGTTCGTGAAAGACGATGCCGGACGCTACGTGTACATGAACGCGGCCGCGCAGAGCATCGTCGGCGTGCCCGACTGGCAGGGAAAGACGGACGACGAGCTGCTCCCGCCGGCGGCCGCGCGCGAGGTGCACGCGCACGACGCGAAGGTCCTCGGCAGTCAGCTGCCGGACGAGTTCGACCTCATGATCGGCGAGCGGCAGTTTCACAGCACCAAATTTCCGCTGCGCGACGCCGCCGGCAAGCTGCACATCGGCGCCGTAAGCATGGACGTGACGGAGCAGGCGCGCGCTGCCGAGGATCTGCGAAGGCAACGAGAAGAACTGCGCCTCGTGACCGACACGATGCCGGCGGGCGTGGTGTGCGTATCGGCGGATCTGCGCTACATCTGGGTGAACCGCACCTTCGCCGCATGGATCGGAAGAGCGCCGGCCGAGATCATCGGCCGGCCGGTCGCCGAGGTGCTCGCCGAGCGCGACTGGCTCGACCTGCGCCCGCACGTCGAGCGCACGCTGCGCGGCGAGCGCGTGGAGTACGAGCGCAAGGCGCGGTTTGCCGCCGGCGAGCGCTGGATCCATTCCGTGATGGAGTCCACGCGGGACGAGGGCGGAGCGCCCAACGGGCTGGTGGCGGTGGTGTCCGACATCCACGACCGCAAGCTGATGGAGGAGACGCTGCGCCAGGCCGAGCGGCGCAAGGACGAGTTTCTCGCCACGCTCGCCCACGAGCTGCGCAACCCGCTCGCGCCGATCCGCAACGCCGTCGCCATCCTCGGCAAGAAGGACGCGCTCGACCCCGAGCTGACGTGGAGCCGGGAAGTGATCGAGCGCCAGGTGGATCAGATGTCGCGCCTCATCGACGATCTCCTCGACATCGCGCGCATCGCGGGCGGCAAGCTCCTCATCCGCAAGGAGCGTCTGCCGCTCGAGCGCGCGATCGACATGGCGCTCGAGACGAGCCGGCCGCACATCAACGCCGCGGGGCACAGCCTGGCGGTGCTGCTGCCGAGCGAGCGGGTCACGGTCGAGGCCGACCCGGCGCGGCTCGCGCAGGTGTTCTCGAACCTGCTCAACAATGCCGCGCGCTATACCGAGCGCCACGGCGAGATCGCGCTCACCGCGGAGGTGCACGGAGAAGAGGTGGTGGTGACGGTGCAGGACAACGGCATCGGCTTTCCGCCCGAGGTGGCCGGGCGCCTGTTCGAGCCGTTCTCGCAGCTCACGCGCTCGAACGAGCGCTCCCACGGCGGCCTCGGCATCGGCCTATCGCTGGTGCAGGGCATCGTGGCGCTGCACGGTGGAAGCGTGCAGGCGCGCAGCCGCGGCAAGGGGCAGGGCGCCGAGTTCGCCGTGCGCCTGCCGCTGCCGAAATACACCGATCCGGTGCAGCCGGCGAAGCCCGCCGCGCAGCCACGGCCGCCGGCGCCTCTCGGCAGCGTGAAGGTGCTCGTCGCCGACGACAACCGCGATGCCGCCGACTCGCTGCAGCGGATCCTCTCGCTATACGGCTACGAGGTCGAAGTCGCCTATGACGGCACCGCCGCGATCCGCCTCGACGGCGACTTCCGCCCGAAGGTCGCGGTGCTCGACATCGGCATGCCCGGCGCAAACGGCTTCGAAGTGGCGCGGTCCATCCGCGAAAACCGCGGCGCCGGCGTGACGCTCATCGCCCTTACGGGCTGGGGGCAGGAAGGCGACCGGCGACGCGCGATGGAAGCGGGCTTCGACTACCACCTGACCAAGCCGGTCGACCCGGGCGCGCTCAACGACCTTCTAGTGGAGGTTGCCGAGAAGTAAGAAGAATCAGTGGTCTTCGAGGCGCGGGACGCTGTCCTCGGCGGGGCCGCCCGTGTCGGGGTCGATCCACTCGGCCACGCCGATCTCGGACTCGGCCTCCTGCAGCGATTCGCCGGCGTTGAACTCGTCCCCGGCCTCGCCGCCCGCGAGGCGGTCGGCCTCGGCTTCGCTGCGCGTCACGAACGGGCCGCGCAGGTCGCCGCTCTTCCTCTGCCAGTAGAAGCCGTCGGGGCGCTTGAGGATGGGCTCCTCGCGGGTTTCGTCGCGCGAAACCGCGGTTTTCTTCCGCCGTGCCATCGGATGATGTTACGCCAAAATCGCAGCGCTGAGTCAAGTGCAATGAACCAGGGTGCAATGAACCAAACGCGATGAGCGAGGAGCGGAGGCCGGTCGACGGCGCCGCGATCGGCGTGATGCTCGCGCTCACGGCGCTGTGGGGCTTCCAGCAGGTCGCCGTCAAGTCGATCGCGGCCGATGTTCCGCTGGTGACGCAGGCGGCGCTGCGCTCGATCATCGCGACGGCCCTGCTCCTCTGCTGGGCGCGCCTGCGCGGGGTGCGTCTCTTCGACGCCGACGGCACGCTCGGCGCCGGGCTCGTCGCGGGCCTGCTCTTCGCCGGCGAATTCGTGTTCATTTACGCGGGGCTGGCGCATACCAACGCCTCGCGCATGTCGGTGTTCATCTATCTCGCGCCGCCGCTCACGGCGCTCGGGCTGCACTTCTTCGTGCCGAGCGAGCGCCTGAGCGTGCGGCAATGGGCGGGCGTGCTGCTTGCCTTCGCCGGCATCGTGCTCGCCTTTGCCGAAGGCTTCGGCAGCGGCCGCGCCACCTGGCCCGGCGACCTGTGCGGCGTGATCGCCGCGGCGCTCTGGGCGGCGACCACGGTGGTGATTCGCGCCACGCGCCTTTCGCGCGCCACCGCGACCAAGACGCTCTTCTACCAGCTGGGCGTGTCGGCGCTCTGCCTGCCGCCCGCCTCGGCACTCCTCGGCGAGAAGGCCATCGGCGCCGTGACGCCGCTCGTCGTGGCGAGCCTCGCCTACCAGGGCGCGATCGTCGCGTTCGCGAGCTACCTTGCCTGGTTCTGGCTTCTCACGCGCTACCGTGCGGCGCCGCTCGCGGTGTTGTCTTTCCTCACGCCGATGTTCGGCGTGCTCTCGGGAGCGTCCTTCCTGTCAGAGCCGATCAGCGCTGCGTTCGCGACGGCCGCGCTCTGCGTCGGCGCCGGCATCGTCCTGGTGAACCTGCGGCGCTGAGCGCGCCTCGGCCGCGAGCAGCTCGGCGATGTCGCGCCGGCCCTGCTCGGAGAGCTCGATCAGGGTCTTGATGTCGTGGCGGTGGGGCGCGTTGCGTACGATCTGCTGCTCGTCGTACTCCTTGAACCGCCGCAGAATGCTCTCGACTTCATTTTCGGAATAACCGAGGGTGCCGAGCATGCGGCTCGCGGCGTCGAGCGCCGAGCCGAACACCTCGCGGATCGAGGGCACGCCCATCTCCGCGTATTCGTAGGCGTCCGTGCGGCTGTGCGCGCGCACCACGATCGGCAGATCGGGGAAGTACCGCCGCGCGTTCTTCACTATTCGCATCGCGCCCTCGGCATCGTCGATGGCCACGAGGAGCAGCCTCGCGCCGCGCGCGCCCGCCGACTCGAGCAGGTCCATGCGGGTCGCGTCGCCGTAATAGGCTTTCCAGCCGAAGCGGCGCACGGTGTCGATCTGCCCCGGGTCGTGGTCGATGACGGTGGCGCCGACGCCCAGGCCGCGCAGCACACGCACCACCACCTGCCCGAAGCGTCCGAAGCCGGCAACGATCACCGGATTCGATTCGCGGATCGTATCGGCGGCGCGCGCCTCGGGCCGCTCGAGCTTCAGCCGCTCCCGCAGCCTGAAGAGAAAGGGCGTGGTGAGCATCGACACCGCCACCGCTGCGTTCAGCAGCGCCGCGGTCTCGGCCGGAAGAATGCTGCCGGCAGCGCCGAGCAGCACGAAGGCGAATTCGCCCGCCTGCGACAGCGCCACCGCGAAGGTGGCCGCGTCGGCTCGCCTGCAGTAGCCGAAGAGCTGGGCGATCGGAAAGAGGATCGCCAGCTTCAGCGCCACGATGCCGAACGCGATGCCGAGAACCAGCCACGGCAGCCGCAGGAACAGGCCCAGATCGACCGACATGCCGACCGCGATGAAGAACAGGCCGAGCAGCAGGCCCTTGAACGGCTCGATGTCGAGCTCGAGCTCGTGGCGGTACTCGCTGTCGGCGAGCATGACGCCGGCGAGGAACGCGCCCAGCGCCTGCGACAGCCCGGCCCACTCCATCAGCGCAGCGGTCCCGAGCACGACGAGCAGCGAGAAGCCGACGAACACCTCCCGCAGCCGCGCCTGCGCGACGAAGCGCAGCACCGGTCGCACCAGCACGCGACCCGCGGCGATCAAGAGCACGATCATGCCGAGCGCCTTCGCGAGGCCCATCAGGTGGAAGCCTTCGGATTCGCCGCCCATCACGCCGAGAACCAGGAGCAACGGGATGACCGCGAGGTCCTGGAACAGCAGCACGGCGAACGAAGCCTGGCCGCCCGGCGTCTGCAGCAGGTTCTTCTCGCCGAGCGTGGCGAGTCCGATGGCGGTCGACGACATCGCGATTCCCATGCCGGCCACCACGCCGACGGTGAGCGACTGTCCGAGCGCGACCGCGACGGCGGCGACCACGGCGATGGTCGCGGCGACCTGCACGCCGCCGAGGCCGAAGATCGCGCGCCGCAGCGACCACACGCGCTGCGCGTTGAGCTCCAGCCCGATGAGGAACAGCAGCAGCACCACGCCGAACTCGGAAAATTGCAGGACTCTTTGCGGATCCGAGATGAGCGCGCCGCCCCACGGGCCGATCGCGACCCCGGCGATGAGATAGCCGAGCACCGAGCCCAGTCCGAGCCGCCTGAAGATCGGCACCGCGATGACGCCCGCGGCGAGCAAGACCAGGGCCTGCTGCAGATAGCTGTGGGTTTCCATGTTTAGAATGTTCGCATGGAAGCGAAGCCCCTCGACGCAGGCCAGTTCAAGGCCGGGATGCGCTCGCTCGCCGGCGCGGTCAACATCATCACCAGCGCGCACGCCGGGCATCGCTACGGGATGACGGCGACCGCGGTGTGCTCGGCCACGGCGGAGCCGCCGACGGTGCTCGTGTGCATCAACAAGCTCGCCACCACGCACGGCGCGGTGTCGAAGGCGAAGGCTTTCTGCGTGAACGTGCTGCGCGCCGAGGACTGGCAGCTCTCCACCATGTTCAGCGGCGCGCAGAGCGGAGAGGGACGCTTCAAGAACGGCAACTGGACCCGGCTCGCCACCGGCTCGCCGGCGCTCGTCGACGCGCTGGCGTCGTTCGACTGCCGCGTGGTGAAGAAGATGACGCACGGTACGCACACCGTGTTTCTCGGGCAGGTCGAGCAGATGCTCCTCGGCCAGAAAGGCAAGGCCCTGCTTTATTCGGAAGGCCAGTACGCCAAGCTCGCCTCGCTCACCATCGGCGAGCCGCTTCCCGAAGGGCTGGATTACTGGGGTTTCTAGGCAAAGAGATCAGCGTCGTCCTGGCGGCGAACTTCATCTCGGTCGCCGCCCGGATGAGCCTGGTGACCTTCCTCGGCATCTACTTCGTGCGCGAGGCCGGCATCGCGCTCGCCATGGTGGGCGCGGCGTTCTTCTGCGAGAACCTGCTGCGCGGCGTGCTGGCGCCGTTTTTCGGCGCGCTCTCGGACCGCCTCGGCCGGCGCCCGCTCATCCTCGGTGCCTCGCTTCTCACGGCGGCCGTACTGCCGTGCTTCCTGTTCGTGCACGGTCCGCTTTCGCTTTTTGCCTGGAGCTTCGCGATGGGCGTGGCGAGCGCCGTCACCATGCCGGTGGGCAGCGCGCTGCTCCTCGATCTCGCGCCGGTCGGCCGGCGCCAGTCCGTGCTCGCGTTGAACTACACGGTCGTGAGCGTCGCTTATACCCTGGCGGTCACGCCGGCTGGATACGTGGCCGAGCGCGGCTACGGCCTGCTCGCGGCACTGAGCGCCGGCAGCTACCTGCTGGTGCCGGCGCTCTACCTCTTCGGGCTGCGCGGCCCGCTCCCGATCGAACGCGCCTCGTCCGGCGAAGAGAGCCTCTACGAGGCCTTCGCCTCCGTTTTCCACGACAAGGTCCTGCTCGGCTTCGCCGCCATCGCGTTCGTGTTCCCGTTCAGCATGGGACTCGTGGTCTACGCCTCGCCGCTCTTCGCCGTGGACCGGGGACTCGGCGAAGGCTTCATCGGCCTGGTGCTCGGCCTGAACAGCGTGATCGTCGCGCTCTTCGCGGTGCCGGTCGCAAACCGGATGGAGCACGCCGGGCCGTTTCGCTGGCTCGGCGCGGCGGCGCTCATCGTCTCCGCGGCGCTCGCCTGCTTCGGCGGCTTGCCGCACGCCGGCACCGCGTTCGTCGCCGGGACCGTGGTCTTCAGCTTCGCCGAGCTGGTTTTCAGCTCGGCCGTGCCCGCCGCGGTGGCACGGCTCGCGCCGCCGGGGCGGCGCGGCGCCTACCAGGGCGCCTGGACGCTGGTGAGCTCGGTCAGCATGGGCAGCGCCCTTTTTGTCTCCGGGCTGCTCCGGGACGCGACCGGCTGGACCGGCGCGTGGATTCTCTATGCCGCGGTGGCGTTCGTAGCCAGCGTGCTGCTCATCCTCACGCGCGAGCGCTTCCTGCGCGCTTCGGCAGCCTAGCCGCGGCCGTGCCGCTCGGGGCGCTCCGGGCGCTCGGGCCGCTCGGCGCGCTCGACGCGTTCCGGACGTTCGCGCCGCTCGAATCTCTCGTGACGTTCGAAGCGTACTTTCTGGAAATCGGCGCGATGATGCTCGTGGTGCTTGAACTCGGCGTGGTGGCGGTGACGGTCGAAATCACCGTGCCTGTGGCGCAGCAGCTCGCCCAGCTTGAAACCGTTCGCCTGCGCGATCTTGCCAAAGCCCATGCCGCTCGCGCGCTGCGTGAGGATGCCGGTGAACGTCACCTGCCTGCCCGAGCTGTTGGTTACCGTGCCGCCGTTCAGCGCCGCCTGGATCTGCTGCGGCGTCGGCCGCGTGATTCCCTGCTGGGCGAGCGTCGCCTTCGCGAGCGTGAGCGAGATGTTCACGCTGCCGAAGCCCATCTTGTCCGTCTTGGGCGTAAACGACGTCGTCGTGCCCTGCGCCGAAGTGAGCTTCACCTCCTGGTCGTTGCGCAGGCCGTTCACCAGCGCCTCGGCGTTCGCCTTCGAGCCGGCGAAGCGCGTGAACTTGTCGACCAGCCGATCCTCGGGCGGGTTCGTGTCTTTTTCATGGGCCGGCGCGACAAGCGGCAGCGCAAGCAGAAATGCCGCCAGCAAAGCGGCGCGCGGGGCGTGGAGCATGCGAAGTCCTCCTGGTGCTATTTGCGGTGTCAGTCGTCAGTTACTTCTGTGGGCGCTCGGGCCGTTCCGGCCGCATCGGCCGATCCATGCGCTCGACGCGGTCGGGCTTCTCGGTCCGCTCTGCCCGCTCGGGCCGTTCCGCCCGGGCCTGCTGTACGCGCTCGGGTCGATTCGCGGCGCTCTTAATCTCGCCGAGGTTCAGGCCGAGCGAATGGGCGATCTCGCCCCAGCCCTCGCCGGCGGCACGCAAATTGAGCACCTCCAGCAGCGCAGCCTTCAGCTGCTCGGGAGTCGCATTGGCGATCCCCCGCTTTTCGAGCGAGGCTTGAGTGAGCGCGAGCGCGTCGTCGACGTTGCCGAAGCCCATCTTCTGCGTGGGCGGATCGATCGTGGTGACAGTGCTGCCGCTCTTCAGCGTGATGGTGCTGCCGTCGCGCAGGCCCGTCACCAGCGCGGTCGCATTCTGCGTCGAGCCTGCGAGATCGGTGTAGCGCTCTACCAGTTGCGGCGAGTTCTGCGCCGTTCCCGTCAAGGCGATCAGCGCGAGCGTAGCGCACGCGCCAATAATGGTCCGTTGTTTCAACATGGTGCCCTCCTTGGCGGCGAATCCTACTGCGTCACATGTTACGGAGCCATACATATGGAGGGGCGTTCATTCTGTCGCCGGGAGGCGACAGAAAACCGAGGAAATTCTATATTTCCGGACGCTCGGGCCTCTCCGGGCGCATAGAGCGGTCGGGTCGTTCGGGGCGCGGCGGCCGATCCGCCTCGGGCTTCTCCGGGCGAATCGGCGTTGACGCCCGAGCCTCCTGCATGCCCTCTCTCCGCTCGCGCCGGTCTTGGGCATCCTTGATTTCGCCAAGGCTGAAACCGAGCGAGTGCGCGATTTCGCCCCAGCCCTGGCCGGCGGCGCGCTGATCCAGCAGGGCGGTCAGGGCGACCTTCAGCTGCTCCGGCGTGGGATGGACGATTCCCCGCTTCTCGAGCGAGGCCTGGGTGAGGGCGAGCGCGTTGTCGACGTTCCCCAGGGCCATTTTCTGCGTCAAGCCGGTCACGAGCGACTGGGCGTTTTCGGCCGAGCCGGCGAGGTCTGTATAGCGCTTCACGAGCTGCTGCGAAGTCTGCGCGATTGCCGGAAAGCTCAACGCCATGGCGATGAGAGCGGCGAGGAACATGGCTTGAACACGCATGATGCCCATGTTACTGCGCGGTGGATTTACCTAGACTTAATCGCGTTCATCTTTTCGTCGGATGCCGACAGCGACTCGAGGAAGGCTTGCAGATCCCCGGCTTCCTGTGCGGTGAGGTGTAGCGGCTTGAGTATTTTCTCGCCGTCGGCGTGCAGCCGCTCCTCGTTCAGCTCGGAGTAGAACTTGACCACGTCGGCGAGCGTGGCGAGGCTGCCGTTGTGCATGTAGGGCGCGGTCTGGGCGACGCCGCGCAGGCTCGGCACGCGGAACTCGCCGAAATTGCGGTGCTGGACCTGCACGTGCTTCGTCGCCACCGCACTCTCGCCTGATTTGTCGTCGTTGTAGCGGCCGAAGAGGTTGAAGGGATTGTGCTTCAGCTTCTCGATGCCGGCCTGCCGTCCGGGGTCCACCTTCCCCGGCGCGACGAAAAACGGCACGCCGGTGTCGGCGAATTCGCCGTTGGTGAAACGCGGGCCGAAGTGGCACACGCTGCAATTGCCCTTGCCGACGAAGATTCTGAGACCCCGTTGCGCCGCCATTGGGTAAGAGATTTTGGTTTCACCACGTTCGAGCGCGTCGCGAAAATCGTCGAAGGGCGTACGTCCGCTCACCAGCGTTTCCTGATAGGCCGCGAGCGCCTTGCCAACGTCCGCGAGCACTTCCTCGTCGTTCTGCGGGACGGGGCGGTCAAAGGCGCTTTCGTACTCCTTCTGAAAGAGCTTCTTGACCGTACTGGCAACGTGGCCCGCGCTCGCCTTCATTTCGCGCGGATCGAGGAGCGGGCGGATGCTCTGCGCCCACAGGCTGTCCTGCGCGCCGTCCCAGCCGAACCAGCGGTTGAAGCGCACGTCGAGCACCGTGGGCGTGTTGCGATCAACGAGCTCCAGCCCGAAGGCGCGCGCTCGCGCGTCCTGGAATTGGCGGAAGGGCGCATGGCAGGTCGCGCACAGGACCGAGCCGGTGCCCGAGAGCCTCGGCTCGAAGAACAGCTTCTCGCCGAGCGCGATGGCTTCAGGCTTGCCTGAGACGCGGTTGGTCGGGTCGCGCGCGAGCGGCGGCGGCCAGGGACCGTGTTGCAGGATCTTCGCGACCTCTTCCTTCGAAAAGTCCAGGCCCCCGACCTGGTAGGCGCCCGCGAGACGGTCGGTGCTTCCCGCGGCGCGCACCTCGAACAGGAATTCCCAGCGCCCGGGCATGTGGAACATGAGGCCCTCGGCACGCCAGCGTCCCGGGCCGAGCGTCTGCAGCGTCGGCGCGTAGTTCATGCCGTGGCGATGCTCCGGCATGTGGGCGTCGACCTTCAGCGCCTCGGGTACGGGTTGCCCGGACTTTGGGCAGACCGTTACGTCGACGGCGAAATGCTTCGCGACCTCAACCGCTTGTGCCTTGTAGGAGAGAACGAATCGCTCGGACTCGAGCCTTGTTCCCTCTTGTGGAAGGCTGCACGGCCAGGCCGGGAAGCTCAGTACGGCTGCAGCAAGGAACCAAAGACCTGTTCGCCGTTTTTCCATGCGATGCGCTCGGCCACGTCGCGCGGCAGGTCGCCGAGCCAGCGCCGCGACCAGTCGGCGTGGCCCTGGATGTAGTGCCAGCGCTCGGGGGTGTAGCTGTCGGTGCCGACCATGAAGCGGTCGGGGAACTGGAGGAACACCGCGCGCCAGGCGGGGTCGACCTTGTCGTTCGAGGCATGCTCGGTGCGGAACGCGAGGTCCGCCCAGAGGTTGTTGTGCTTCTTCAGCATCTCCGCGACGCGCTCGGGCCGGTCGAAGCCCGAGTGCGCCCACAGGATGCGCGCCTGCGGCCACTGCCTGAAAAGCCGCTCGACGGCGTCGACGTCGGAGTGCGCGTGCAGGAAGAGGCCGTGCTTGCGCGCGAGCTCCACCATCCTGCGCGGCACCGGAAGATCCGCGTCGGCGCCGTAGAGATGAAACTCGCCGATGCCGGCGTACTTGTATTTCCTCAGCCGGTCCTCGAGGTACGGGATGACGCTTTCGTCGCGAAACCACGTACCTACGTCGGCACGCGTGCGATAGGGGCGAAGCTCCGGGATGACGAGGTCGGGCGCCGCCTGGTAGAGGCGCTGCTGGCCGTCGTCGCCGGCGCTCGAGATGAGCGCGCGCTTCAGCCCCGCCTTGCGCATGATCTCGATCGCCTGCGGCACCGGCACGAGCTCCCACGCGTCGTGGCTGTAATGCAGGTGCGCGTCGAAGATCGGCAGAGGCTGCTGCGCATTCAGGCCCACACACATTCCGAGGCACAAAAAGAAGAAGAGCGTGCGCATATCGAGAGTGTAGCTCTAGCGGCCCACGAAGCGCGGCGTGCGCCGCTCGGCCATCGCCTTCACACCTTCCCGGAAATCCTCGGTGCGGCGCAACCGCGTCTGCTCCGCGAGCTCGTGCTCGGTCGCCTCGCGCACGCGCTCGGCGAGCCCCCGGCGCAGCGTCGCGCGCGTGGCCACGACGCCGAGCGGGGAGCATTCGGCGATCTCGCGCGCGAGCGTTTGCGCCGCGGCGCGCACCTCGGCGAGCGGCACGAGCACGTCGGCCAGGCCAATGCGCAGCGCATCCTCGCCTTTCAAGCGCCGGCTGGTATAGAACATGAGCGCGGCCTCGCGCCTTCCGACGAGCTCGGGAAGCGTCACGGTCAGGCCGAATCCCGGGTGGAAGCCCAGACGCGTGAAGTTGGCGCAGAAACGCGCCTCGGGGCAGGCGACGCGGAAGTCCGGCACCAGCGCGAGGCCGAGTCCGCCGCCGACCGCCGGCCCGTGGATCGCGCCGACGATCGGCTTCGCCGTGCGGAAGAGGCGCACCGCTTCAACATATAGGTGGACGCCGCGGTGCGCGGCGCCGGCCGGCAGCGCCTTCGCCTGGCCGTCCGCGTCCAGCGCCGCGCCGTCGCCGAAGTTGGCGCCCGCGCAGAAGGACTTCCCTTGCGCCGCGAGGACGATCGCGCGGCAGGCCGGCTCGGCGTCGAGCGCCTCGAATGCCTCGGCGAGGGCCCGGATCAGCCCGAGGTCGAAGAAATTGTGCGGCGGACGCCGGATCTCGACCGTGGCGACGTGGTCGGCGAGCTCGACGCCGAGCTCGGTCGTGGCAGGCAGGCTGGACATGGAGGCTCTTTCAACCCGGGGAGGAATCCTGCCGCTTTACGATCAGCGCGTCCACTGCCGAAGCGCCGTGGCCCGCCGGATGCACGATCACGGGATTGAGGTCGAGCTCCGCGATGCGCTCGCCGTGCTCGGCGGCGAACTGCGAGAGCGCGACCACCAGGCCGATCAACGCCTCCGTGTCTGCGCCCTCGAGCAACGCGTTGCCACGCAGGGCCGCGAGCAGCTTCGCCGCGTCGCCGCGCGAGACCGGCACAGGCGCGAGCGCGGCGTCGCGCAGCGCCTCGGCATGGATGCCGCCCAAGGCAAGGGTGAGCATCGGGCCGAACGTCGCGTCGCGGTGGATGCCGACCAGCATCTCGACGCCCGCCGGCACCATGGCTTGGACCAGCACGCCCCGGATATCGGCGCCGGCAACGCGCTGCGCTGCGGCGAGCACGTCTGCATAGGCGTGCGCGATCGTCTCGGCGCCTTGGACCCCGAGCGCTACCGCGCCCGCTTCGGTCTTGTGCGGGATCTGCGGCGACTGGACCTTGAGCGCCACCGGCCGGCCAAGCGCCGCCGCGGCTGCGATCGCTTCCTGCGCGCTGGTCGCCAGGCGCGAAGCGGCGAACCTGATTCCGTATTCCCCGAGCAATGGGGCCGCTTCGTACTCGCACAGCACCGCGCCGGCCGATTCGACGAGCCTTGCGCCGACCCGTTTGCACCTCGCCTCGTCGACCGAAACGGACGGAACAACAAACTTTTCTTTGACTGCTGCATATTCGGCCAGCGCCGCCAGAGCGCGGGCGCAATTGCGCATGTCGGTGCAGAGCGCAAGACCGGCCTCGGCGACGATGCGCGCCGTCTCCGCGGCCGGGAGGGTGTAGGACCACATCAGGATGGGCTTGCGCGTTTCGCGCGCCAGGCGGGCGAGGCTTTCGCGTTCTCGCTGGAACACTTCCGTGGCGCGCGCCGTGACGACCGAGACCACGGCGTCGACGCGCTCGGACAGGCTCACGAGGCGCGCCAGCTCGCCATAACCGATGGTGCGGATGGCCTGCGCGGTGCCGTCGACCGGGTTTTGAGAAGTGCCGTAGGAGGGCAGATGGGCATCGATGCGCCCGCGCGCTTCGGGCTCGAGCTCCGGCACCTCCAATCCCGCCGCCGCGCAGGCGTCGGCCATCCAGCCGCCGGCGCCGCCCGAGGCGGTGGCGATGCCCACGCGCCGGCCGCGCGGCAGCCGATCGCCGAAGCGCGCGAACGCTGCCGCGATGTCGAGGAGCTCGTCCGTGTCGCTGCCTTCGATGAGCCCAAAGCGCCGGAACATCGCGCGGTAGCTCGCGCCGGTTCCGGCGAGCGCCGCGGTGTGCGAAGCGGCGGCGCGCCGGCCCGATTCGCTTTCTCCGATCTTCGCCACCACGATCGGCTTGCCGGCGGCGAGCGCCTTGCTGGCGGCGCGGCGGAAGCTTTGCGCATTTCTGATGCTTTCCAGAAACACGACGAAGACGTCGGCGCCCGCCTCGTCGAGCAGGTGCTCGATGAAGTCGAAGGTCTCCAGGCACGCCTCGTTCCCGGTGGTGATGACGTGGCTGAAGGCGAGCCCCTTCGGCCGGCCGCGGTCGAGGAACGAGAAGCCCACGCCGCCGCTTTGGGAAACCACAGCGATCTTCCCCTGCCGGAATTCCCCTTTAGGGTGGGGTTGGGCGAAAAAGAGTTCATCTAGCTCCTCGAGCACGGGGCTGAACGTTGCACACAGCCCTAGCGACAGGTTGGCAAAGCCCTCCGCGTTTGGCCCGCACACCGCGATGTCGTAGCGCCGCGCGGCCTCGACGATGCGCGCCTGAAGCGCGGCGCCGTCCACGTTTGCGTCCTCGGCGAAGCCGGAGGCGAGGACGAGCGCGGCCTTCACGCCGGCACGGCCGCAACGCTCGAGCTCTTCGGGCACGAAGCGCGCTGGAATGATGAGCACCGCGAGGTCGACGCGCTCCGGCAACTTGTCGATCGACGGATAAGCCTGCACTCCCTGCACGCTCGCATGGCTCCTGCTTACGGCGTAAATGCGGCCCCGGTAAGGGTGGCGCAGCATCACCTTGAGCGTGCGCCCGCGCAGCCCGGAGAGGTCCGGCGAAGCGCCGATCACCGCGACCGAGCCGGGCGAGAGGAGCGCCGAAAGGTCGGGCATCCGGCCGCTGCTGCGCGGTCAGCGCAGCCCGAGGCCGCGCGCGACGATGCCGCGCAGGACCTCGGTCGTGCCGCCCTGGATGGTGAGCTTGGGCGCGATGAGGGTCGCGTACTCGAGGCGCTCGTCGAAGCTTGCGCGCGCGGCGCCGTCGGCGGGCGCGAACGCGGCGAGCTCGCGCACGCGCGCGGGAAGCTTCTGCTCCCAGAGCGTGCCCAGGTCCTTGACGATCGACCCCTCGACGACCGGTTCGGCGCCGGCCGCGAGCATGCCGCTCACCGACACCGACATGCGCCGCAGCGCATGGAGCTGCGCGACCAGCCGGCCCAGCCCCTCGGCTGCGCGCAGCTCGGGCTGCGGGCCGAGCAGGCGCACGAGCGCGATGAGCGCGTCGAGGGTCTCCAGAAAGCGCTCCGGACCGCTGCGCTCGTAGGCGAGCTCGCTCGTCGCCTGCTTCCAGGCGCCGTCGATCTCGCCCAGCAGGTGGTCCTGCGGGATGAAGGCGTCGGTGAACACGACCTCGTTGAAGTCGTGGTCGCCGCTCATCTGGCGGATGGGGTTGACGCGGATGCCCGGGATCTTCATGTCGACGAGGAACTGCGACAGGCCGTGGCGGCGGTTGTCCGCGGCGGGCGGCGAAGTGCGGAAGAGACCCAGCATGTAATCGGCCTGGTGCGCGTTGCTCGTCCAGATCTTGGTGCCGTTCACGACGAAGCCGCCGCGCGCGGGCACCGCCCGCGTCTTCGCCGCGAAGAGATCCGAGCCGGAGCCGGGCTCGCTCATGCCGATGCAGAAGCAGAGCTCGCCGCGGCAGATGCGCGGCAGGAGACTCGCCTTGATGTGCTCGGGGGCGTATCTGAGCAGGATCGGGCCGCTCTGGCGGTCGGCGACGAAGTGCAGCCGTACCGGGGCGTTGGCGGCGAGGAACTCCTCGGTGACGACGTAGCGCTCGAGGTGGCTGCGACCGCGACCGCCGTATTTCTGCGGCCAGGTCATTCCGATCCAGCCTTTCGCGCCGACCTTGCGGCTGAACTCGCGGTTGAAGTTCTCGCGGCGCCCGCGGCTCCCGGTGCCGAACGTGCCGGCGGCGCGCTCGGCCGCTAGAAAATCGCGCACCTCCTGGCGCAGGCGCACGCATTCCGCCGGCAAGCGCATGGGATCGAACTGCAACGAACCGTTCATCGCGCGGCGACCAGCGGCCAGAGCGCGTCCGCGCCGCGCTCCGCGACTCGCTTGCCCAGCTCCGCGGCCCACAGGCTCTCGTTGCCGAAGTCTTCGCGCCAGGCAAGGAGGCGCAGCGTGAAGCGGTGCAGGGTGTGCTCCTGCGAATAGCCGATCGCCCCGAACACCTGGTGCGCGATCGCCGCGCCCTCGTGGGCGGCTTCCGCGCAGCGGATCTTCGCGGCGACGGCTTCGAGGAACACGCCTTCGTCGAAGCGCCCGGCGCGCTCGACTGAGCGCTCTGCGCGCTCGATGGCGTCGGCGGCGGAGGCTGACGCAGCGAGCGCGGCCGAGGCTTCGCCCGCGAGGCGCGCGAGGTTGTGCTGCACCGCCTGGAAGCGCCCGATCGGCCGCTCGAAGGCGACGCGCTCGCCGGCGTAGCGCAGCGCAAGCTCGAGAAGCGCCTGGAGCGCGCCCGCGCTCTGCACCGCGCGCGCGACGCAGCCCATGAGGAGGAGTTGGGTCGCATCCATGTCAACGGCCGCGTGCGCGAGCGCTCTTGCCCGATCAAAGAGAACCGTGCCCTGCGAATCGCCGGCGAGGGTCCGGCCTGGGTCAATCGTGCAAGCGCGCGCCTCCACCAGCGCGACTCGCGCGCTGCTGGTCCCTTGCGCGAGCACCGCGAAGTGCGCCGCCTCGGGGGCGAACGGCACTGCCCGGGCGCGTCCGCTCAGCGTGCCGTCGGCGTCGAGTCCGATCGAGTCTCCCGGCTGCGCCGGAACGAGGCTCATGACGCCCGAAGGGCAGCTCAGGGCGCCCCGCGCGAGGCACCAGCCGGCGAGCAGCGTTTCGCCGAGCGGCGCGGCGAGCGCATGCCGCCCGGCGGCGGCGAGCACCTCGAAGCCCTCGGCGAGGCTCGCGCCTGCGCCGCCCAGCGCCTCGGGCACCCAGGCGAGGGTGAGGCCCGCTTCCTCGAGCGCGCGCCAGAGCGGCGCCTTCCAGGCGCCCGCGGCGTCGCGGTTCACCGCCTGCGGATCGGCGAAGTCGGCGAAGATGCGCCGCGCCGCCTCGGTGACAGGACTCGCCATGCGCGTACGTTAGCGCAGGTGGCAGGCCACGTGATGCCCGGGTTCGACTTCGCGCAGCCGCGGCGTCTCGGCCCTGCAGCGCGCCTCGGCGTAGGGGCAGCGCGTGTGGAAGTGGCAGCCGGCGGGCGGGTGCAGCGGGCTCGGCACGTCGCCCTGCAGCACGCGCTTCGCGCGCCGCGCCGCAGGATCGGGCACCGGCACGGCGGCGAGCAGCGCCTCCGTGTACGGGTGCAGGGGCTTGCGGAAAAGCGTTGCTTTGTCGGTGTGCTCGACGATGCGGCCGAGGTACATCACCGCGATGCGGTGGCTGATGTGCTCGACCACCGCGAGGTTGTGCGAGATGAAAAGGTATGAAAGCCCGAGCTCGCGCTGCAGGTCGGTGAGGAGGTTGATGACCTGGGCCTGGATCGACACGTCGAGCGCCGAGACCGGCTCGTCGCCGACGATGAGCTTCGGGTTGAGCGCGAGCGCGCGCGCCACGCCGATGCGCTGGCGCTGCCCGCCCGAGAACTGGTGCGGATAGTTGTCCATCTGCGCCGCGGACAGGCCCACGCGCGCGAAAAGCGCCGCGATGCGCCCGCGCCGCTCGCGCGCCGGCACGGTGCCGTGCACCTTGAGCGGCTCGCCCACGATGTCGCCCGCTCGCATGCGCGGATTGAGCGAGGAAAACGGGTCCTGGAAGATGATCTGCATCTCGCGCCGCAAGGGTCGCAGCTCGGCGCGGGGAAGGCGCGTAATGTCGCGGCCGCCGAGGCGGATCACTCCGGCGGTCGGCTCGATCAGGCGCAGCACCGTGCGCCCGACGGTGGTCTTGCCGCAGCCGCTTTCCCCGACCAGGCCGAGAGTCTCGCCGGCGCCGATCGAGAAGCTCACGCCGTCGACGGCGTGGACCTGGCCGACGGTGCGGCGCAAGAGTCCCTTCCGCACTGGAAAATAGGTCTTCAGGTCCTGGACTTCGAGCACGCTAGGCATAGACCCGTTAGGCATAAAGGCAAGCCGCCCAGTGGCCGGGCTGCTTTTCCTCGTAGGGAATCTCCATCGCGCTGCACTTCGCGCTCGCCTGCGGGCAGCGCGGCGCGAACGCGCAGCCCGGCGGCAGGTTGGAGAGCGCCGGGACCATGCCGGGGATCTCCTGCAGCCGTGTGGCCGCGCGGCGCGGGATCGAATTCATCAGGCCGCGCGTGTAGGGATGCAGCGGCCGGGCGAAGAGCTCGCCGACCGACGCTTCCTCGACTTTGCGCCCGGCGTACATCACGATCACCCGCTCGGCCGTCTCGGCCACCACGCCGAGGTCGTGCGTGATCATGATCATCGCCGTGCCGAGGCTGCGCTGCAGCCGGCCGAT
>Ga0075434_100000660_pt1 | contig 26783 bp, 21 predicted proteins | sample RhiMethybrSRZTD3_FD_75298 | JGI IMG/M metagenome (GOLD analysis project Ga0075434, IMG submission 75298) | Populus rhizosphere microbial communities from Tennessee, USA - Rhizosphere MetaG P. TD hybrid SRZTD3 | ecosystem: Host-associated > Plants > Roots > Rhizosphere > Soil | place: USA... | reverse complement strand
AGCTGGGACCGCGTCGTCTTCCGCGGCCGGCTGGAGAGCCGCAAGTTCCTCGGCTTCTACCTGAAGGACGGCGTCGTGCGCGCCGCCATGGGGTTCGATCGCGGCGGCGATCCCGAGGACCCGACGGGCGAGAGCGAGCTGAAGGCGGCGGTCGAGATGGTGCGCCGCCGCGCGAAGATCGATCCCGCGAGGCTCGCTGACGAGAGCGTCGAGCTCCGGGCTCTCGCGACCGCCTAGCGCGCCGGCGGGCGCTCGCTAGCTCGAGAAGAACTCCAGCATCCGGCGGTTGACCTCGGCGGCGTTCTCGTAGGCCGACCAGTGCCCGGCCGCGGGAATCCGGTGCACGTCGAGCGCGCCGGCCGCCGCGCGCATCTCGCCGATCAGCAGATCGGCCGGACGGAACTGCGAGTCGTCGCGCTCGCCCCACAGCACGCGGATCCGGCAGGTGAGCTGAGCGAGATCGCCGAGCAGGGTTCCGCCACCGCTCACCTTGCGGCTGTCGAAGCGCGTGCGGCGCACGCCGTCGGCCTGGATGTCGACGGCTTCCTCGGTGACACTGGCCGGGTCGCCCAGCATGTTCACGAGCAGGTTGTGCCGACAGATCTCGCGAAAGAGCCGCTCGTCGTTGCCCGCCTCCTTGTAGCTCCGGATGGGCCGCTCGCCGAATTTGCGTGAGGGAAAGCCGCCGGGCGAGACCAGGCAGAGGTGCGTCACGCGCGCCCCGAGCCGCCGGGCGAGGTTCGCGGCGATCGCGCCGCCGAACGAGAAGCCGCCCAGGCGCAGCGGCGCGTCGCCCGAGAACATCTCCACGAACAGCCGATGCACGAGGTCCAGATAGGCCGGCCCCGTCGTCTCGCGCGCCACCGTCGCCGAGTCGCCGTACGACGGATGGTCGAGCGCGTGCACCGTGAAGCGGGCCGCGAGCGCGTCGATGTTGCGAGTCCAGTGGCGCCACGAGCCCATGCCCCCGTGAAAGAGCACGAGGTCGGGGCCGCTGCCGAGCCGGCGTATCGCCATGCGTGGCCGGGTGTCCCCGGTCGGTTGAGAGCTCATATCGCCAGGAATCATGGCACAAATCGACCGGTCTGGACTTGCTACGGGAATATCACGATAATCGGCCCCGCCCCAGGCGGGCGCACGGCACGCCGGGCGCGACTCGAGATCGCATGCTGGAAAGGGGAGCGCTCAAAATGAAGACTCGCACCTTCCGCTTCAAGCTGGCGGTCGCCCTCGCGGCAGGGGCGCTCACCGGTGTGGTCGCCGTCGCCGCCATCGCCCAGAGCACCGGCAAGAGCCTGATCGGCAAGATCGAGGGCCCGGAGGTCGTGACCGACGGGGCGAAGCTTCCCAAGGCCTTCAAGGAAGCGCCCCAGCTCGCGGAGCTGGTCAAGCAGGGCAAGCTGCCGCCGGTCGCCGAGCGCATCGGTCAGGACCCGCTGGTGATCAAGCCGCTGAAGGAGATCGGTAAGTACGGGGGCGCACTGCGCGCCGGCTTTACCGGCCCAGCCGATTTCTGGAACGGCTACCGCTGCTGCTCGGGCCCGGACCATCTCATGTTCTGGGACTACACGGGCGACAAAGCCGTGCCGAACCTCGCGAAGGGTCTCGAGATGCAGGACGGCGGCAAGACGTGGCTGGTCAATCTCCGTCGCGGCATGAAGTGGAGCGACGGAAAGCCGTTCACCGCGGACGACTTCGTGTTCTGGTTCGAGGACGTCTATCGGAACAAGGACCTCGTCCCGACGCCGACGGCGGTCATGGCCATCAACGGCAAGCAGGGCGTGATCGAGAAGGTCGATACCATCACGGTGCGGTTCAAGTTCCCCGAGCCCTACTTCATGTTCCCCGACGTCCTCGCCGGGTCCACGGACCTTGCCGGTCAGTGGGGGGCCTACCGGGGCATGGGCGGCTTCGCGCCCGCGCACTACCTGAAGCAGTTCCATCCGAAGTACACCAACGGGGAAGAGCTGGACAAGCGGGCCAAGGAAGCGAAGTTCGACAGCTGGGTCCGGATGTTCCACGCGAAGAACGACTGGGCGCTCAACCCGGATCTCCCGGTGCTCTCGCCGTGGAAGACGGTCACGCCGATCAACACGTCGACGTGGACACTCGAGCGCAATCCCTACAGCGTCTTCGTGGACACCGCCGGCAACCAGCTCCCTTACATGGACAAGGTCGTGCTGACGCTCGCCGAAAACCTCGAAGTGCTGAACCTGCGCGCGATCGCCGGCGAGTACGACTACGCGTCGAGGCACGTCGACCTCGGCAAGCTGCCCGTCTTCCTCGAGAACCAGCAGAAGGGCAATTACAAGGTCTACCTGGACCCCGGCGACTACTGTGACCTGATCATCAAGTTCAACTTGAACTACGACGCGGACGCGGAGATCGGCAAGTGGCTCAACACCGCCGACTTTCGGCGCGCGCTGTCGCTCGGCATCGATCGCGACCAGATCAATGAGACGTTCTGGCTCGGCACCGGCAATCCCGGGTCCGTCGTGCCCGCCGACAACAACAAGTACAACCCCGGGCCGCAGTACCGGAAGCTCTGGGCTACGCTTGATCTGAAGAAGGCCAACGAGATGCTCGACAAGATCGGGCTCGCCAAGAAGGACGCGCAGGGCTATCGCCTGCGCGCCGACGGCAAGGGCCGGCTGCGCATCGAGATCACGACGCTCGGCGGTCAGTTCGTGCAGTACACGCAGATCGCCGAGATGATCCGCGAGCAGTGGAAGAAGATCGGCATCGACCTGAACGTCCAGGAGGTCGAGCGCAGCCTGGCCATCAAACGCGCCGCGGCCAACGAGATGCAGCTCAGCGCCTGGAACAACGACGGCAGCGAGCACCTCTTCACCTTCCCGACCCACGTCTTCCCCTTCACGGTTGACGACGTCGCCACCTCCGGGCCGCTCTACGCGAAGTGGTTCCGCTCCGGCGGCTCACAGGGCAAGGAGCCCGAGCCGAAGATGAAGGAGCTGATGGACAAGTGGAAGAAGGCGTTCGGCGTGCCGGAGAAGGAGCGGATCCAGCTCGGCAAGGAGGTCTGGAAGATCGCGGTCGAGGAGGTCTTCATCATCGGCGTGGTCGGCCAGGGTCCGGCCGCGATGGGCGTACGCGTGGTCAAGAACAACATGGGCAACATCCCATCGCGCATGTACAACAGCCCCGACGGCAAGACGCCGGGCATCTCGCGCCCGGCCACCTTCTACTGGAAGAACTAGGTCTCGCGCGCGCCCGGCTCACCGCCGCGCGGCGCTGAGCCGGGCGGGCCTTTCCCATGCTGGCGTACATCGGCCGTCGGGCGCTGCTCGCCGTCTTCACCGTGTGGGCGATCTCCATGCTCGCCTTCGTGATCATCCAGCTGCCGCCCGGCGACTACGTCTCCTCCTACATCGCGCAAATGGCGGCGATGGGGAGCGTCGTCTCCGACGAGGAGGCGCAGAACCTCCGGATCCAGTACGGCCTCGGTCAACCGATCTACGTGCAGTACTGGAAGTGGATGAAGCAGATCGCCGAGGGCAACTTCGGCTTCTCGATGGAGTGGCGGCGCCCGGTCACCGAGGTGATCGGCGAGCGGCTCTGGCTCACGGTCGTGGTCGCCGTGTCCGCGCTGATCCTCACGTGGGTACTCGCGCTTCCGATCGGCATCTACTCCGCGGTGCGCCAGTACTCGCTAGGTGACTACCTCGCGACGTTCATCGGCTTCATCGGTCTGGCCGTCCCGAACTTCCTGCTGGCGCTCGTCCTGCTCTACCTGGGCTTCACCTTGTTCAATGCCCACATCGGGGGACTCTTCTCGCCGGAGCTCCAGGACGCGCCGTGGAGCTGGGCGCGCGTCTGGGACCTGCTCAAGCACCTGCCGATCCCCGCACTGATCCTCGGTCTCGCCGGCACGGCGCAGCAGATCCGCATCATGCGCGCCAATCTGCTGGACGAGCTGCGCAAGCCGTACGTGGTGACGGCGCGGTCCAAGGGGCTGCCCGAGCCTCGGGTGATCGTGAAGTATCCGGTCCGCATGGCGCTCAACCCGTTCGCGAGCACGATCGGCTACACGCTGCCGTACATCGTCTCGGGCAGCATCATCGTCTCGCTCGTGCTGGGGCTGCCGACCGTCGGTCCGCTGCTGCTCAAGGCGCTCATCTCGCAGGACATGTTCCTGGCCGGGACCATCGTGCTGCTCCTGGGCGTGATGACAGTGATCGGCACCTTGATCTCGGACATCCTGCTCGTCTGGATCGATCCGCGCATCCGGCTCGAGGACACGTGATGGCCATCGCCGCCGACGCCGGATCGGTGCCGAGCGCGTCCGCCGCGGACAAGCAGCGCATCTTCGTCGCCTCGCAGTGGCAGCTCATGTGGTGGCGGTTCAGGAAGCATCGCCTGGCCGTGGCCAGCGGCATCGTCGTCGCCGGGTTCTATCTGGTGGTGCTCGGCGCGGATTTCCTCGCGTACTCCGACCCGCTGGCGTCCGAGGCGCAGCGCTCCCTGATGCCGCCGCAGCCGGTCCGCTGGTTCGACGAGGGGCGGTTCAGCCCGCACGTCTACGGTTTCAAGGGCGCCCGTGACCCGTTGACCTTCAAGCGAGTTTACCGGCCCGATCCCAGCCAGAAGATCCCGGTGCGATTCTTCGCTCAGGGCTTCGAGTATCGCTTCCTCGGCCTGATCCCCATGTCGCGGCACCTGATCGGGGTCGACCCCGGACGCGACGCGTCCACGACGCTCTTTCTCCTGGGCACGGACGTGCAGGGCCGCGATCTGTGGTCGCGGCTGATGTTCGGCACGCGCATCTCGCTGACGATCGGGTTGCTGGGCGTCACCATGAGCCTCGTCCTCGGCGTCGTGCTGGGCGGGCTGTCGGGATTCTATGGAGGCGCGACCGACACCGTGATCCAGCGGGTCATCGAGATCCTTCGCTCGATTCCGACGATTCCGCTCTGGATGGGCCTGGCCGCGGCCCTGCCGCGCGACTGGACGATCCTGCAGGTCTACTTCGCCATCACCATCATCATCTCGCTGCTCGGCTGGACCGAGCTCGCGCGGGTGATCCGCGGCCGGTTCCTGGCCCTGCGTGAGGAAGACTTCGTCGTGTCGGCCCGGCTGGTCGGCTGCACCCGGATGCGCACGATCTTCGTGCACATGGTGCCGTCGTTCATGAGCCACATTATCGCGGCGACGACGCTCGCGCTGCCCGCGATGATCATCAGCGAAACCGCGCTGAGCTTTCTGGGCTTGGGTCTACGCCCGCCCGCGATCAGCTGGGGCGTGCTGCTACAGCAGGCTCAGAACGTCCAGACCGTGGCGATCTCGCCGTGGCTGATGCTCCCGGCGATTCCGGTGATCATCGCCGTCATGGCGTTCAACTTCCTGGGCGACGGTCTCCGTGACGCCGCTGACCCCTATGGACGATAGACTCGCATGACGCTTTCGAACGGGCAGCTTCTATCTATTCGCAACCTGCATACCTATTTCGCCCAGGACGAAGGGACGGTGAAGGCGGTCGACGGCGTGAATCTCGAGATGGGGCTGGGGGCGACGCTTGGGATCGTGGGCGAGAGCGGGTGTGGCAAGAGCGTGACGGCGCGGTCGATCCTGAGAATCGTCGACCGGCCGGGTCGGATCGTCGAGGGCGAGATCTGGTTTCGCCGACCGAGCGCGAACGGCGGCGGGGGCAGCCAGGCCGTCGACCTGGCAAAGCTCGAGCCGAACAGCCTCGAGATGCGATCGATCCGCGGCGCCGAGATCGCGCTGATCTTCCAGGAGCCGATGTCGTCGTTCAGCCCGGTGCACAGCGTCGGCAACCAGATCATCGAGGCGATCCTGCTTCACCAGGACGTTGACCGGCGTGGCGCGCGCGAGAAGGCGATCGAGATGCTGCGCCGGGTCGGCGTGTCGTCGCCCGATCAGCGCGTGGACCAGCTCGCGCATCAGCTGAGCGGCGGCCTGCGCCAGCGCGCCATGATCGCGATGGCGCTCTCCTGCGGCCCGACGCTGCTGATCGCCGATGAGCCGACGACGGCGCTCGACGTGACCACGCAGACCCAGATCCTGGAGCTGATGCGCCAGCTGCAGCGGGAGGATGGGATGGCCATCATGCTGATCACGCACGATCTGGGCGTGATCGCCGAGATGGCGACGGACGTGGCGGTGATGTACCTCGGGCGCGTGGTCGAGCAGGCGCCGGTCGACGCGATCTTTCATTCGCCGAAGCATCCCTACACGCGGGCGCTCCTGCGCTCCATCCCGCGAATGCGCTCGCGGCGCCGCGAGCGGCTGACGCCGATCGCGGGCTCGGTGCCGCATCCGTACGACCGCCCGACCGGCTGCGCCTTTCATCCGCGCTGCCCCGACTTCATGGCCGGCCGGTGCGACACGCAGGCGCCGGCTCCGCGGACCGTCGGCGACCGTCACACCGTGAGCTGCTTTCTCTACGAATGAGCACGATCGAACGACCGAGCGTCGCGACGCACCCGCTGCTCCGGGTCTCCGGCCTGCAGAAGCTCTTTCCGATCCGCAAAGGCTTTCTCAAGCGCACGGTCGGCCAGGTCCGCGCGGTGGATGGCATCGATTTCCACATTGACGAGGGCGAGACCCTGGGCCTGGTGGGGGAGAGCGGCTGCGGTAAGACGACCACGGCGCGCTGCATCCTGAGGGCCATCGATCCGACCAGCGGCGAGATCTCGATGCGCCTCGGAGACGGCCGGATGGTCGACCTCGCCAAGCTCCGCGAGAACGAGCTGCGAGCGCTGCGGGGCGAGATGCAGATGATCTTCCAGGACCCGTTCACGTCGCTCAATCCGCGCATGACCCTGCTCGATCTGGTCGGCGAGCCGCTGCTGGTCCACGGCATGAAGAGCCGGCGCCAGCGAGAGGAACGCGTGGCCGATCTCCTGCGGCGGGTCGGACTCAGGCCCGAGTACATGCGGCGCTTCCCGCATGCGTTCAGTGGCGGTGAGCGCCAGCGCATCGGGATCGCGCGAGCCCTGGCGCTGCACCCCCGGCTGGTCGTCGCCGACGAGCCGGTCTCGGCCCTCGACGTCTCGGTCCAGGCGCAGATCCTGAACCTCCTGTTCGATTTGCAAGAGCAGCTCCGGTTGACATACCTGTTCGTGGCGCATGATCTGAGCGTGGTGCGCTACATCAGCAACCGCGTCGCCGTGATGTACGTCGGGCGCATCGTCGAGCTGGGCGAGACCGAGGAGCTCTTCACCTCGCCGAAGCACCCGTACACGGCGGCGCTCCTGTCCGCGGTGCCCGAGCCCGATCCGCGGACGCGCACGAAGCGCATCGTGCTGCAGGGCGAGGTGGCGAATCCCGCCGCGCCGCCGTCCGGCTGCTACTTCCATCCGCGCTGCCCTCACGCGATCGACGTGTGCCGGACGCAGGCGCCGGCCTTCCAGGAGATCTCGCCGGGACATCTGGTCGGCTGCCATCGCGCCCCGGAGCTCAAGCTGGCTGGGGTAGAGTGAGGCCATGATCGTCTCGCGCGCCGTCACCGACAATCTGTCGAAAGCCTCGTGGATCCGTCGTATGTTCGAGGAAGGTGCGCGCCTCAAGCAGGAGCGCGGCGCCGACAAGGTCTTCGACTTCACGCTGGGCAACCCGGAGATCGAGCCGCCGCCTGCCGTGCTGGCCGCCGCCCGGCGCGTGCTCGAGAGCACGGCGCCGCATCTGCACGCCTACATGCCGAACGCGGGTCACGTGAAGGTCCGCGAAGCGGTCGCCGGGCGGCTTCGCGCGTCGACCGGTCTTCCGTACACCGCGAATCACGTGCTGATGACCGTGGGGGCCGGCGCGGCGCTGAACACCGTGCTGAAGGCGCTGCTCGATCCGGGCGACGAGGTGCTCACGGTCGCGCCGTTCTTCGCCGAATACACGTTCTACGCCGAGAATCACGGCGGCACGCTGATCGTGGTTCCGCCCAAGGCCGATCTCACGCCCGACGTCGGGAAGCTCGAAACAGCGATCACGCCGCGCACGCGCGCGATTCTCGTGAACTCGCCGAATAATCCGAGCGGCGTCATCTACCCCAAGACGACATTCGTCGAGATCGAGGCGATGCTGGCGCGCACGGCGCGGCCGATCGTGCTGATCAGCGACGAGCCCTACCGCGCCCTCGTCTTCGACGACGTCGCGGTGCCCGAGGTGCCGCCGCTGGTCACGCGCTCGATCGTCGCCACGTCCTGGTCAAAGGCGCTCGCGATCCCAGGCGAGCGCATCGGCTACCTCGCGTTCTCGCCACGCCTGCCGGAGGCCGCCGAGCTCTTCGAGGCCTGCACGTTCACGAGCCGCGTGCTCGGCTTCGTGAACGCGCCCGCGCTCTGGCAGTGGGTGGTCGCCGAGGTCGGCGACCAGGTGATCGACGTCGCGCCCTATCGCGAGAAGCGCGACCTGATGTACGAAGGCCTCACGCGCATCGGCTACCAGTGCGTGAAGCCGCAGGGCGCCTTCTACGTGTTCCCCAAGACCCCAATCCCCGACGACGTCGCCTTCGTGCGCCTGTTAGCCGAAGAAGGCGTGCTCACAGTGCCGGGCTCCGGCTTCGGCATGCCCGGCCACATCCGCATCTCACTCACCGTCGAGCGCGACACCGTCGTCCGCGCCCTCCCCGGCTTCGAGCGCGCCTTCAAAAACTCCCGCGGCTGAACCAAGTCCGCGGCTGAACGATGTACCGCTGCGGGTAGCGCGCCAGGGGGTGGGCTGGGGTGCTTCCCGCGACCTGTGTAGGTACGGTTACTTGCTCCGCAAGCGTGTGGAGTCAACTCGCGTAGCGTACGCGCGCAGGTCGCGGGAAGCACCCCAGCCCACCCCCTGGCGCGCGAGCACGAGCGGCACGCCGCAGCACGCGCTTCAGCCGAGGAGCCGCTTGTAGGTAGCTTCGTCGAAGCCGACGATCAGCTTGCGCCCTTTGCGCAGCGTCGGTGCGCGCAGATTGCCGGTTGGCCCCAGCAAGAGCGCAAGTAGCTCGGCGCGCGGCGGCTTCTCGCGCTTGAGGTCGAGGTGGACGATCTTCTTGCCCTTGGCGACGTAGAGCTCGTCGACGTCCTTCAGAGCGCCTAGGGCGGCGTCGCCCTTGATCGTGGCTTTCTTGGCGTCGGTCTGCGCGGTGACGGCGACTTTGTGTTTCGCAAGGTACCCTTGCGCTTTGGCGCAGGTCGTTCAGCCCTGGCGGTGGTAGCTCCAGTCAACGGTGCTCATGTCGTTCTCCTCTGTTCGAGTCGGTCGATCACTTGAGTGTGATCGAAGCGCGTAGCTCGTTTAGAAGTCGCTTCAGATCGTCGACGGTCACCGGGCGCTCGGCCGCGAGGGCCTCGACGCGCGGATAGAGCGTGCGGCGGACGTAGGCGCGATAGGGCGCCGGCAAGCTCATCAGCATCGCGATGAACGCGTCCTGAAGCTCTGAGGGCCAGCGGCGTTCGTGCTCGCGGCGCGCGGTGCCGAAGTCGAACACCGCGCCCTTCGCCGCGATCGGTCCGTCGTGGGGACGCGAGGCGCGGAGCGCGACGGTGGCCGCCTCGTCGACGCGATCGCCGTCGATGACGACGGCGTACGCTTCGCGAGCGCGCTCGCGCGAGACCAGCCCGGACAGCACGTCGGCCAGGACGTGCGCCGACGGACGCGTGAACCGATCGCCGTGACCGCCGCCGCCCGGAGTGCGCACGCTGAGCACGTCGCCGGGCTCGAGCGACAGGACGTCGATCTTCGGGATCGCGCGCTCGGCGGCGGTGCCTGGATTCACCATCACGCTGCCGGTCGCGGCCGCGGTCCCGCCCGCCACGCCCCAGGGCGCGAAGCGCAGCCGTTCCATCCCGCGCGCCGTCACCAGCCCTTCGGGCTGGAACACCTGGAAGTCGAGCCGCACGCCGAAGCCGCCGCGAAACCGGCCGGGCCCCGCGGAGTCGGGGATCAGATGGTATCGGCGCACGACGATCGGCACCTCGGACTCGAGCGTCTCGGCGGGCGTGGTCTTGAGAAAGCCGAGCGAGGCATCACAGCCGTCGACGCCGTCGCGCCCGGGCCGCCCGCCGCCGCCGCCGATCATCGGCTCGATCACGGTGACGTGGCGCCGGCCGGCTTCTGGATCTGGCAGCGAGAGCGCGACCATGCAGCCCTGGCCTCCGCTGGCCGCCGGAATGTCCTCGGGCACCGCGCGCGCCAGCGCGCCGAGCACGGCGTCGTAGATCCTGAGCACGGTGGCGTAGCGCACGCCGCACGCCGCCGGGAACTTCGGATTGACCACCGAGCCCTCGGGCAGGGTCATGCGCACGCGGCGCAGCACGCCCGCGTTCAGCGGGATCGTGCGGTCGCGCGTCGCGAAGTAGTTGACGAGCGCGACCGACATGAACGGGTGCACCTTGCCCGCGGTCGGCACGTTGAGCGCCGAGCTCACCTGAATATCACTGCCGGTGAAGTCCAGGTGGATCTGGCCGTCCGCCACGGTGAGCGCAACCTTCAGCCGGATCGGGATGTTCGTGACCACGTCGTCCTCGATGTAGTCCGAGAACTCGTAGCGGCCCGCCGGCATCTTGCGGATCAGCGCCTCCACCTTGCGCTCCGCATAGTCGATGAGGTCATCCATAGCCTTGTCGACGGTGTCGGGACCGAAGCGGCGGATCAGCTCGTGCATGCGGCGCTCGCCGGTGGTGAGGCCCGCGACCAGCGCCTGCAGATCGCCCCAGTTCTGCTCGGGGATGCGACAGTTTGCGAGGATCACGTCGAGCAGGTCGCGATTGACCTCGCCGCGCTTGAAGAGCTTCTTGGGCGGCAGGCGCAGCCCTTCCTGGAAGATCTCGGACGCGCGCGGCGTGATCGACGCGGGCACCATGCCGCCGACGTCCGAGCTGTGCAGGAAGCCTGCGCCGTAGGCGACCAGGCGGTCCTCCCAGAAGATCGGCTTGACCAGGTGAATATCGGGCAGGTGCGTCGCCGCCGCCGCGGAGCCGTAGGGATCGTTGGTGATCACGACGTCGCCGGGCTCGAGGGGCCCGACCGCCTCGATGGTTTCCGCGTAGCTGATGCCGCCGAAGCTCGCCACGCCGAGCTCGACCGGATACGCGAAGAACTGGCCCAAGGGGTTGAGCAGACCGCACGTGAAGTCGGCCGTCTCCTTCACGAACGTGGTGTACGCCGTGCGCTCGACGACGTACGCCATCTCCTCGACGGCGCCCTGCAAGTAGTTCCGGAGAATCTCCACGGTCAGCGCGTCCAGGCGCATCAGCCTTCCCTCCGGAGCAGAAGATTCCCGAAGCGATCGACCTCGCCGACGTGGCCACCCGGCACGAGCACGGTCGTGTCGGGCTGCTCGACGATCGCCGGGCCCTGCAGGCGTGCGCCGCGCCCGAGCCCGGCCCGATCGAACACGCGCGCCTCGGTCGGACGGCCCTCCAGCCACATCCGGCGCGTCGCGCGCGGCGCCGGTGCCGCCGTGCCGGCCGACAGCTCGACGAGCGGCACGCGCGGGCGCTCGGCGCGCAGCTGCACGCGCAGATTGACGACCTCTGCCGGCGCCTCGCGGTCGGCGTGGCCGAAGGCGCGCTCGTGAGCCTGATGGAACGCGGCGAGCAGCGCGGCGCCGCCGCCCGGCGCCAGCCAGTCGAGCTCGACGGACACGTCGATCTCGTACGACTGGCCAACGTAGCGCATGTCGGCCGCGTGACGAAACACGGCGGGGCCCGCCCCGGCGCCGAAGCGCTCGAGCCATTCGCCGAGCGCCGCGCGGAGCGCGTCGTATTGCCGGCGCAGCACGGCCGCCTCGGTCAGGGTCGGCTCCACGCGCGCGTGCACCGTGCGGACCGCGTCGTTGACGATATCGGCGCTGAGCGCCCCGAGCGCGCAAAGCGTGCCCGGCGAGCGCGGCACGAACACCACGGGGATGCCGACCTCGCGGGCCACGAGCGCACCGACCACGGGTCCGGCGCCGCCGAAGGCGACCAGCGCGAAGTCCCGCGGATCGACCGCGGCGCGCGACAGGATCTTGGTGAACTCCGCGTACATGTTCGAGACGGCGACCCGTACGATACTCTCGGCCGCCTCGTCGGGTGTCATCCCGAGCCGGCCGGCGAAGTGCGCGATCGCCGCTTCGGCGAGCGCGCGGTCGAGTTGCATCCGGCCGCCGAGAAAGCGCTCGGGATCGAGAAAGCCGGCGACGAGGAACGCGTCGGTGAGCGTGGCGTCCTTGCCGCCCCGGCCGTAGCACGCCGGGCCCGGTTCGGCGCCGGTGCTCTGAGGACCGACCTTCGGCAGGCCGACGTCGTCCACCCACGCGACCGATCCACCGCCGGCGCCGATGGCGCTGACCCCCACGACCGGCATGATCACCGGCACGCCGCCGATGTGCTCGCTCGTGCTCACGCGCGGCCGGCCGTTCTCGACCACCGCCATGTCGGCGCTGGTGCCGCCGACGTCGAGCGTGATGATGTTGGGAAAGCCGGCGCGGCTCGCGACGTACGCGGCGCCGATCACGCCCGAGGCCGGCCCCGAGAGAAGCGTCGCCGCCGTCTGGCTGCGCGCCGCTGCGACCGGCATGATGCCGCCGTTCGACTTGGTGACGTGCGGCATGGCCGGGGCGCCGCGCGCGGCGAGCGCCTGCTCGAAGCCTTCGAGGTAACGCCGCACCTTCGGCTGCACGTAGGCGTCGACCACGGCGAGCGCGGTGCGCTCGTACTCGCGCGCCTGCGGCCAGACGTCCGACGACGCCGTGACCGGCAGCGCGGGGCTGGTCGCCTCGGCGACGGCTCGCGCCTGCCGCTCGTGCGCGGGGCTCCGATACGAGTGCAGGAGCGAGATCACGAGACCCTCGACGCCCTGGCCCGGGCGGGTGAGCTGCTGCACCGCTTCGCGGACCGTGCCCTCGTCGAGCGGCGTGTCGACCCGGCCGTCGGCGCGCAGGCGCTCGCGCACCTCGGCCACGCGCGCGCGCGGGATCAAGGGAAGGGGACGCGAGCCGTGAAGATCGAACGGGTTCGTGAGCCGAAGGCGCTGAAGCTCGAGGACGTCGCGAAACCCTTCGGTCACCAGGAGGCCCAAGCGCGCGCCGGTGCGCTGGATGAGCGTGTTCACCGCGATCGTCGTGCCGTGGACGACGGTGCCGATCTCACGAAGGTCGACGCCGTGCTCGTCGGCCAGCCGCGCGAGCCCGGCACGGACAGCCTCGGCGAACTCGGGTGGGGTCGACGGGACTTTCAGACCGAGCAGCTCACCCGTCTGGGTGTCGAAGAGGGCGAAGTCGGTGAAGGTCCCGCCGATATCGATGCCGAGCCAGTGCCGCGCCATCCGTTCCGCGATTGTGCAGCCTCGGCGGCATCCAGGCAAGTCGTGACTACGGCTTCGCCGCCCGCGCCATGACCGCGTCGATCCCGCCGGTGAAGTAGAAGGCCTGGGTCGGCACCGCGTCGTGCACGCCGTCGAGGATCTCGCGACACACTCGCAACGATTCGGCCAGGCCGACGGTCACACCGGGCTGCTTCGTGTAGGGCTCCGCGACGTAGAAGGGCTGGGCGAAGAAGCGCAGGACCTTCCGGGCGCGCTCGAGCGTCAGGGGATCCGCCGCGGGCGCGTTGCCGTCCGGGGCCAGCAGCGCGGTGAGCGCCGCACGAATTCTCGACGCCAGCTCGACGTGAGCAGGGTCGGCGCCTTGCGTCTCGAAGAATCGCGAGCGCGAGGTGAGCGGATCGACCGTTGGATAGATGCCCTGCCGGCCGAGCTCGGCCGAGAGCCGGATGACCACGTCCACCGCCGCGAGGCCGGCCAGCCGCTCCGGCGTCCACGCGCCCTCCTCGGAGCGGAAATAGAACGTCTGGATCGGGCCCATCGTTCCGTCGCTGAAGCCGTCCTGCTTCAGCGTGTCCGCGATCGACGCCGACACGACCGGCAGCAGCGTGAACAGCGACACGCCGACCGATCCGCCGCTGAGCCGGCGGACGAGCTCTTCCATCACGACCGTCGTGCCGGCGCGCAGCTCGCCCGCGATGGCCACGGTGCCGCCGCGGACCAGCGGGCACAGGACGTCGATCACCTTGATCCCGGTCTCGAGCAGCTCCGCGCGAGCGCCAGGAGCCGTCGGTGGCCCGGCGAGGAGCCGCACGCTACGGTCGAACACCTCGTGGCTCACGGGTGTCTGCACGTGACGGCCGGCGCTCATCACCGTCATACCCGGCTCGAGCGTGTCGCCCGGCGAGGCCGCGACGCAGCGCACGACACCGTCGGGCAGCCGCTGCACGACTTGCAAGCTGACCGTGTGCCGGCGCGCGTCGTCGCTCGCGACGATCTCGGTCAGGAAATCGGGCAAGGATCCCGGATCGAAGCGCGCGTCGACGACCCCTTCACGCGCCCTCACGATGCGTCCGATGCGCGCCGCGAAATCGTCCGGGAGCTGATGGGCTTCGAGCGTGTCCTTCACCATGGTCAACGTCCTCCGCTTGAGCTGCTTGCGCGCGGCGTGCAGCCGGTTGTTCACGGTGGTCACCGGGACTCCCAGGAAGGTCGCGATGTCCTGCTGGGAGCAGTCGTGCACGTAGTAGAGCGTGACGACTTCGCGGAGGGGTCTCGACAGCCCGGCGATCGCCGCCAGCACCGCGCCGACTTCCTGGCGGCGCTCGACGCGACGGGCCGGCGAGGGCTCGTCGACGGCCACGGCATCGGCCGAGTCCAGCGGCAACGCCTCGAGATGCTTGCGCCGCAGTACGCGGTGCGCGCGGTGCCGTACGATGCCGCGCAGCCAGCCGGCGAACGCCGCCGGGTCGGACAGGCTCGGCAGCGCGTACCACGCCGCGACGAAGGCTTCCTGGACGACGTCTTCCGCCTGGCCGAGGTCTCGCACGAACGACAGCGCGTAGCCGAAGGCCATGTGCTGAAAGCGGGTGACGATCTCGGCGAAGGCGTCGAGATCGCCTGCGGCTGCAGCCCGAACGGCTCGTTCCAGGTCCATCGGCCCCTCCTCACCAGTAGGTGCCGGGATCGGCCGGTCGGCTTTGCGGGTGCTCTCGTCAGGGCGAGACCGGCGGTTGGAGTATCCTACCCGCTGCGATGATCGTGATCAGGAACGCCAGCGTACTGGACGCCGCCTCAGGCCAGCTCACCGAGAACGCCGCGATCGTGATCGAAGGCGAGCGGATCCGCGAGGTGTCGGCCGGCGCGGTCAAGGTGAGCGCCACGGTCACCCTCGACGCCGGGGGGCGCACCCTGATGCCCGGACTGATCGACAACCACGTGCACGTCTTCCTCTCCGAGGTGAACATCCGCGCGCTCGAGGCAGTCCCGCTCACGTTGATGACCGCCCGCGGCGCCGGGCTCATGCGAGCGATGCTCGACCGCGGCTTCACGACCGTGCGAGACACCGGCGGCGCGGACTGGGGCATTCGCGAGGGCGTGGCGCAGGGCCACGTGCCGGGCCCGCGACTCTTCATTGCCGGGCGTCCGATCGGCCAGACCAGCGGCCACAGCGACTCGCGCCGGCGAACAGATACCGGCTCGCCCTGCCACTGCTGCAACGCGCTGGCGTTCACGGCCGGTGTCGCCGACGGCGTGGACGAGGTGCGGCGCGCCGTGCGCGAGCAGCTACGCCAGGGCGTGGATCACATCAAGATCATGGCCTCGGGCGGCGTGGCCTCGCCCTACGACCCGCTCGAGAGCTTGCAGTACACGACCGCCGAGATCCGCACGGCGGTCGAAGAGGCGGCGGTCTTCAAGAAGTACGTGTGCGCCCACGCCTACGCGGCGGAGGCGGTCGCGCGCGCGGTCGAGAACGGCGTGCGCGTGATCGAGCACGGCAACCTGATCGATGCGCCGACCGCCAAGCTGATGGCCGCGCGCGGCGCCTTCCTGGTGCCGACGCTCGTCGCCTACGATGCGATCGAGCGTCACGGCGGCCGGTGGGGAATGAGCGGGGACAGCCTCGAGAAGAACAAGGTGGTGATGGCGGCCGGGCTGCGCTCGCTCGAGCTCGCCCGCGAGGCCGGCGTGCGCATGGCGTTCGGCAGCGACCTGCTCGGCCAGCTCCAGCCCGATCAGTCGCGCGAGTTCGCGATCCGCTCGAAGGTGCTCTCGCCGCTCGAGATCATTCGCTCGGCCACGGTGGTCGGCGCCGAGCTGCTCGGTCTCCCGGGCGAGCTCGGCACCGTGGCCCCCGGCGCCTTCGCCGACCTCCTGGTCGTCGACGGCAATCCACTCCGCGATCTGAGCCTGCTACAAGGTCAGGGCGAGCACCTCTCCCTGATCGTGAAAGCGGGCGAGATCTACAAGAACCGGCTCGCGGGCGGCTGAGCGGCCGTCCGCTAGAGAGTCTTTACGACCTCGGCCGGCCAGGCCCGCGCGTCGACGCGCTCGTGCCACTCCTTGATCTTGCCTTCCCGATCGATCACGACGCCGACGCGCTGAGCGCCCTTGCCGGGATCGACGTTGGCGCCGTAGGCGGTGCCGATCTTCCGGTCGGTGTCGCAGATCAGCGGGTAGTTGAAGTGGAACTTCTCGGCGAACTTCTTGTTGTCTTCAGGAGTGTCGAACGAGATGCCGAGGATGACCGCGTTCTTCCGGTCGTAGTCTGCCTTCAGGTCGCGGAACCCGCAACCTTCAGCCGTTCAACCGGGGGTGTCGGCCTTGGGGAAGAACCACAGCACGACGGACTTGCCCTTGAAGTCCGAGAGCTTCACCGTGTTGCCGTTGTGGTCGCGCCCGACGAAATCGGGCGCCTTGTCCCCGCGATTCAGCATCAGTTCCCTCCTTTGAATGTTGGACAATCCATCACTATCAGACTACCGCGAGATCCTGCTTCGGCGCACGTTCAGCGCGCGCGGACGATTTCCGCGGCGAACGCCTCGAGCGCATCCCAGTCGTAGGGCCCCTCGCGCAGCGCGATGCTGAGTCGCGTGCAGCCGAGCGCGCGAAATTGGTCGACCATCGCGCGCGCGTCCTTCACCGAGCCCCGCAGATAGCCGGTCCGCTCGGCGCGGGCGGGGCTGCCGCCGAAATGGCTCTGGAACAAGGCCTCCGCACGCGCGACGCCGCGGTCGTCGGCCCCGAGATAGAAGCCGAGGTTCACGCTGCGCATGATCGTGCGCGGATCGCGACCCTCGGTCTGGCACCAGCGGTCGAGGACCTCACCCTTGTGCTTCCACTCGTCCGGCCCGATGTAGGCCCCGTTCCAGCCGTCGGCGTATTTCGCGGCGGCGCGAAGGGTGCGCTTCTCGCCGCGCCCGCCGATCCAGATCGGGATACGCGGTTGCAGCGGCTTGGGATAGTTGGGGGCGTTGGACGCCTGGAAGTGCTTGCCCTGGAAGCTCGCGCGCTTCTGCTCGGGATCGAACAGCATCCTCAGAATTTGCGCGTACTCCTCGAGCATGTCCTCGCGCGGCCCGATCGAGGGGAACACGTAGCCGAAGGCTTTGGCTTCGATGTCGTGCCAGCCGGCGCCGAGCCCGCAGTCGACGCGCCCGTGCGAGAGGTGATCGATCGTCGTGAGCGATTTGGCGAGCAGGCCGGGATTGCGATAGGCGACGCAGTAGACGCCGCTGCCCAGCCGGATCTTCGAGGTGTCCATCGCCGCCGCGGTGAGGATCGCGATCGCCTCGTAGCAGTCCAAGTCGCCGCCGCGCGGCGGCGACTCCTGGAAATGATCCGACACGGAGAACCAGTCGAAGCCCTTGGCGTCGGCGAACTTCCACAGCTTGCGCATCTCGTCGAGCGGGCCGCCCATGGCGCCGATGTGGATTCCGAAGTTCATGTCGAGGCTCCTGCGAGGTCGGTGAGCGCCCGGTACGCGAGCTTGGCGCGTTCGAGCGCGGGGAGATTGGCGGTCGCGCGGCACGGCGCCTCGATCGCCAGTGGGGCGCCGGCGGGGAGTGCCGCGACCAGCTCGGCCAGCGGCAACGCGCCCTCGCCCGGGAGCAGCCGGCCAGTCCGCGCCTCGCGGATCAGCGCCGGCGTGTCGGTCGGCGCCGGCATGTCTGCCGCCGCGTCGCAAATTTGCGCGTAGCGAAGCAGTGCGGGATCGACCTGCTTCACGTGCGCGGGCAGGCCGCCGGACCGGCTGAAGTGCAGCGCGTCGATCAGCACCGACGCGTTCGCGCGCTTGGCCTTGGCGACGACGCTCGCGGCCTGGGCGAGCGTTCTCACGCCGGTGTAGATCGCGAACTCCAAGCAGACGTGCAGATCGTACTTGGCGGCGCGATCGCAGAGCTCACAGAACCGCTCGATCGTGCGCGCCTCGTCGGGCTCGGCGCTCATCACCAGCACGTTCTTCGCGCCGAGCTTCGCGGAGACGTCGAGGAAGCCCTCGGGGACGCCGACAGACTGCTCGGGCTCGAAGCGCAGGAACTCGGTGTCGAGCACGGAGACGCCCGTGTCAGCCAACCGCCGGAGGGTCTCGCGCAGCACCGGCCCGTCGTGGAGCGCGTCGTAGGGCGGCACGCCGACGCTCGGCGCGGCGGTGAGCCGGATGCCGATGGTCCGGAAGCCGGCGGCCGCGGCCACGCTCACCAGCTCGGGCGGCGTCGTGTCGAGGACGGTCAGGTGCGCGAGCGAGAGCGGCCGGCGTTCAGTCATGGACTCGACGATAGTACCGCAGCGGCGCGTTCACTCCTCGAGGAGCACGCAGTGCCGCGGATCGGCGCAGACGAAGACCTCGTCGCCCTCGGCCAGCGGCTCCGACGTGGCCAGGCGGACGATGAGCGTCCGGCCGTCCCAGTCGACGTGGTACTGCGTGAAATCGCCCTGGAAGACGCGCTGGCGGATCCGGGCCGGCCACGCGTTCACCGCCGTCGCGGGGCGCGCGCGCTCGAGCCTGAGGCGCACCGTACGTACGGCCATCAGCGCCTCGGCGCCGGGCTTGGCGCCGGTCGCGGCACCGTGCACGAGCGCGCCGCCCGGCGTCTGGATCACGACGAGTCCGTCGCGCTCGAGGTCGAGCCGTCGCCGGCCCCGGATCAGATTGGCCGAGCCGATGAAGTCGGCGACGAACGTGTTGCGTGGACGGTCGTAGATCTCGCCGGGCGTGCCGACCTGCTCGATCACGCCGTCGCGCATCACGACGATCCGGTCCGAGATCGCCAGCGCTTCTTCGAGATCGTGCGTGACGTACACGGAGGTGATGTCGAGCCGGCGCTGCAGCTCCTTCAGCTCCACTCGCATCTCGGCGCGCAGCTTCGCGTCGAGATTCGACAGCGGCTCGTCGAAGAGCAGCACCGAGGGCGAGAAGACGAAGGCGCGCGCGAGCGCGACCCGCTGCTGCTGGCCGCCCGAGAGCTTCGAGGCGCTGCGGGTGCCGAGCTCGCCGAGCTGCACCAGCTCGAGGGCCTCGCGCACTTTCGCCGCCACCTCGGCCTCCGGTCGCTTGCGCACGCGCAGCCCGTAGGCGACGTTGTCGAACACGCTCATGTGCGGCCAGATCGCGTAGGACTGAAACACCATCGAGAGCCCGCGGCGCTCGGCCGGGATGTTCACGCTCGGCGACGATGAGAACACCGGTGTGCCGCCGATCGTGATCTCGCCCGACGCGGGCTTCTCGAGGCCGGCGATGGCGCGCAACGTGGTCGTCTTGCCGCAGCCGGAGGGGCCGAGGAGCGTGAGGTGTTCGCCGGCGCCCACCGTGAACGAGACGCCGCGGACCGCAACGACGGCGCCGTAGCGGACGACCAGGTCGCGCACCGCGATCGACGCGCGGGCCATCGCTCACTCGCCCCCTTGCTGGACCGCGCGGCGAGCCACCGCGAACAGGATGACCAGGGCCGCCACCACGGCCAGGGTTTGCAAGGCCGCCATCGCGGCGGTGAGCTCCGTGCTGGCCGAGAACCAGGACTCGACGATCGCCGGCGTGATGACCTTGGCCTTCGGGCCCATTAACAAGATCGATGCGCCGAGCTCGCGCACGCTGGCGATGAAGAGGAGAAGCCACGCGGCGATCAACCCGGGCTTCAGGAGCGGCATCGTGACCGTGCGCAGCCGATAGCCCCACGTCGCGCCGCACATCTGCGCCGATTCCTCCAGGGAGCGATCGATCTGAAGGATTACGCCCGAGATCGTCCGCAACCCCAGCGGCAGGAACACCGTGAGATACGCGATCAGCAGGAGCCACAGCGTGCCGTAGATCGGAATCGGGAAGATCAGCCACGCCCAGAGCATCCCGAAGGCGAAGACGAGGCGGGGCACCGCCTGAGGGAACATCAGGATGTATTCGATGACGCCGGCGCCGGGTAGCCGTGAGCGATAGATGAGCCACGAGAGAAAGCCCATCAGCAGAACGCCGAGGCTCGCGGTGGCAAGCCCCAGGATCAGGCTGTTGCCGAGCGCTGAACCGACGGCATCGAGGGACAGCGCGGTCTTGTAGTTGACTAAGGTGAAGTTGGCGGCGCGCGGCATCGCGGTGGTGAGGTGCTGGAAGGACGCATACGTGATCGTCAGCACCGGCAGGATCACGGCGACGGCGAGGTACGCGATGCACACCGCGAGGAACGGCCAGCGCAGCCCGCCGACGTCCATGACTCTCGGGCGGAAGGCCTTGCCGGTGATGGTCACGTAGGTGCCGCGGCTCACGATGCGCCGGTAGATCCACACCATCGCGAACATGACCACGAAGAGCGAGACCCCCATGGCCGCCGCGGTGGGAAAGCGGGGCGGGTACTGCGACACGAGCTGGTACATGGCGGTCGTCACGACGTAGAAGCGATTGGGTAAGCCCAGCACCAGCGCGGCGGAGAACGAGCCCAGCATCTCGGCGAAGACGAACACGGCGGCGCCGAGCACGCCCGGCAGCACGAGCGGCAAGGTGATGCGGAGCATCGTGCGCAGCCGGCCGGCGCCGAGGACCTGCGAGGCTTCTTCCATCGCCGGGTCCATCGACTTCATCACCGCGCCGATCATCACGAAGGCCACGGAGCCTTCGAACAGCGCCATCACCCAGGCGATGCCTCCGGGCGTGTTGATGTCGACCAGGTGGCCCTGGCCCCCGAGCGCCCGCCAGACTTGATTCACGAACCCGCTGCTCGGCGAGGCGATGAGCGCCCAGGCCAGGGCTCCCATGAGCGGCGTCACGTAGTAGGGCATCGCCATCAGCTGCTCGAACGCCGCGCGGCCGGGCACGTTGGTGCGCGAGAGGATCCAGCCCATCGTGAAGCCGACGACGACCGCGAGCACCGTCGCCAGCGCCGCGACGAGCAACGTGTTGCCGAAGATGTGCGCGTAGCGCACCAGGCCCGTGAAGTTGTCGAGCCCGTACGCCTCGGGCGGGCGGGCCTGCGGATCGCCCACGCTCAGCGAGGCCTGCACGAGGTAAGCGATTGGATAGAGCACGAGCACGGCGGCGATGCCGCCGACGAGGATGCTGACGAGACGCGAGGACAGGTTCAGTGGCTCAGAGCCCCATGATCGAGTTCCATTCCTTCACGAAGATGGGATGGCTCGCCACGTAGTCGTTCATGTCCGTCGGGAAGAGCAGCTTGAAGTCGGCGAGCTTCTTGCCCGTCGGCATCGCGCCGGCATCGGGCCGCAGGGAGCCGTAGAGAAGGATCTTCTGATTCTGGTAGACGGCCTGGCCGCGCTTGGAGAGCGCCCAGTCCACGAAGAGCTTCGCCGCTTCGGGATGCGGCGCCTTGCTGACCACGCCGACGTAGATCGCGATGGCCGGCATGCCCTCGGGCGGTGCCACGAACTCGATCTCGGCGCCCTTCTCCTGGTAGAGCGTGTAGCCCGCGTACTCGGCGAGCGCGCAGACGCGGTCCTCGCCCTTGGCCAGACGGTCGAAGAGCTGAGCCCGGGCGTCGAACCCTTTCGGCCGCTGCTTGGCGAACTCCTGCCAGAAGTCGTTACCGAACATCTTGCGCAGGACGTACCACTGGGCGTGCTGCATCCCGGAGGTCGCGAGCTTGACGCTGATCCCGTCCTTGAAGGCCGGGTTGTTGATGTCCTTCCACGTCTTCGGCGCCTGCTCGGGCTTCACCTTGCCGCGGTTGTAGGCGATCCCGGAGAACCCGACGCCCGGGACTCCGAAGTATCCGGCCGGGGTCGACTGGTACTCGGGCTTGTACGCGGCGTATTCGGGCGACATGTACTGCTCCCAGCCGCCCTTCTTCTGGAAGTCGATGGCGGGCGAGATGTCCGAGAGCTGGAGCACGTCGACGCCGAAGCGCCCCGCCGACCGCTCGGCGGTGATCTTCGCGTAGAGCGCGCCGGTCTGGAGCCGCACGTAGCTGGTCTTGATCTTCGGAAAGTCCTTGCGGAACGCCTCGAGCAAGATGGCGATGCCCTGTTCGCTGTCGTGCCCGTAGTAGACGACCTCGCCTTCTTGCTCGGCCTTGGCGATGTCGGCCGAGGTCTGAAAGTCGTGCACCTTGGTGACGTTCTTCGCCGCGCTCTGGGCGGCCGCGAACGGTACCTCGGCCAGGAGGGGTGTCGCGGCGGCCAGCGCTCCGGTCTTCAGGAAGCCGCGGCGGGTGACGTGGTCGTGCGCGCCGCAGGCCGTCGCGGGGCTGGGGCCCCGCCGGCCGAGGTGCGCCTCTGAATTATTGGCGATATCGAACATGGGAGATCTCCTCTTCGTCGAGTTGGGGGCGCGTGTCGTTGCGCCGCCCGTAGCATAAGCCAGGGACTGCTCGGGAGCCACCATCCCGGACGCGCCGCTTCTGCTATGCTGTCTTTCGTCACCGGGCGACGGTTGCACACCCACAGAGGAGAGCACGATATGTCGAACAAGGGGTTCTCCCACCTCGGCCTCTCGACCCTGGATCTGGACAAGACGCGCGACTTCTACGAAAACATCCTCGGCTTCAAAGCGGTGCGCTGCGACACCATCAAGGTGAAGGAGGGTGGTCAGATCCGCCACATCTTCTTCGACACCGGCCGCGATCAGCTGATGGCGTTCATGGAGGCGCGCGGGGTTCCAGGCGTGCCCGCACAGTACGACGCCGGGATCACGCGGGGGCTCGGTGTGCCGAGCGCGTTCTATCACTTCGCGTTCGAGGCCGGCTCCGAGGCCGGGCTCGAGGACAAGCAGCGTGAGCTCCGCGCCAAGGGCGTCGAGGTGACGGACGTCGTCGACCACGACTGGGCCAAGTCGATCTACTTCAAGGACCCGAACGGCCTGCAGCTCGAGTTCTGCTGTTTCACGCGCAACCTGAACGCGAACGACGCGCGCATGCAGGACCGCTTCGAGATGTCGGTGCGCCGCCTGGGTCTGGAAGATCCGGAGGCGCTGAAGTCGTCGAAGGCCGCGGAGATCGAGCCGGAGTTCGATCTGCTGGTGAAGACGCCAGGCGCCTAGTCTTCGGCGGAAGCGGGCGCTTCGCGTCAGTTCGACGCGAAGCGCCCGCGCTCGGCTACCCCGCCTTCAGGGTCTCGTACACCGCCCGCTCGTACTGCCCGTAGAGCTTCAGCACCTTGATATCGGCGAACGGCAAGATCTGCGTCATGATCAGCCCGGTCACCTTCTTGGCCGGGTCGATCCAGTAGTACGTGTTGAAGATCCCACCCCAGCTCACGGTGCCGGCGCTGCGGCCGTTCGGCCCGGGCTCCATGTTCAGCATGTAGCCGAGCCCCCAGCGAATCGGCGCGCCGGGGAAGAGATCGACGTCGTTCGAGCGCGCCGGGTTCGTGGTCTTCATGATGCCGGCGGGGATGGTGCCGGTGTGGTTCTGGTTCATCAGCGCGACCGTCTCCGGCTTCAGGATGCGCGCGCCGTTGTGGCTGCCGCCGTGCAGCATCGCCTGAAGGAAGCTCAGATAGTCGCGGCCGGTCGAGTAGAGCGGCCCGCCGCCGGACCAGAACTCCGGCGTGAACGGCGTCTCGAGAGGCTGAGCCGTCAGCACGCCGTCGGGCCCGCGCTGGTGTACGCGCGCCTGACGCGCCCGCTGCTCGTCCGAGGTGACGTAGCCGCTGTCCTTCATGCCGAGCGGCGTGAAAATCTTGTCGCGGAAGTAGGCGTCGAGCGTCTGGCCACTGACCGCTTCGACGAGACGGCCCGCCCAGTCGATGCTGATGCTGTACTCCCACTTGTCGCCCGGATCGAACACGAGCGGCATCCGGAGCGCGGCCACCTTGCCGGTCGCGGTCGACGGCATCCCGGACGCCTTCACGTACTTCACCATGCTCGCGTCCCACTGCTCGTAGCAGAACCCGGACGTGTGCGTGAGCAGGTGCTTGAGCGTGACCGGCCGCTTCGCGGGGCGAAGCTTGGGCGCGCCCGATGCATCGAAGCCCTCGAGCACCTGCGGCGAGCCGAGTGCCGGATCGATGTTGGGCACGGGCTCGTCGAGCTTCAGCTTGCCCTGCTCGACCATCTGCATCGCCGCCACCGACGTGATCGCCTTGGTCATCGAGGCGATGCGGAAGACGGAGTCGAGCGACATGTCCGGGCCCTTACCGACCTCGCGCACGCCGAAGGCATTCTCGTAGAAGAGTCCCTTGTCGGTCGCCACCATCGCGACGAGGCCGGGCACGTCCCTGGCATCGACCGCGGCCTTCAGCGCCGCGTCGATCTTGGCGCGCGACGCGGGCGCCGTCTGGGCGTAGGCCCGACGGGGCGTAACGTGGCCGATGGCGGCGGTGGCGGTGATGGCGGCAGCACCCTTGAGCAGGTCCCGACGGCTGGGCGATACAGGCGTCATCAGCGGATCCTCCCGGTTCGAGCGGGTCACGGCACCTATCTCACAACACGGAGCGCACGAGACCACCATCGACGAGGATCGTGGTCCCGGTGATGTAGCTGGACTTGCCCGAGGCGAGGAACGCCACGAGATAGGCCAGCTCCTTCGGCTCGCCGATACGTCCGACGGCCGTTTCCGCCGCGCGCTGGGCCAGCGCCTCGTCGACCGAGATGCCGAGCTCCTTGGCGCGGTTGGTCACGTTGGAGAGCATCCGCTCGCTCAGGATCGAGCCGGGGCACACGTTGTTTACGAGAATGCCGTCGCGCCCAACTTCGTCGGCCAGGCTCTTCGCGAACGCCACGACACCCATGCGCGTGGCGCCGGAGAGTGCCAGGTTCGGAATCGGCTGGTAGACGGTGCTGGCCAGGATGTTGATGATGCGCCCCGCTTTCTGGCGCTTGAGATGCGGCAGCGCCTCGCGGGACATGCGCGCGAAGAACAGGAGCGAGCGCTGCACCGCTGTCGCCCACTGCTCCTCGGTGGCGTTCTGGGCGCGGGCCAGGGGAGGGCCGCCGGAGTTGTTGACCATGATGTCCAGGCGGCCGAATCGCTCGACGGTCTTCCCGACCAGATCGCGAATGGTCTCCTCGCGATCGAGGTCGCCCGCGTAGACGAGCACGTCACAGCCGGTCGTGCCCTGAATCTCCTTTGCGGCCTTGTCCAGATCGGGCTTGGAGCGGCTGCAGAGGGCGACCTTCACGCCTTCCTGCGCCAGCACCTCCACGCACGCCCGCCCAAGCCCCTTTGACGCGCCTCCGACGATCGCGACCTTGTCTTTCAGTTCGAGGTCCATGGCGGTGTTATCGACGCAAACGCGCGGGTTGTCAACGCGCGTCGCAGCGCGCTCGACTACTCGATGTTCTTCGCCGGCGGGTAGTCGCGCGAGTAGACCGGTGCTGCCAGGAACATGAGCGGATCGTACTTCCAGAACTGGCTCACGTCGCGGTAGGTGTCGATGACGACGTTCATGAGGCGGCCGTCGCGGCGCTCGACCTTGCGGATGTAGACGTTGACGATCGGGTTGCCGTAGGCGTCGAGCCGGATCGGCCCCTGCGGAGTGTCGGCGAGCTGCACGGCCCGGAGCGCCTTGATGAACGCCGCCTTGTCCTCGACCTTCCCGTTGATGGCTTTCATGCCGGCCTCGATGAACAGCACACCGAGATAGCCGCCGATCGTGCAGTAGCCAGGATCGTCCTTGTACTCGGCGCGCATGGCCTGGACCCATTTGCGGTTAGTCGGCGTGTCGATGGCCGCGCTGTAGGTGCCCGCGGTGATCACGCCGAGCGCCTCATCGCCCATTGACTTGAGGCTCGATTCCTCGGTCGTCGTCACCATCCCGAGGACGGGGAGCTTCAGCCCGAACTCGGAGTACTGCTTGAGGAACCGCTGGCCGTTGGTGGGGCCGAAGCCAGCATAGATCGCGTCGACGTTGGTCTTGAGCTGGGCGATGTACGGCCCGTAGTCGGGCGTGACGATCGGCGGCCAGAGCTTCTGCACGATCCTGCCGCCGTTTTCCTCGAACGTGCGCTGGAAGCCCGCGGTGTGCTCGTGGCCGTAGGCGAAGTCGTCAGAGATCGTCGCGATGCGCTTGTAGCCCAGCTTCTTCGCCGCGTACTCGCCGAGCGGATGCGTCACCTGCGAGCCGCTCATCGTGGCGCGCACGAACCACGGATTGGTCTTGCGCTGGGTGATGTCGTCGGCGGCGGCCGGCGAGATCACCATCGGCGTCTCGGTCTGCCGCACGTAGTCGCTGATCGCGTAGGCCTCGAAGGCCGCCACCGGCCCGGTCAGCACGTGCACACGGTTTCGCTCGACCAGCTCGAGGGTCTTCGCGCGCGTCTGCGCCGGCTGGCCGGCCGAGTCGCCGAAGAACACCTCGACCTTGCGGCCGGCGAGCGCGCCGCCGCGCTCCTTCAGCGCGAACTGGAGCCCTTCCTCCATCTGGCGGCCGCACGACGCGATCGGACCGGAGCGGATCGTCAGCACGCCGATCCGCACCGGCTCCTGCGCCGGCGTCGGCGCGACGACGAAGACGACGAACAAGGACAGCAGGACGAGGACACGGCGTGCCATAGGGCAGCTCCTTTCGCGGCGCGATTGTGGGGAGGCCCGCGGACGATGTCAACGGATCTCGCGCCTGGCGCCCGTTTTTGTGCGATTCTT
>Ga0075434_100000659_pt1 | contig 26787 bp, 29 predicted proteins | sample RhiMethybrSRZTD3_FD_75298 | JGI IMG/M metagenome (GOLD analysis project Ga0075434, IMG submission 75298) | Populus rhizosphere microbial communities from Tennessee, USA - Rhizosphere MetaG P. TD hybrid SRZTD3 | ecosystem: Host-associated > Plants > Roots > Rhizosphere > Soil | place: USA... | reverse complement strand
CATGGCTCAAGATAATCTCAGATGGAACAGCTGCATATGGCATAGATGTACATGGCAGCCTAAAGGTTGATTCAGTAAAGATAACTTCATGGGACCCAGAAACGAATTATTATGCAGTAACTAATGGAACAAGAATACCCAATATCAATGGATACGAAGTCCATGTGGGTGCATCCAGACCATTTATAAAAATAGAAAAAGATGCAACAGGCACTACAGATATCACCAATTCAGAGATAGCATACCTTGGCTATGAAGGAGGAATTGGTGCAGCAGTTACTGGTCTTACATATCTTGGAGGTGATGGCAGCGTATTAAGACATAATAACTTACACGATCTCTATTTTGGTTTCTATTCTAGTGGTGTCGGCGGTATGATTATTGAAAACAATCATATCTATAACAACTCGAAATACGGTCTCGATCCGCACACCGGAACTCATGATATGATAATTCGCAGTAACGTAGTTAATGACAATGGTGGGATAGGCATAATTTGCTCATTAGATTGCTACAACATAACTATAGAGAACAACGAAGTATACAATAACGTAGAGCCAGGGATTATGTTTAGCAGGAATATGTATAATTCTATTGCCAGAAATAACTATGTCCATAATGAAGGCATAGCCATATTTGTCTCACGATCGCATAACAATGAGATATATAATAATACGATTTCAGATAGTACCAATGCAATTTATGTAAGGTATCATTCTTCTAACAATAGCATACACGATAATACCGTGATAAATTCTACAAATGGCATACATGTCGATGGTACCGGGGCTGGAAATGCATTTTATTCAAATAAGATAAGCCATGCAATTCAAATTGCAACAAATGTTGCAGATTCAAAGACGACAAATAACAATCCCTCCAAGGACATCAAGATAATTCATTCACCACCATCATCATCGCCATCGCTACAAAACTATTCCTAGGATCCTACCTTAGACAGGTAGGATAGATATTATGTAATTCTAGAATTCTACTTTCGATTTTTTTGATACACCGTAGGGTAAGTTTCGAACTTGCTGTAATTCCATACTGAATAGTAACTTGGCGCATTTTCAAGATTACCTCATTTCGTTTTTACATTTTGCTTAAAAGGGATTTTGCCATTGGATGACATTGGATATCAACATTTCCTCAATATGACAGGAGAATCGTCATCGATCTATCAGAGTTCCACATTTACAAAAGATAATTACATCGTTCCAACTCACATTATGTTAAGCAGCTATGAGAGAATGCATATTTTTCCACAATAGTTTCGATTCACTGACAATCAAAAAATTTTCTTTCGCACTACAGAATTCACACCAAATCCGGAGATTAAAGAGGAGGAAATTGTTGCAGGTAATACATCCTCAGAGGCTAAAAAAACTCTGAGTGCCAACAAAATAACCCGAGGTAGCCATAAGAATGGCTGAAAGATATGTTCAAAAATAATTCTTTTTGGATCTAACAATTTTACATTTCTCTCGTTTTGCTACACACATAATAACATTAATACAAGACCTTCAATCTAGGTACAAAGTATTAAATTGTTACCAGTTAAGATTGCAACAATTGATGAGATTAACCTAACAAGGCCAAAATTGTAAAAGTAGATGATGATAATGAAGCGATAATATTGAATGTGGAAGATAGATTTTATGCATTTCAAAGATATTGTATGCATCATGCCTTCCCACTAGAGTTTAGTGCTAAAGCTAAAATGTTAACATGTCCATTGCATGGAAGTAAGTTTAACATTGAGACTGGCAAATCTATTGGACCTTTGATCACAAATGATCTCAAGACTTATAATGTAAAGATAGAAGATAATGAAGTTTATCTAGTTATTGAAGATTCAGTATAGATATTTTGATCTAATCATATTTAGCACTAGGTGATAAACAATTAGATCAAGATTCAGAAAAACTATTAGCTTTGGATTATATAGGAAATCACGACTTAATTTGACATGAGCCTTATCTATCTTATTATAAACGACTTATAATTAGAATGGTTACAACGTAAAAAATATAGAAAAGAATAATAAATTCGAGTTTTTCCAAAATCATCTATAAATTATGGTTAAGACATCGGATATTCTCTCATACAATCACAAGGTATCCTAGAGATCTTGGAATCTCGTTTGTACTTGCAATGATAAGTTAATTACTAAAATGTGTTTGTCAATGCAAAGATGAAAAGTTCAGATGTTTATGTCTCAACCTATCTACACAAAACTCTTTTGGTTGCTCTCGCTTCCGATTGTACTAGTAGCAACAGCAATGCAAATGGCTTTAGCGCAGCAAGACGGATGTCATATGACTGTGTATGTTTCAAGTCAGATTTGGCGTAAACAATGTTAATGTGAGTGTGATATCATCCAACGGATTCGACCAACGCATATGTTGCAAGTAATAGCCGAATCCAGGAGTTACTACCAAAATCCCCCCGCTATCTCCGTTGCTTTTACCTTGTGTTAGACATATCAAAATATGGGCTGTAGAAGATAATGCAGATTCATTATAATGATTCTTTGTCTTGTCACTATTTGTATGGCATCAGTTTTTGGGGGTCACCGTGGTTCTATGACAACAATGGTATTAATAGGTATTAAAGGGTTTTAAATGACATTATAGTGAAATCGGGCTAAGGTGTGGAATAAATCCTTTATAGTATAAAATAGGAAATTCATATCTATAGTACTAATCATATTAGTACTATATTTACCATTACTAGATATAATCCATATAAAGCAAGTACAATAGTTAGTACCGAAAGTAAGACAATATAGAACTTCGCTTTCAATATTAGTATACCTTTAGATATCATATATGATGTAACCGTTAACCAGACGTAATCCATCCAAATATGAAAGAAGAATGTAAACAGAATACCTAAGACAACACCAAATAGGAAGATTGAATCAGTGATTAATTTTAGTCCTACCGTAGACCACCAGATTAGGAAGAACGGATTTAAAGCGCTAAAGACTATTCCTAATATGATTGGTCCACTTCTTTTGCTATTGATTTTAAAAAAATAGTTTTTATTGCTAATGGTATCAACTCCCCCGACGATCTTTCTTTTCATTAAGCTACGAACTTGTAGTAATGAAAATAGTGTTATCGAAGCTCCTCCTATTAAACCAATTATCTTTAGGTTTTCATTGCTTCCCAAATCAAGAGATGAAATTTTAGACAGACCCAACGCCAGTATAATAATCAATGGTAACTCTACAATTGTATGACCATATGCGATCTTAATTCCTGCATGAGCTCCTTGTCTACTTCCATAAATAAGATTAGTCAAAAATAGAGGACCAGGGGATAGTACGCCAGATGTAGACAGAAGGATAACCTCTCCTGCAAATTCTAATATGTTCATACTTGGTACAACTAGGTGGCTAGATATAATCAGTAATTAAAATTTTATACAGAGCAATAAAGGCCTCAACCGACGGGCCCCGGTATATAGAGTGACAAACATATGCCTGAATCGATGATAAACCTCGTCCAGGTATACAAAATCCCGAAGATATAATTTTACGAATTACATCTACTGCTTTGTATGATTCTGACTTACATCTTTACCAAGATACTGTACTTGATTGTTAGAATTGTTGGAGATGTACCTCCTATTATACTAACAATTCTATTTCCTTCTATTGCACGGAATATAATGGTTATATTCCCGGGTCAGAATTGACTAGAATATATCGTATTTCATACAATGGAGTTATGTACGACTACTTTTACTCTGAATATATTTTAATTACTATAGATAGCCCAGTTAGATCATTTATGTTAACAAGAAAGGGTCTTCCTGATTGGGAAACTTTGTATAAAACTCAGAAGGTAGAGACAATGCCGTGGTATAATGAAAATTTTGATTCTGACTTAGAAGAATTTGATGAAAGAAAGATTATTAACGTTGGTGGTCAAAAATTTCCTAGACTTAGGTACTGGCCCAGGTACGCAGACTATGTGGCTTGCTAAAAGAGGCTATAAGGTCATAGGATCAGATCTGTCTGACGCTGCAATTAATAGAGCAAAAAATGTTTATGCTAATGAAAAAAATGTTGATTTCATAGTGGATAATATTCTAAACTCAAAGTTTCAAAGACAGTGAATTTGACTATTTTTTGATCTAGGCTGTTTTCATGTTCTCCCACCAGAAGATAGAAAAAATACATTAACAAAATAAAACAAACACTCAAAGATAACGGAATATTGTTCTTAAAATGCTTCAGTGATAAAGAACCAATACAAGAAGGTCCATTCAAATTTTCACAAGATGAACTAACAAATCTATATAGTGAATCTTTCGTAATATATAGCATAAAAGAAACTGTTTATCAAGGAACCAGATCCATTTCCGAAGTTATTATTAATTGTTATGATAAATGATAAACCGCGAAAAAGAATACATAACAACATGTTAAAGTAAAATGAAGGCTGAAGAATATATCGATAAGCTACCAGACAACTTGTAGGAAGTACAGCGTATAACGATGGATATTCTGTTCAGTGATAAAATTATGTACAATGTCCAAATATCCAAAGCAATGTCTTAGGCTTATTGACGATCTTTATAAGATGCTAATGTGCACATCAGATAACTAGGTCAGAGCTCCTGTTTCTAAATCCTACATCAACCCTAATTAGCGAATTCTATGAGTCACAACAAAATCACAATACAAGTAAGCATACAATAAAGTACAAAATTTCACATATCATTACATTGCCTTTAGCTTTAATAACGAGATATACATTCAGGTTCGTATTCATTTTAATTTTTTCTGCAACACTCTACGTGACTTAGATTCCTCTAAATGCAAATGTTAACTAGATAATAATTTCTTTTCCATAAACACATCCGCTCTATAGTTATCATTGTATCTTCGAATATCTACAAAACCCTTCTTCAGGTATAGGGTCCTTGCTGCATCTAAGTGTTTTGAACTATCTAAAACTATTCTTTTATAACCAACACTTTTTGCGAAATCTATTGCCGTATCGAGCATCTTCTGTCCTATTCCTAGTCGTCTAAACTCCCTTAATACATACATGCGCTTTAACTCGCATGTGAATTCAAATTGTTTCAAGTTTCTTATTGCTATGGTACCAATAATTTGATTGTCGGTGTTGTTATCATTGCTTTCAGTAACCCAGAAGCATCCAGCATTATATATGTTGTAATGTTCCTCAATACAAATTATATCAGAATCCAAACTATCAAATTCAAGTTTAAACTTAAATTCATTGACAATAACATTTGAAATAAGCTTTATGACTCTTTCAGAATCTCTTCTATTGAACACTCGTACTTTAAAGCCTGACTTCATGCCTATAATATACACACAATTCCTTCGATATCAATATCATAGATTGAGATCAATTATAGAGTTATTCCTCTACTATAGTGAGTGAATTTTTGAACCTTTTTAGCTTCGGTCAAAACAAGTCTCTATGACTGACTAGAAAGCTAAAAAGATGGCGATATAGTGCGAATAGAGTTACTCATTTAGTTATCTTATGTCTACTAACGACCTATGCAAAGTAGCTATCATGTCTCTTAACAAGATATACTTTTTTGTTATAATGGAAATGGAATTTGCCTTAGTATGCCATATGATATGATATGTTATCAAGTTTCGAATTTTAATAACCCATGAATGCATACCTCAACATATTGTAGGAGCTAGCAATTATGAAGGGAGCAAGGTGGGACCCAGGACCAAAGAAGATAACAATAATAACAATAATAATAATGGTAATAAGAAAGGTAGAGCAGTTGTTCAATAAGTCATGGTGGATGGGATTTTTTATATCAGAGGAGAAAACATTTTCGACGTGGGTCTGCGTTTTTCATTGGTTGAACTCGCAGCTGAATACAATATTCAAGCAAAGGCTGTCAATCAACGGAATGAAAAAAGTGTCCAAATTATAGTGAGCGGTTCGCGTAAAAATATTGAATCCTTCCATTATTATGTCAGTAAAAACGATGTAAGATTTTTCAAACAACCGTCAAACTTGATGTATCAAGTGTCAGATATGGGGGAATATCACGGACCTGCAATTGATTTTTACAGCTACAGGCAATCTTTAATCACGGCGCAACTAGGGAAAATACTGTACACTGCAGATAATACGTTACCAACTACGAAAGCAACACTTGAGGAAGTGAATGAAAATATCAAAGATATCAAAGACGATATAGGGAGCACGTTGAAGGATATAGGAAATACCCTGAGGGATATCAGCAAAAATCTTGCTAATAAATAATCCAAGCCTTGGTGGAAGAGACGTATAAGTTTGATTTTCATTGTGCTGTAAAGCCGGGTGATTGTGCTATTGGTATGCTAGTGGTGTTCCTGATTCGAGATGGAAGGATGCATTGCTAATTGCAAATACCACGTCTTTATATGTGGTGTTCTGGTCCTGTCATGTTTTGTTTCTGTTAAGACGCCAGTCTCAGTTAGGTTTAGTAAGAATACTGGTTCATTCACTGTTCTCTTCGATGTTCTCTATGACGCGAAATTGGCATAACTTCATTACAGCTGTAGCCATGTCTAAAAACTGTGTCCATTCATGATCATTTACAGTTAACAGAATTTTAGGCAAGAAAAAACAAGTAATCATAATAATCGGAATTACACCTATAATATCGAATCATAAGTGTTGTTGCCGACTTATTTCCAGTCAATACTGTATAAAGACATCATCATTACACGTCAATCTTTTTAATGAATATGGGCCTAAAGAGTTTATGGAAGAGGATAATCACACTTTTTCCCTACAGCAGCAAGAACAGATAAAGAACATGTTTGATTTCTGGTCTGAATTGGTTAAACTACCTACAGTTGGCCCTTTTCAAGCATTTTCAAAGGACTTTATCTTTTATATGCAGGAATTCTTCAATCTTGGACAGACTCTATTTCAGCTGCAAACCGATCTAAAAGAATATTCGATTCAAATGAGTGATGCATATTCAAGGGGTATGAAGGAAATTGCAGAGAAAACATCCGAGAAACAATACGACTCAAAAGCAGATCCTAAAAATTATAGAAACATTGCAATAGACGCATTTGAAGATGCCTTTACCGGTTTATTTGGTTCGGATGAATTTGGAGTCATATATGGGAAGTTGTTAAGAGATCAACTGGATCTGTCAAAACATTTGCAGAATATTGCTGAACAGAATTTTAAAGCCTTGAACCTTCCAACTCGAAGTGAGATTGATGAAATATCAAAAGATATTCACGAGTTGAAAAGGACTGTTCGTAACATGAAAAAGAATCTGGAGATCTTCGATAGAATCCAATGATGGATATAGGATGGCGGCGTCGCTGTGTTTATTGTCTATAGTTGGTATAAATCTAGATCCAATACCACACCTTTTTAAATATCGGAAATCTTACAGCGTTGCAGTAATATAACATAACTATCATATTGATTGCTGTGCGTAAAGATGAGCAAGGCAGTAATTATTTTTATTTCAAAATATTTTTCTGTATGCTCTAATGCCATTCTCCCTTTTCTAATAATCTTTTTCTGATCTCTATCGATTAGTCGTTGCTTAGAAATCGTTATTATGCTCAGAAACCTTATTCATTAGCAAATTAATCATTTTCTTGTGCTGCGATAATATCAAAGCTATTACTAATGGCTCACTTGGAAAATACTGTTTGTCAGCGTCGACTATAATATCAATATAATTGCAATACTCGGCTAACATCTTTTCGAATAATTCCTTATCCCGCTCTGAATCCGATCTATTTGTAAAGTTTTTCCAAAATTCTTTTTCTGGAGTAAGATTGTTTTGGTTTAAAAATTGGCTTACCATATGGAATAATCTATCATAGTTTTTTTATGCGTCTTTTAAGGATTGAAACACTTGGGAGGGAGGGTATGTATTTAATATCAGCACGATCTATTACTTCCACCAATACATTCAGCCACCCTGCCACTTTAATTTTTTATACTCTTGTTCAGTCCACTCGATTAAAGATTGCAAGTCTTTGGCTATGTAATCAACATCGATGACCTCTGTTACAAGCTTGAGTTTAGATGTAGATACTAATATTGTGTTAACCTGCCCTTTTAGCTTTGTCTTCATCGATTTGGTAGCGGCAGATAGGAAACGCAATGAGCTTTCTTCTGTAGAATAAATACAGATAATCATCAGGCCTCTTTTACCATCCCAAATCTTAGTTATGTAGCGCTCTAAATCAATATCGAAAAATGGATCTATGTGTTGTTCCACATTGCCTATGTATAACGAATTCCAACCTAGTATTTGTAAAGTAGTTGCCCCTATCTTAGCGCTATATATTTGATCCTCTGAGCCTGCTACAACTATGGCATATGCATTAGGTTTGATTTCCATAGGTTGCAAGTTAAACTTTATTAAATCGATTAATTCTAGTATCATATTTAGAAGAGAAATTTTTTCTGTCTTCCCCAATCTGCCCCTATTATATAGTTCATTGAGAGTATTTACAGTCGGTAGAATTACATCTGTTAAAATTTTTAGTTCATCAGCACTTGAATTTATTACACTTGTTATTATCCTTCGGCCTTGATTTTCGTCTCCTATTAGCACCGCATTTAAAAATCTTTGTTGAATTTCAAGAAAATTTATTGGAAATTCGAAATCAATTACTCCTGTTTCAAGATACCATACATTTACCGAACCAACCTTTTTTTTCTTAATCAAACCCATTGTAGATAATATATTCAGGTATTTTGTAATAGTCATTCTGTTAATTCCTGTTTTGTCTGCTAGTTCTACGCCGGACAGACCCGTAACATTATTTTGTAAAACATAGATAATTTTACGTTTGACTTCTCCCAGGGTATATCGTCTGTACATGATTTCGTCAACTCTGCAGTAGAATAATAAACTTTTATTATCTTGTCTTGGGAAGTTTACGTGAGTTCGATATTAGCTCTGTTAGAGCATTAAAAGCTTTTCCTACGTCACTCATTCTGACAAGCACAATTGTATCTGTATAACAACTGACTGTATCTTCAATGTTTATATGTCTACGGGCTAATTGATTATAGAAGGCAATAGCACAGCCAGGAGTTTTAATGATCTCTTCTGGGCTGTGAATTATAATCGCAGCCAGATCATCTTCAACTTCCAAAATATCGTAATGAGCGAACATTGCTTTCACTTCATTTAATAAGGTATCATCAAATACCAATGTAAGTGAAAAAATACTCTCAGAAACACTGATAAAATTGTCTACGCTTTGTGTTAAAGCCTTTGCAACTTTCTCTATAGTTCTCTTACGTTTACTTGCAGATAGTTTTGCAACATCTGTCTTTACACTAAGCGTGCTGCCTACAAGAATTGATGCAATAGATCGTTCTGGAATTTGTGAAATTTGGTAATTATTTCTTGAACGCTTGAGTGCTGTGATTATGCTTTCGATGTTAATGTGTCTATCTAGTATATGATCTATTTGTGGTTTGATAATTCGTGCAAGTGCGCTGATATTACAATAATCCCGCTGTAGAGAATCTTGGAAAGAAAGATCATTGTTGATGATTTCTTTTACTGTGTTGGTTATTGATTTCTCATTGACCAACATTGGTCAATATCGCTCCTATTTGGATCATTCCTGACCAAAAAATATAAATGTAGTGCTCAATCGCAACGCGTAATACATGGTAAGAGATAAAGCAGTGCTTGCATATTCTGGAGGATTGGATACTTCCGTCTGTATCAGATATTTGCAGACGTTATATCGCTACGATGTTATTACTGTAACTGTGGATTGTGGACAGAACGATGACTATGAGGAAATTGAAAAAAAGGCGGAGGGGATTGGTGCAATAAAACATATCTACATTGACGCTAAAGAAGAATTTGCATTAAATTATGTTATTCCATCTATCAAGGCAAATGGGTTGTACCAGAATAAGTATCCTCTGGCAACGGCTCTTGCTCGACCTCTTATTGCAACTAAAGTGATGGAAGTGGCAAATATGGAAGGAGCCGCTGCAGTAGCTCATGGCTGTACTGGAAAAGGTAATGATCAGATTAGATTTGATATTACAATGCGTTCTCTAAATCCAAGATTAAAAATTGTTGCACCAATAAGAGATATGAATCTAACCAGAGACATTGAGGTTAAATTTGCTGAGGAACAAAATATTCCCATCAGTGCAATAGCAAGCAAGTATAGTGTAGATCTTAACATTTGGGGCAGAGCGATTGAAGGTGGAAATATAGAGGACGCTTACTTGGAGCCACCCGAAGATGCTTTTCAATTAGTAAGGTTCGGCAATGCTAATGCCGGTTATCTCGAATTGGAGTTTAAAGATGGAATTCCAGTCGCCGTAGATGGAATATATATGAATATTAATAGTCTGATAGAATACGTTAATAAGAAAGTTGGTTCTTATGGAGTGGGTATCGTAGATCATATAGAAGACAGGGTTATTGGAATAAAGTCCAGAGAAGTTTATGAAGCGCCTGCCGCTATCGCAATAATTGAAGCACACAAAGACCTTGAAAAGATGGTGTTAACCAAACATGAACTCCGTTTTAAACAACTCGTTGATGAACAATGGAGCTGGATAATTTATTCAGGTTTATGGCAAGATCCACTTCGAACAGATTTGGATAGATTTATAGATGCAACTCAGACCAAGGTTAGTGGAAAAGTAAAATTAAAAATGCGAGAAGGATCACTTTGTGCAGTCGGAAGAGAGTCTATATATTCTCTGTACAAAAATGATCTAGCAACATTTAGTGCAGGATCAAACTTTGATCAGGGTTTGGCTAAGGGATTTGTAGAGTTATGGGGTTTGCAATCAATAATTGCAAATGCAGTGGCTATTGAAGGCAAGTTTGACCAAAATGTAGGGAGAAATTCAAGATGAAGACACAATGTCAAGAATGCGGAGCCGAAATTAATGTTCTAGATGATATGATGATTGGAGAAATTCTGACATGTCCAGACTGTGGCGGAGATTTTGAACTTGTTTCAAAGTCAGAAGCCAAGGTAGAATTGAAGCCAGCTGAAACTGTAGGAGAAGATTGGGGACAGTAGATGGTAGAAGTTTGCGTAGTCTATGACAAGGTGCGGTTTGAGGAAAAAGCGCTATATGACACGGCTAAAAAAAAAGGCTTAAAGGCACAGATTATCGACGCAAAAAAAATTACCATCAATAACGCCAGTAAAAGAAAAACACTCCAATTCGGAGATGTAGTCTTACAAAGATGCATAAGTCACTTCAGAGGATTATACCTTAGTGCATGCTTAGAATTTATGGGGTTTATGGTTATCAATAAATTTAAAGTCGGAGAAACCTGCGGTAATAAATTAATAACATCACTAACACTTGCAAAGTCTAATGTTCCAACTCCAAAAACACATTTCGCCTTTAGCGCAGAATCTGCAATTGAAGTCATAAACACGACAGGGTTTCCAGTTGTTTTGAAACCGATTATTGGTTCTTGGGGTAGAGGCGTTTTTCCAATAAGAGATGAAGAAGTGGCAAATATGATTATAGAAATGCGTAAAGAAAATGACAATCCGCTTTCACGGATCTACTATGTCCAAGAAATGATCAAAAGACCTCCAAGGGACCTTAGATGCATTGTAGTAGGAGATAAAATTGTTGCAGCAATTTATCGTTATTCTGTAGAGAATGAATGGAGGACAAACGTATCTAGAGGAGGAAAAGCAGAACTTGCTCCAATCACAAACGAACTCGAAGATATAGCATTGAGAGCAGCAAAATCCGTAGGAGGGGGTATATTAGGAGTTGATTTGATGGAGGATGAAAAAAGAGGATTATTGGTCCATGAAGTCAATAATACTGTAGAATTTCGAGGTGCTTCCAACGTTTCTGAATCTGATATCGCGGGTGCAATGATAGATTATGCCCTGACAATTGCAAAAAAATAAAATGTTATAATTGATGATCCAAGTTGGATGCATATTCGACAGAAATATAAATGAGGAAATTTTAAGGCAATTTCAGGATAACAAAATTCATAAGCTGCGCTGTTAGCAAAGAAAAGGAGAATTATTAAAAATGGAAGTTGGTGTAGTTGGTGCATCAGGCTACGTCGGTGGGGAATTACTGCGCTTGCTTGTTTGCCATCCAAAGGTTCACATCAATATGGTAACGTCCAGACAGAAGGAAGGTGAATACGTACATCGCATTCATCCTAGCCTGAAAGGTTTCATTGAACTTGCATTTTCATCAATGGATATGGAAAAGTTGGCAAATTCATGTGATATAGTATTTACTTCAGTTCCTCATGGCAAGGCAAATAAAATTGTGAAGGATCTATATAACAGGGGTATAAAAGTAATTGATCTGTCTGCAGACTTTCGTTTGAAGAATCCAAAGGACTATATAAAGTGGTACGGGTGGGAACATCCTTTCCCAGAATTGTTGTCGAAATCAGTGTACGGAGTTCCAGAGTTTCACCGTAGTGAGATTAAAAAATCACAGCTAGTTTCATGCCCTGGGTGTATGGCAGTCACCTCTTTACTGGCAATAAAACCATTAATCGAAAACAATTTGATTGACACAGACCATATTGTAATTGACAGCAAGATTGGCTCATCGGGTGCGGGTGTCAAATCAAATGCAGGAACACATCATGCTATGCGTTACGGTGTAATTAGACCGTACAAGCCAGCAAAACACAGACACACGGGAGAAATTGAACAGGAATTAGGACTTGTCGCCAAGAAAGAAATTAGGGTGAGTATGAGTCCTCATGCAGTGAATGTCGTTCGAGGCATTCTTACTACAAATCATACGTTCTTAAAGAAAACAGTTGATGAATTGGAATTGTGGAAAGTATACAGGAATTCGTACAAGGGTGAACCTTTCATTAGGTTTATCCGTGACAAGAAAGGTATCTACAAATTTCCCGATCCCAAGTTCGTGGTTGGCTCAAACTTTTGCGACGTAGGATTTGATATTGACCCTGATAATCAAAGACTTATAGCGCTATCTGCATCTGATAATTTGATGAAAGGGGCTGCCGGATCCGCAATACAGAATATGAATATAATGCTTGGTTATGAAGAGATGGACGGTTTGAAATATACTCCGCTGACACCAGTATGATTGTAATCAAGATTGGTGGCAGTGTAGTAGATGGACTCCATTCGACCACGCTTCCTGACATCAGAGGGATAGCAAAGAATGACAGATTGGTTCTTGTCCATGGTGGAGGTAAAGAAGTTACCAATATTGCAACCAAACTTGGCAAAGAACAAAAATTCATTATTTCACCCAGCGGAGTGAAGAGTAGATACACTGACAAGGAGACTGCTGAAATCTATACGATGGTTATGTCAGGTAAGATCAATAAAGCGATTGTGGGGATGCTTCTGCGTCAAGACATAAAGGCCGCTGGTATTACGGGAATCGATGGTGGCCTTCTGAAGGCCGAACGTAAAAAGAAGCTTTTGATAATTAATGAAAAAGGTAGAAAGATGGCAATTGATGGCGGCTACACGGGCAAGATATATGCTGTCGATCCATCTTTACTAGATACATTACTCGACAATGAATATGTTCCTGTCGTTTCGCCTATAGCATTAAGTGAAGAATTTGATTTTCTCAATGTAGATGGTGATCGAGCTGCGGCCTATGTTGCAGGTGGAGTAAAAGCTAACAAGGTGATGTTTATCACAAATGTTAGTGGGTTGATGTTAGATGGTAAACTGGTTACAAACATGACACTTGAGCAGGCAAAAGTAGCATTGCCAAAAATTGGATACGGTATGGAGAAGAAAATTATTGCATGTACTGAGGCAGTAGAGATGGGAGTTAAGGAAGCTATAATTGCTTCAGGTCAAGTAGAGAACCCTGTTTCATCAGCCATACAACATAATAACTGTACGGTGATTACTGCCAATTGAACGGTGAAGACCAGTATGTAGCTAATCTGTATCAGAGATTTCCAATAAACATTGCACTTGGTAAAGACGCATACATCTGGGATACATCTGGCAAGGAGTACCTTGATTGTATGGGAGGATATGGTGTTGCACTTGTAGGACATTGCAATAACAGGATTGTAAAAGCCGTCAAAGATCAAGCTGAGAAACTCATAGTATGTCATATGTCTGCATACAATGACACTAGACTAAGGTTCCTGCAAAAGCTGTCGAGATTAGCCCCAGAGGGACTAAACAAAACATTTTTCAGTAACAGTGGCGCTGAAGCAGTGGAAGCTGCATTAAAATTCTCTCGTAAATATTCCGGCAAGACAGGTATAATTGCTATGAATGGTGCATACCATGGAAAGACATTCGGAGCACTTTCGATAACTCATAATGAAAAATACCGACGGTCATTCATGCCGCTTTTAAGCGGCGTAAAGTTTGTTCCTTACAATGATTCTTCCAAATTAGAAGGAGCGATTGATGACAATATAGGAACTGTAATTTTGGAACCGATTCAAGGAGAAACAGGAATAATTGTCCCACCTGACGGTTTGATCCAACGCATTAGAGAAATTTGTAATCGTCGCAAATTAGTTTTGATATTTGATGAAATTCAAACCGGTTTAGGCAGAACAGGCAAGATGTGGGCAGGGCAAAACTGGGGCACTACTCCGGATATTATGTGTCTTGCAAAAGGAATTGCAGGCGGAGTTCCAATGGGATTAACATTGGTAAAACCTGAAATCATGGAAGCAATGAAGGTAGGCGAGCACTCTTCTACCTTCGCTGGAAGTCCTCTTGCATGTGCTGCAGGTATTGCGACCCTTGATGCACTGGTAGAAGACAAACTAGTTGAAAATGCTTCAACTACTGGTAAATATTTCAAAAATGGTCTCCTAGCGCTTGGGGATAGACACAAAATAATACGAGAAGTTAGAGGTTTAGGTATGATGTTGGCAGTAGAAATACGTTTTGACGTAAGGGATATACTACTTGATGGGATCAGAAATGGATTGCTAATGTTATATTCAGGAAGAAACATAATTAGGCTACTTCCTCCACTTGTAATAGATGAAAAAACTGTTGCTCGAGCATTGGAAATAATGGATCAGTTGTTTGCGAAAGAGGAGCAGAGGAGAAATGTCATCTGACCTTGATTCAGTTGATGAAAAGATAATACAAACTTTACAAAAGGACTCCCGTAAATCATTTGTAGAGATTGCAAGCGAGATAGGATTGTCTGAATCTGCTGTAAGAAGGCGCGTAAAGAATCTGATTGACAATGGAATTATTAAGAAATTTACCATTGAAATGAGTGCTAGAGATAAAACAAGTGCAATAACGCTTATATCAGTTAATTCTACTGCTGATACAAATGTAGTTTCTTCTAAACTCATGAATCTTAAAGGTGTTGAAGTAATATATGAAATTACAGGACAATATGATATTGCAGCAATTATCGCGGCACCTACGATCATAGAAATTAACAAATGTATTGATGACGTACGCAAAACGGAAGGTGTCTATGACACAAATACAGTAATCATTCTTAAAACCATCCAATAGAATCTTGTCTATTGTCGCTATTGTCGTTCTTTTTGTTTGTAAACTGGCGAAATTCGATAACATATAATAATTATCTGCGAATGCAACGAAAAAAGGTGTACACATCAACGAACGTAGTTGCGAAAACGTTTATATCGCCTGCGAAATGAGTTCACTGGAGAATCAAATGTCGCTAAAATCAGATGATCCTAACTATTATGCGCACTGGTATAATGGATTTGACAGTAATAGGAAGAAAATTAGAATTCTTGACTCAACCCTCAGGGAGGGAGAACAACACCCCGGAGTTTCATTCACAAAAAAACAAAGAATTCAGATTGCGTGGATGCTCGATTCGTTCGGTGTTGATCAAATAGAGATCAGTCCAGTAGTATCAACAGATCATTTTGAGGCTACAAAGACGATTATAAAACAGGGATTAAAAGCTGACATTCTGGCACACGTGCGAGCGATAAAATCTGATGTAGATATTGCCATTAACTGTGGAGCATCATGGATTGCCACATATATGGGTATTTCAGATATTCATCTGTCAACAAAATTAAAGATTACAAGAGAAGAGGCAAAAATAAGAGCACTCGAAGTTGCTGATTATATTAATGCGCATGGCTTGAAAGCACGATTCACAATGGAGGATGCAAGCAGAACCGATCCCGCCTTTCTTATTGAAATGTGTAAAGAGATGAACTGCCGTGGGATTGAGAGAATAAGTATTCCAGATACAGTAGGGATCATGTGTCCGAAAGGTATGTACAATCTTGTCAAGATGGTATATGAAAATATAGATACATCGAAAAGCTCACTAGACGTACATTGTCACAATGATGTTGGATTAGCATTGGCAAATGCGTTGGCGGGATGCGAGGCAGGTGCAGATCAAATCCATACCACCATAGATGGGTTTGGAGAAAGAACCGGTATTCCAGCATTAGCTGAAACTGCAGTTGCGTTGATGCTAATTTACAAATCAAATAATAATTTAAGGTTGCATATGTTGAAAGATCTATCCAAGACAATTTCAGAATATACTGATTTGGAAATTCCCGAATCGAAACCAATTGTGGGAGATAGCGCATATAAACACAAAGCAGGCACTCATCTTGCCGCGATTCTCAAAAATCCAGCTGCGTACGAAATATTGGAACCGAAGGTTGTAGGCAATAGACGCAAGATCGTATTTGGAGAACTAGCAGGAAAGAATGGTGCAAGTTACTTGTTATCACTGCTAGGATTAGAAACACGTCAGCATGAGGGAGAGATTCTAGCTCGTGGTTTGAAAGAACTTCGTATGGGTGATATCTTGGAGTTATATTTGGACGATAGGTTGGAGAGAAAAATACTTAATGATGAAACTCCAAAAGTAAAGGCCAAGGAGTAAATGATAGCATGGTTAAATGTCCAGAATGTGATGCAGAAATCAAAATTCCCTCCGACTCAATCGAGGGTGAAATCGTAACATGTCCAGACTGTGGTGCAAGTTATGAGCTTTTAAAGGCAGAGGAAGAATTTAATATAAAACCAGCCCAAGTTGTGGGCGAGGACTGGGGCCAGTGACAGAAGAGAAGGTAACATCTTCTCTTAGCATACTTTACGACAATATTCGATGGGAAGAAAAGGCACTGTATGAAGCTGCTAAGAAGAGAGATATTAAAGTAAATAATATTAATTGTAAAGATCTTTCTATCGATCTGAACAATGAAAGAGAGTCCTCGCCATACCTGAATAAAGTCATTATTCAACGTTGTGTTAGCTATTTCAAGAGTGTTCACGCAACTGCAGCATTAGAGGGTCTTGGAGCACATATTATCAATTCTCTCCGTACTGCAACCGTTTGTGGTAATAAACTATTTGCTCATATGGAGCTTCAAAAAGCAGGGGTAAAGACCCCTAACGCATTCTCTGCCTTTTCTGAAGAATCTGCGATCGCGGCTCTTGACAACTTGGGGTATCCTGCAGTTATCAAGCCTACAATCGGAAGCTGGGGGAGATTAATTGCCCTTCTTCGTGATAGGGACGCTGCCAATGCAGTAATTGAAGATAGAGAGCACATGTTTCCACTTTATCAGGTATACTACTTTGAAGAACTTGTTAGTCGACCTCCTAGAGATATTAGGGCAATTGTTATAGGAGACACCGTTGTTGCAGCAATTTATCGCTACTCTGGTCCCGGTGAATGGAAAACTAACATGGCATTAGGCGGACATGCTGAAACTTGTCCAGTAACAAACGAGTTAGAAGACATATGTATAAAAGCTACAAAAGCCATGGAAGGACAGATTGTTGGTGTTGATCTTATGGAAAGTAGGGAGCATGGTTTAATTGTTCATGAGATCAACAACACAACTGAATTTAGAAATACGGTAAGGGTAACTGGAGTTGATATTCCAGGATTGATGGTTGATTTTGCTTCTAAGATAGGAAAATAAGAATTGATTTCCCCTGGGTATGCTATCGAACTACTAAAAAAAGCTCTTGAACAATACACGCCGTCAAGATCTGAAGCCTCGCTAGCAAATATAATAAAAGACAGGTGTGTTAACGAGCTTGGTTTTGAACAAGTCAATATTGATAGTGTGGGGAACGTTATTGCAACTAAAGGAAATGGCGAACCTAGGATATTGCTTTGCGGCCACATGGATACTGTGCCTGGCCAAATTCCAGTCCGGATAGAAAACGGCTTCATATATGGTCGTGGAGCATCGGATGCAAAGGGACCTCTTATTGCAATGTTACTTGCAGCTTCCGAATTTCCAAAACAGAGAGGAACCATAATTTTCGCTGGGGTTGTTGACGAAGAAGGAAATGCAACAGGGGTCAAACAACTCGTAAAAAACAAGCTTTCAGCAGATTATGCAATTTTTGGCGAGCCAAGTGGCATCGACAATATCACTATCGCGTACAAAGGCAGACTAGAAATTAGACTTGCATGCGACGTTGGAGCCAGTGCTCATGCAAGTGCGCCTTGGCTAGCCAAAAATTCGATCGAAGAAATGTACGATTTATGGAACGCCATAAAGTCGGAACTTGATCGGGTGGGCACTAGAGACAATAAGACCAACTCTATAACCTGCAGTCTGTCTGAAATCATAGGCGGCTCTAGCCATAATGTAACGCCGCAGAAATGTAAAATAACAATAGACATTAGAATACCAATTATTACTACATGCGAAGAAGTACTCAAAATTTTGGACGGAGCTATCTCTAAGGTTGCTATTGAGAAGCGAGTAAAAGCGACCTATAGAATCGAAGACAAAACCGAGCCATTTGAAGCGAATCACACATCTCCTCTGGTTAGAGCACTTTCACTTTCAATTCTTGATGTTCGTAAGAAGCATCCAATTCTTTTACGCAAAACAGGTACCGGCGATATGAATATACTTGGCAATGCATTCAAAATACCTGTTATAACCTTTGGACCCGGTGACCCGCACGCTTCCCATAGTGCTGATGAAAGAGTAAAGATCGAAGAATATATTTCTAGTATAGAAGTGTTTAACAGAGCTCTATTCCATATGTCGAGACTCCATCAAAGCAAAAAGATGAACACTACCAAAGGCAAAATATAGAGCTTAAAGATATTCATCCTACTGTGCTCTGGCTTATTGGGATAGGAATTAATGGCTATAAGGGTATTAGCATTCGCGCGCTGGACATTTTGAAAATGAGTGACACAATATATGTCGAGAGATTTACGAGTGCATTGTCCGACGAGGAGTTGGCCGGTTTGAATATTTTAATTGGAAAGGAAGATAGTAGCATAATAATACCTGTCCAGCGATGGTTCGTAGAGGATGGACGGGAGATTCTTAATGAAGCAATGACCAAGAATATTGTACTCTTAACGTATGGCGATCCATTGATTGCCACTACTCTTACAGAACTATATGTGAGGGCCGTAAAAAGTTCAATTAAAGTCAATATTATACATGCCGCTTCTGGTCTTACCTCGCTGATAGGTGAAACTGGGTTGCACATATACAAATTTGGAAGAACAGTTACGATGATGTTAGAATTCAAGTCAAATATTAGTGTGTACAATACAATTTTTGACAATTTGATGGTAGGGAATCACACACTCATATTGACTGAATATAATGATATTCATAATAAATTGTTTTTTCTTGATCCACGTTGTGTGTTCAAATCCTTATTGGAACTGGAACAAGATCTAAGATATGGGATCTTTTCAGAAGGAACGTTTGTAATTGTTACCTCTAGGATCGGTACAGAACAGCAAAAAATCATGTCTGGCAAAGTTAAATCACTAATTAACACCGATTTTGGAATAGGTCCTCACTCTATAATAATAACGGGGCCACTTCATTTTACAGAGTTGGATGCACTTACAACGTTGACTTGTAACGTAGATGAGCCGATAGATAACACACTGAATATCCAGAAAATTTCAGTAAACATGGTGAAAAAATATGCTCCAAAAGCTAAATATGCAGTTGATCAATTGAAATGCGCTATCAGAGAAGAGAATAATTTCTCGACTAACAAAGGGTTGATTGAATTACTTGATAATGCAGATTACTATATTGATGATGCAGAGAGGTTTTTGAAGCAGGGCAAACTTGAACTTGCTGTTTTGAGTATTGGTTATGCAGAAGGACTTATAGATGCCTTGCGTTTCAAAAAGGAAATCGCCCCATAAATATCATAAAATGAAGGAATTTCATTTACACAAGCTTGTTTATGAGATAGCCGATAGAAAGATGAAAAATTTGACGAGGAAGTTCTGCAAAAAGCGAGAAGAATTCCCCCTATATTACCCAGTTTAACAAAGGATATCTGTTATCTTGACGAACACAAAATTAGAAAGGATTATTATTACTACTGGAGCCATGTTAAATTGAATGAGAACAAATGTAAAAAGCTCGAATAATGAGCAGACTGAAAAACTCGTTCATATTCCCTATGAGCTAATGCAATTTGTTCAACGGAATACATATTCCTTGCTTATCAAAGGCTATGCGGGAACAGGTAAAACTACCCTTTCACTTACTATCCTGAGAGCATTGAAGATTAAAAGCAATTTTTTCTATATTTCTACAAGGATTTCTCCAAAACAACTTTTTTTATATTATCCATGGCTTGACAAATTTGTTGGCCGGCCAAAAGTATCGGAACCAAATGAACTATCAGGACGAGATTACAATTTATCAAGCTTTGAAGATGCACGTCTCGATGAGCCCGAATCACTTTTTGAGAGAATTACAAATCAATTGATGGATGTTAAAGCACCGATAATCATTATTGACAGCTGGGATGCTATTGCATCTTTTATGGATAAAGAGGCGCGATTAAACAATGAAAGGGTACTACAGACCTGGCGCGAAAGAGCGGGCGCTAAATTAATTTTTATTAGTGAAGATCCGAAAGATACGACACTAGATTTCCTTGTGGATGGGATAATAGAATTGGGGCAGAAGTACTGTGACAACATAAGAATAAGGGAAATCTTCCTTTCTAAATTACGTGGAGTTATGATAAACAAACCATCGTACATTTATTCACTTAATAATGGTATTTTTCGAAGCTATGATTCTTATAAGCCGGCTGAGTTTATAACTACTGTTAAATCAAGCATCGCATTTAATAAAATAGAACATTTATTCCAATCACTTCCTGAAGATCATTATATCGCAAGTGGATATCCAGAACTGGATATTACGCTCGGAGGCGGCTTCCCAAAAAAAAGTATTATACTCATTGAATTAGACTCTGATATAAATGCAAGAGTCATAATGACATTCTTGGCAAGGATTATGTCAAATTTTGTCAGAATGTGCAGTCCCATCTTATTACAACCGATCGATGAAGTTGATCCTAAAGCAGTAATGGCATATCTAGAACCTTATCTATCTACAAACTCTGAAAGAGGGCTCGTTAAAATTTTCCTTCCTTCAAGTAAGGCCAAAGGCAGCTGTGATTATAATGGGACATCGCGTTCTAAGTGGGATGCTTTTGAGAAACAGTTTGAATTCTTTCACGATGTTATAACTAAAACAAGACAAGAGTATCCAAACAAACTTTTGTTGAATATAATGGGTGGAGAAATGTTCCAAAAAATGCAAAATTATGGAGAAATTAATGGGATAGATCTCATGCCTTTCATTAAAGCGAATACTGATCTCTCTATAGTTGTAGTCCGACATTCACAAGATGTAGGCGAACGTCTGGCCGGAGTATCTGATATGCACGTAAGATTTACAATGATAAATGGTACCCTGTTTCTGCAATCTTTGGTTCCTCACACCTATTTGCATGCAATTGTAATTGATATATCTTCAGGATATCCAAAGATCAAACTTGAGCCTATAGTTTAGTCATAGTTAGTTAGGTATTCAAACGATTATTCAAACGATAATACTCATCAGCAATGTTTTCTTCAATTCCGACTGGCAGTAATTCTTTCATTTGATCATAATATGCTAGGAATTTGCTACCCTTGTGAGTTACTCTATAGACCATTTTATTACCACTGTTAACCTCTTGAATTAGGCCATTATGAAGTAGTGAATCAAGGTAAATTTTGCATTGGTCATTACTCAACATGGCTTTATACATTATTTTTGTTCGTGTTTCCTCTTTATTAGCCGATTTTAGAATTGCTGCAATAACTTCATAACGACTTCGATTCTTCATTCTTTTACAATAGAAATAAACTTACATTTCATTTAATGTGAATGGAACTATTAAATAGAAACATTATTCACCAATAATAAAAAACCAATGAATTTATTTATGTTATCGACCGGGGAGGGGGCTTGCTAAAGAGTTCTGCAATCTGTTTATATCTGCCTATGAATTTCTTGCCTAACTCAGTTGTCTTGTAAATATAACGTTTTGAGTTTAGACGTTCTTGTATCTTTTCAAGCATTTCGCATTCTAGAAGGAAGTTCAAGTATTCGTTGATTTGTTTAGAATTCAGATTACATCTATACATCACATGGGTCTTTCTAGCTCCATTCTCGCACAGTGAAAGTATGAATTCAATTATTTCCAACCACCCTCTGTTACTCCAGCCTGTAGCATCTAATGGCACAATATATGACCAAAGCTAACTCAAAACGTATTGCTTTTAATACTAAACATACTTTTTAACCCAAAAAGAACCTAGAAGATTTCTACTCTAACATATGTGATATCAAAGCATAAAACTCATATTATATAGAAGGTGGATTTATTATATTACGTAATAAATATAAGCTAAATATCAAGAGTTGCTTTGATCTCTTTGCATCGCTTTCTTAATGACACCGTGGATATATCAGCTACTTGACAGATTTCTACCTGTCTGAGGAATTCACTGCAGTTTTGCGATGCTAAATATATTACTGCGCCCGCTAGTGCTCTTGGGTTTTTGCCTATGGAAATCCTATTCTGTTGTACCTGCGAATAGATTTTTAGAGCTTCACGCTTTGTCTTTTCACTTAGGTTCAATCTATTTGCGATAAGAGTAACATAGTCTGGTCCATGGAGGACTGGCATTTGCAAAGAGAGCTCCCGCAATATCAATTTATAATGGGACATCACATCCTTACTAGATAAATTACACACGGCTGCAACATCTGAAATCGTTTTTGGCGTTGCAGTCTCCCTACATGCAGCATAAAGTGCAGCTCCTACTAATCCAAGAGTCGATCTTCCCTTTGCAAGTTTCTTTACTGCAGCCTTTCTATAAATATATGCAGCGCTTTCCAAAACAGCTTGGCTAAGATATAGTTTATCTCCAAAATTGTTCAGAAATTTTAGAGCTTTTTCTAAGTTTCTAGAGATTGAATCATTTAGTTGAGATCTGTTATTCCACGTCCGTAATCTCTGCATTTTCATTTTTTGCGCTGGCTCTAGGGCTTTGCCTCTTGCATCAGTGTCACCCATTCCAATTAAGGTCGACAGACCTTTGTGATGGATAGCCAAAGATTCGGGCATGCCTGTTCTGGATCTATCGTTATACTCCGATTGAGTTGAGTACCCGCCATTATGCTCAATATTAAAGAATTTATCATTTGCAACGCAACCACATGAACTACACACAAATTCACTAGAGACCATATCAAAAATTACAGTATCACTATTACACTGATTGCAGTACGTAGCGTCATGGCGATCATTTAGCCTACCATCAGAATGTAGTCGTTCACTAGGCTCCATCAAAACAAGAGCCAAGGAATCTTTTATTATCCCTAGTTTTTCTAGAAATTAGAAATTCTAAATCCAGAACCGAAATAATAAGATATTCGAACGATCATTGGTTCTGCCTAGGTTATACTACTACTTATTTACTATATCGTGCAAATAAATACTCACAGCTAACTATCAAATCATAATATGTATATCAGCAGCTTCAAAGCCTGTATTTGCTTTATACGAGTAGGATAGCTTCCTTTTTACCCCTTCATTTTTTCCAGAAAACCAGCAATGTCTAGATTATTGTCAGTTTTCATTTTTTCCAGAAAACCAGCAATGTCTAGATTACTTACTTTTTCAATTTCTTTATCAAACCATGCCTCAACTTCTTCTGGACAAGTTCGTATCTTTTCCTTCATTGAAGCAAGTTCATGTGCCTTTGTATTGGCAATATCTTTGAACTTGGGCATATAAGCTGAAGCAACATTTTGAAGCATTCTTTCCATGATTTTATCAATCATCTATTTCCCATAAATTCCAATATTGCTTATTAATGTACTAGCCCAAGAGGTGAAAGAGAAATCTTAATAAGAGAATGAGAACAATAACCCGATTACTATATAGATATAAAAAGATGCAATAATTATCGTATGAAGCACACGTTGGTATGATGCAGAAGATGCATGTGCTGATCTCGTACTTTTATTGTGGAGATGCACTACGTTAGAACATTAGAAGTACACACTGTAGAGCCCATGCAATGTTTACTGCCATAAATTTAATAATATCGATAATACGTGTATGGGGCCTATTCTTCGACCTCTATAACGATCCTAATTTCATTCGGTCCATTACCGTACTGTTACTATGTCTAAGGCGGGCTTTAAATCATAATCACGTGATACTAAAAGAGGATGAGAAATAAGATCGTAGAAGTCTTGATGAAAAACAGAGAATTACAATGTCTTCTAGATGAGATCAGACTGTGTTCACATGGGTTTCGTTGAAAACGTTTTCCCTTCCCGAACTATAATATAATAAACAATAAAGGAATCGAATTGCCTCGCACAATCTACTCGCTAAATAGATATCCATACTCAAAGGTGTCATGTTTAAGTCGCATATGCATCTGAAGGAGTCAATGTCGCCGAACCAGTGATATATTCTATTTCCTGGTCCTCCTTCAACAATTTCTCAAGCTCTTCAATATACACTCGTATCCCTTTGAATCTAAGTGTTCTATTCTCTTCTACAGATGAAACACGTTGATATTTTTTGTATATCCATTCCTTTTTCGTGTCCAAATCTGTGCCTGCGGGATAAACGATTTTGAGCATTACGCTGCCCTCCCAATCGCTATACACAGTTTCAAACTGTAGAATGTTTAATAATAACTTTTGATCCACCTTCGGAAATAGGGTTGCTGCTTCCTGAAGAAAGTTTTGATATCTTGACTTTAATTTGGCAGAATAGGCGTTATTAGACTTACTTGTGGGAGTCTTCTCAGCCATAATGAATAATAAATGGAAACTATTTCTTTTAACCGTTTAGATTTATTATTTATTTATAATTATCAAGCTCCGATACCAATTTAAATCTACAATTCCGTGGTCAAGGTGTTATCGAGAATTTTAGAACAGTGTATTGTCAGGAGTTATCTTGCTATAGGGGATTTCTGGAAAGAAACAGTCTACCTTCTTTCCATCCCCTGCATATCTAGGCTTGTTAACTAATAGCTGCTAAGCAGTAGTTCTATTATTGTTATACTATCCTTCATAAAACTGGTTTTGAATTGAAATAGTGGAGGGGGTGGGATTTGAACCCACGAACCCCTGAGGGACGGGATGACCCATATACCTTCAATCCTATGCAATAGATCGTTTTTAATCTTGAGTCCTGCGCGTTTGACCTAGCTTCGCTACCCCTCCAGATAGGGGCCTTTTCTTTGAATCCTTATTTCAGAGTTACTATTGAATATAATTATTGATAAATCAATATACCCTATTTCTTGTATGATGACAAGTGATAATAATGAATGTAGCACCAAACGGCTCTGTTAACTTAGTTTTTAGACTCCAAATTATACTGCTAATATGTCTGAGAAGATATTAGGAATGCCAAGAATAATGATTAGCAATGGAAAAGTAACCCACTCTGCCAAAAGAAGTTAAGGGAAAACTGTGTGAAAAATGGAGATGCCTTATAGTATTATTAATTGAAAATGGATATCTCATAATAAAGAGGTTTGATGCAGAGGAGACAATAAGACAGGTCGAGGAAACGAGGCTAAAATCTCCGCAAAGTTAACAGCACCAACCAAACAACACTAAAGTTAAAGTAATTGTTGCATTTTAAGGTAGATAAGTCAATACTATGCCTAAACCAGAAATAGTCTACAAATTATGTATAAAATGTCACTCAAAAACTGTTCATGAGATTAGAGAAAGGACTATCGCGGGAATAAGACTAGTATGTACTGATTGTGGTCAGTCGTTGATGGTAACTAGTATGTAACCCAGAACCTTTATTACGATATTAAGTTGAACTTCAATAAGATAAAAATGAAGATCAGTGAGCTAAAAGCAGGGATGCGTGGAGTTAGTGTAATAGGAAATATTGACAGCCTTACAGATGCAAGAACAGTAAACCTAAGATCAGGAGGTACGGCCCAAGTTGCAGATGCAGTAATTTCAGATGAAACAGGCAGCATTAAACTTTCTTTGTGGGATGAACAAATTAACATTGTAAAGCAGGGCGACAAGATCTCTGTTGAAAATGGATATACCCAGGCATTCCGTGGGGAAAATAGTTTGAACATTGGAAAATATGGCAAACTGACCAAACTATAATCTTTTTTAATTTTATGGATATTTACTTATACTAATTGTTGACGATCATGTGTATTCCAGACTCCTGACTGTTGAACTAGATCTATTTACCAGAAGATCTCGACGTGACATGATATTGTATGGTGTATTTATTATGCGTTTATTGGAGATATATTAAAACTTCTAGTTAGAAATCTAGAAATAGACATTGCTATCAAAAACATTGGATATATCATAAGGACCTCTAAATAGACTGAGTTAACTGATGTATCCTGTGTCGGCTCGTTTGTGTGTTGCCAAGCCATGTTGTTGACC